>Ga0114949_10002095_pt1 | contig 12324 bp, 13 predicted proteins | sample N074metaG_FD_83505 | JGI IMG/M metagenome (GOLD analysis project Ga0114949, IMG submission 83505) | Deep subsurface microbial communities from Kermadec Trench to uncover new lineages of life (NeLLi) - N074 metaG | ecosystem: Environmental > Aquatic > Marine > Ocean trench > Sediment | place... | reverse complement strand
CGGATTGCTAGGCGTGCTATCGATGCCTCAGCTTAGAAACCATACACCCTACATCTAGTGCCTACGAGCGCAAAGCAGATTCACTACATATAGTGGGTGTCTGCATCAACCGGATAGGCAAGGGATCAACGATGCTATTCGACAACGCCTAGATAATATGATCGAAAAACACATGAGCATCATTGTTGGTGACGCTAATGGGACTGACAAAGCCATGCAAGGTTATCTTGCGGAGCGTGAATATAAGAATGTTTTAGTTTACTTTGTAGGTGCAGATTGTCGAAACAACATTGGAAGTTGGGTGACGAGCAACGTGTCAGTCGATCCAAAACTATCGGGCAGAGATTTTTATGCGCAGAAAGACAAACAGATGGCGATGTTGGCGGATCTTGGGCTGGTCTTATGGGACGGCAAGAGCGCAGGATCAGTCCATAATGTATTGGAGCTGCTAAAGCATGGGAAAAAGGCTGTCGTCTACTATGGCCCCGATAAGCACTTTTATAATGTAGCTTCCCTCGAAGACGCAAAATCGCTTCTAAGGAACGGCGATCCAAGAAATCTTAAATCAATAAAGAATAAATTTGGCATAGAAAAATCACTGAAAGAGTTAGAACTCGGCAAACAAATAACTCTCGGATTATTTTGACTCTTGAGAGTAGGTGTGGCGAAGATAGAATCGAATAGGTTTTCGCAAAGCTCAGGGCCATTCTTCGCAAAATCCGCGCCAGAACCGTCGATGACCTCTGGCAGGCAATCGCAAATGCCCTCGATCAATTCTCCCACCGAATGCACAAACTACCTCGATAACCGCAAGATATTCCGTCTAAACTGGATGCGCTCTAGCCAGCGGCGGTGAGCGGCACCGGGCCCTGGTTGAGGGGTAGGGTTATGGGCTCGTTGCGCTCGGCCGAGAGGTCGGCGGCCATGTAGACCTCCATGACTCGGCGGGCTTGCTCCGGAGTCACCAGGACCGGGCGGTCCCAGGCCACGGCCTCGATGAAATGGACCGTCTCGTTCGCCATGGGACCGGCATAGACGTGGCCCACTAGCTCGCCCGGCATGGAGGACATGGGCAGGCGCATGCCCTCGCTCATGGTGTTGAGGATCACGTCCTTATGGCTGTCGTCGATCATCAGCACGCCTTCGGAGCCGACGAACTCGATCCAGGTCGACGAGTAGTTGGGATAGCCCGGCGGCAGGATCCATCCGGCGCCCACGGTGAAGACCGTGCCGTCGTCCATGGTGATCACGATCCACATGCAGTCCGAGGTGTCGTGGGTCTTCTTCAAGACTTTTCCGACCGCCTGGGCGTAGACCCGGATGGGCCGCGCCGGCTCCAGGCACCAGAGCACGAAATCGATGTCGTGGGTCGCCTCCATGGCCGCCGGCGAGAGCTTGGTGCGCCCGCTGATCTTGTTGCCCAGGCTGCGGGTGATGTGGCGGCTGACCAGGGCGCTGACCGGCGTGCCCAGGGTGCCGTCGTCGAGCTTCTGCTTGACGTAGGCATACTTCGGATTGAACCGCTGGGAGTAGCCGATGGTGAACTTGAGGCCCTTGTCCTTGGCCAGGGCGATCAGCTCATCGGCCTCTTCCAGGCTGAGTGCGATCGGCTTTTCCAGGAACACGTGCTTACCCGCCTCCAGGCAGTCGCGGGTCATGGGGTAATGGGTGTCTTCGGGCGTGGCCGAGATGAAGACCGCGTCCAGGTCGGCGATCTCCAGGAGCTCCCGATAGTCGGCCGTGGCCGTGGCCGCGCCGGTCTCGCCGGCGATCTGGGCCAGGCGCTCGGCCCTGATCTCCGCCAGATGAAGCTCGTTCACCAGAGGGTGGCCGGCGCAGACCTGGGCGCGAATTCCGCCGCACCAACCGGTCCCGACCACGGCAACGTTGATCTTGTCCATGGCGACCCATCCCGCCTTCACGCAAATTGCTGGAAACTGCCGTTCGAAGCCCGACGCGCGATCCTGCTGCCTATCGGGCCCAGGGGGAGCCTAGCGTGCGGGGTCTATGAAACAAAATTTAAATTCCAACTAGAGCTATGCGTAGCGCGCATAGACCTCCCGGCCCATTCCTGGTCATCGCTTGACGCCGGACAGCCGTTCCACGACCCGGCAGACGGCCGCCGTGTCCCTCCTTGGCCAGGCCGTCTGCCATGGCCTGCCGGTAGAGCGCGGCGCCGGCGGCGAAGAGCGGGGCGTGGACGCCCAGGTCTTCGATGAAGTCCGCGATGATGGCGACGTCCTTTTGCCACAGGTCCATTTTCATCATGGCCGGCTCATAGTCGTTCTCGGCCATGAGCCGGGCGCGCAGGTCGAACATGGCCGAAGACGCCGGGCTGCCGGCGATGACCTCGTGCACCAGCTTCGGGTCGAGGCCGGCCTTGGCGCCCAGCACCATGGCCTCGGCGGCAGCGGCAACGTGGTCGGCGATCAGCAGGTTGGCGACGAACTTGAGCTTGCTGCCGTCGCCGAAGGGACCCACGAAGCGATGGCGCTTGGCGAAGCCCTCGATCACCGGGACTGCGGCCTGGTAAGCGGCCCGCTCGCCACTGGCGAAGACCACGATGTCCTTGGTGGCGGCCTGGGCGCCGGTGCCGCTGATCGGACAGTCCAGCAGGGTGATGCCGGCCGCCTCGAGGGCGTCATGGGCGCTATGCTTGTCGTCCAGCGGGAGCGTGCTGCACTCCAGGACCGTGAGCCCTCGCCGGCCCGAGGCGAGCAACCCACCGACCACCGCCGCCAGCGCCGCAGAGGACGGCAGGGAGAGGATGATCGTCGATGTCGTCCCCGGCGAGCGCCGCGGGCGAGTCCACCGCCCAGGGCCGCCAGCGCTTCGACCCGCGTCTCATCGATGTCCACTCCGGCCACGGAGAACCCGGCCCGGAGCAGGTTGGCGGAGATCGCGCCGCCCATGATCCCCAGGCCGATGACGCCGACTGCTTCGCTCATCTGGGGACCCCGCGACCGCTCAGGGAAGCAGGATCGAGGAGCCGATGTTCCGGCCACCTTCCAGGTCCCGGTGGGCCTGTTCCGCCTCCGCCAGGGCGTAGCGCTGGTTGATCTCGACCGTGATCTTGCCATCGGCGACCATGGCGAAGACCGCCGCGGCCGAGGCGTCCAGCTCCGCGCGCTTGGCGGTGTAGGTCACCAGGGTCGGCCGGGTGAAATAGAGCGAGCCGCGATGCTGCAAAAGCGAGGCCGGCACCGGCGGGACCTCGCCCGTGGTGGCGCCGAAGGAGACGAAAGTGCCGCGCGGCGCCAGGCAGTCGATCGACGGCTCGAAGGTGGCCTGGCCCACGGAGTCGTAGACCACGGGCACCCCCGCGCCGCCGGTCAGCGCCTTGACCCGTTCCCCTACGTCCTCGCTCGCTCGGTCGATCACCACCTCGTAGCCCTGGGCCAAGGCCTGCTGGCAGCGCACCGTGCCCCGGGCCACGCCGATCATCCGGGCGCCGAGCGCCTTGCCCCATTGGCCGGCGATCAGGCCGACACCGCCGGCCGCGGCATGGAACAAAACCCACTGGCCAGCCTGCACGGCAAAGCAGCGGTTCAACAGGTACTCCACCGTCATGCCCTTCAGGAGGACCGCCGCGGCCTGCTCGTCGCTGATCGCGTCGGGCACCTTGACCAGCCGGCCGGCCGGCAGGTTGCGCAGGTCGGCGTAGGCCCCGGGCGCGCCGCCGGCATAGGCCACCCGGTCGCCCACCTGGACCTCGGTGACACCCGGCCCCACCGCCTCCACCACGCCCGCCGCCTCGCTGCCCAGACCGCTCGGCATCGGCAGGGTGTAGTGGCCCGAGCGGTGATAGACGTCCAGATAGTTCAGTCCGATCGCGCTCTGGCGGACCAGGGCCTCGCCGGCCGCGGGCGGTCCGAGCTCGATGGTCTCGAGCCGTAGCACCGAGGGGTCGCCGGGGGCGGCGAAGGTGATCACGCGTGCATCCACTTGCTTGTCTCCTGGTGACGTTGATGCCGTGAAGCCCAATAGGCCAGGTCGGCAGGTAATTATGGTAATTATGGGGACACGTTATTTAATTCGGTTCGCCGAGTCATCCTGGGCTGGCCGAAAAGGGTTGAATTAAATAACGTGTCCCCATAATTACCTGGCGAAGTATGGCGCCAAGGTCCTGGCCCGGGGCGGGCCCTATCGGATTCTGGAGGGCCCGGCGGATTTCGAGCGCTTCGTGGTGGTCGAATTCCCCTCCCTGGAGCAGGCGGTGGCCTGTCACCAGTCGCCGGAATACCAGGACGCCGCCTGCTTTCGCCTGGGCGGCGCGGGGATCAACGAGCTGGTGATCGTGGAAAGCAACGGGTAATTATGTGTAATTATGGGGACATGTTATTTAATTCACCTTTTCGGTTCGCCCAGAATGGCCCGACAAACCGAATTAAATAACGTGTCCCCATAATTTATCAGATCAGTTGCCAGCTGCCGTCCGGCTGGCGGCAGGCCACGCCGTAGGAGTCCTGGACCTGGCCGCCCACCACCACGGTCTGCTGGAACTCCCGGCAATAGCGGCCGCTGGTGGAGGTGCCGTCGCGCAGGGTGGTGACCGAGCCCGAGTTGCCGGTGTCGGGGTTGCGCCAGGCGATGGTCTCGCCGACCGGCGCCAGCGCGGCCTGTTGCTGGGCCTGGCCGGCCTTCATCTTGTCGACCTTGTCCATGGTCCGGCCGATCTCGCTGCCGATCAGGGCGCCGGCCAGGGTGCCGGCGGCGGTGGTGGCCAGGCGAACCTTGCCGTCGCCGAACTGGGCGCCCAGCAGGCCGCCGCCGGCCGCCCCGGTCAGCGCGCCGATGGTCTGCTTGTTGCCGTAGTTTTCGCAGGCCGCCAGGGCCAACAGGCTCGCCGCCGCGATGGTGACGGTCAAGCTCTTGCGCAGGATTTGGGTCATGGTTGGTATCCTCTCATGGCTGCTTGTGGTCTGTGCCGGGCTCACGGATCCCTCGGCGAGGGGCCAAGCTCATCGAAATTGGCGTTGGATCGGCGCACTTCGCTCACCGCTCCGTCGAAAAAAACGTCCAGGCGCCGGCGCATCTCCGGCGACAGGCTGAGCAGCTTGGAGCGGGCGTCGTCCGGGTTCTCCACTTCCAGGAGAATGCCGCGCTGGATCGCGGTCTCTACGTACTTGCCCGCGGTGTGCGCGCTCTTGATCGCGGTCATGAAGCCGAGTGCATCGGTCTTGCGCACGGGCGCTTCGCTGCGCCAGATCCGGCTCAGCAGGTCCCAAAAGACCGCCGAATAGAACTCGGTGTCGCCCTGGAACACCTCGAGCCAGCGATGGCCGATACGCTCGATCATGTCCAGGTACTCCTGGTGCTGGGCGGTGTTGTATCTCAGCGCTGCGTCCATGGCATCAAGCTCCTTGACTCCCCTCAAGACATAAATAACCCGCCGCAGATATGCAATCATTTTTGCATGAAAAAACTGTGACAATTCCGTGACAGACGCTCGTCCCAAGCAAGAAAGTTTCTGAAGGGTATCGGTATTAACATGTCTTATCAACGAGTTATACCTAATTTTCCGATCGTGTAAGCGAAATGATATGAAAAATATTTATGGTAAAATGAACATGCAAAACCGCTGAATGTAAGCCACTTCTGCACGTGCACGGGTGTCAGTCATGTGGCACGGGTGTCAGTCATGCGTTCCTGCGTTATCGGGGTGACGGAGGAGGCCGAACATTCGTTTGACGGGCTTCGGCGGCGAGAGGCTCGGACGCTCTTGGAAAGTCCCTCGCCAGCTCTGTGGCCTGGACCGCTCACGTGCTATGATCGCGGATGATCGGCGAGGCGGCGACGGCGGGCGCGTCCATGGACTACCGGCACATCCAGGTGATTCCGATCGCCGGCGCCCTGGGCGCCGAGATCCGGGGCGTCGACCTGGCCCGGCCGCTCGTGCCTGGAGTCTTCCATGAGATCCACCGGGCGTTTCTGGAGCACCTGGTGATCTTCTTTCACGATCAAGCGCTCGGCCCGGACCACCTGACCGACTTTGCCCGGCGCTTCGGCCCCTTGGGCCGCTATCCCTTCGCCGAGCCGCTGGAGGGCCATCGCGAGGTGATCCCGATCATCAAGGAGCCGGACCAACTGAGCAACTTCGGCGGCCTGTGGCGTTCGGATACGGCCTACCAGGAACGGCCGTCCCTGGGCTCGCTGCTCTATGCCCTGGAGGTGCCAAGCCTGGGCGGCGATACGCTCTTCGCCAACATGTACCTGGCCTACGAGCGGCTGTCGGAGGGACTCAAGACGCTCCTGGCCGGGTCCACCTCGAACCCCCTCACCGCGGTCAACAGCGCCGCCAAGAACCAAGCGTCCCTCAGGAGCGAGCCCCTGGCGGGCGGCGCCATGACCGGCACGTCCCTCGACCCGGCGACCCTGTGTAATTATGGGGACATGTTATTTGTAATTATGGGGACATGTTATTTAATTCAGGTCCATGAGGGCCCAGGGATGACCAGCGGCGGTCGAATTAAATAACGTGTCCCCATAATTACCTCTCCGATTCTTATATGCCCTGAAGAATCTATCATTTCAAGCCAAAAATATCTCAAGAACTGGTGTCGAGACTTCGAACGCACCCAAAATGATCGTGACGGTCAAAGGGCATCGGGGCGAAATTCGTCCCCCTTCACGCCAGCGTTTCTTGCCCTGCCGGGGTCACGGCGAGTCAGCGGCCGTAGCGGCGGCGACGTTGCTGGTAGGCCCGAACGGCGCGCAGGAAATCGATCCTACGGAACGCCGGCCAATTGACGTCGGAGAAATAGAACTCGCTGTAAGCGCTCTGCCACAGCAAGAAACCGGACAGGCGGACCTCGCCGCTGGTACGGATGATCAGGTCCGGGTCAGGCAAATCCGGCGTGTAGAGATAGCGGCCGATGGTCTCGGGCGTAATCTGGTCGACGACGCTGGAGAGATCACCGCCGTCATTGGCATGATCGCGCAGCAAGGAGCGGACCGCATCGGCAATCTCCTGGCGTCCACCGTAGGCCACGGCGATCGTCAAGGCCATGGCGCCATAGCCGGCGGTCGCCTCCTCCGCGGCGCGAATCGCCGCCACGGTCGACTCCGGCAGCAGGCCGAGATTGCCGACGGCGCGCACGCGCACCCCGCGACGGTGGGTCAGGGGGTCGTTGGCCAAGGCCTTCAACTTGTCCTCCACCGCCAGCAAGATGCCCGAGACCTCGTCCGGCGCGCGCTTGAGATTGTCGGTCGAGCAGACCCAGAGGGTCACGGCTCCGATGCCCAACGTCTCGCACCAGTCCAGGACGTCGTCGAGCTTGCCCGCGCCCAAGCGATAGATCTCGCGGGGTTCGGCCAGTTGTCGTTGCTTGCCATAACGGCGATTGCCGTCCAGGATGATCCCCACGTGGCGCGGCATTGGCTGGTTGCGAACCTGGCGCAACAGCCGGCGTTCGTAGATGTAGTAGAGCAGACGCGTCAACACCGGCTCTGATCCGCCGTTGCGAGGGTCTCGGCGGCGGCCCAGGCACCGCCTTACGATCCCGACGAGTGTCGGCCGGCTACGGACGGAGTCGGGGCGTTCGTTGAGGGGGCGTTCATTGTGACTGCGAGCCGGCATAAATTCCTCGTGGCGGCGCCAAGCGCCTTGGACTATCCTCCCACGGCTCGGCACCGTGGCGGGAGTCTTTCATGTATTTTGTTTAGCAGACTCCGGGTCATCGCTAATTTGTTCCAAAGGGTCAGTATCATAAGTCGGGTCAGAACTTCCAGCACCGCACCGGCGAGGACGCGCGCTTTCCTGGCGAGCGTTGGCCAGGTGGTCGCCGCCATGGCGGCCTCTGGCATGGCGACCCTGTTTTTTGCGGGCCAACCCGCAGCGGGCGAGCTGGAGTTCACCCCATCGATCGCGGTGTCACAGTCCTATACCGACAACATCGACCTGGAGTCCGACGAGACCAAGGAATCTTCCCTGGTCACCGAGATCAAGCCCTCGATTCGGCAGCGCTCGCTTTCGGCCAGATCCCAGAGCGCGCTCGACACGGCGCTCACCTTTCGCCACCAAACCAGTGGCGACGAAGAAGGTTGGGGCGTCGATCTGACTCTCACGGGTCTGGGCAGGATCGAGGCCATCGAAGAGCTGCTCTTCATCGATGGCTATGCGTCGGTCAGCCAGCAAGTTCTGGACAACGATCAGGCGGCCACCACCGGCAACCAGGAAACCGTCCAGGTCTATGCCATCAGTCCCGCTTTGAAGAACCGCCTGGGCGGCTATGCCGATATGGAGACGCGCTATATTTTGAGTCAGGTCCTGATTGGCGGCGACGACGACGCCACTTCCGACGCCACGATCCACGTCGGGCGGGTCGCGCTCGACAGCGGCCGGCGTTTTGCGCGTGTGAAGGGCGGGCTGCTTGGCGCCGCCGGCTTGGAAGACCGCTCGGACGTGGACGACGTCACCCGAGCCACCGGGGGCTTCGCGGCGGAATATGCCTTCGCAAGGTCCTTTTCGCTGATCGTCGGCGCGGGCTATGAACACTTCGACGATGGCGATTCGGACAACAGTTTCGACGGTCCGACCTACATGGCCGGCTTTCGCGCCCGCCCGGGACCGAGAACCGAGCTGAAATTCACTTATGGGCGACGCGACGATACCTACAATGCCGACGCGCAATTTCGGTACGACATCGGTCCACGAACGACCTTCACGGCGATTTATGCGGAGACCTTGGGGACGTCCCAAGGACGGTTGTCCGGGAACTTGTTTGAAATCGACGTGGATCGCGATTCCGGCGATTTCATCGACAGCCCGACCGGATTTGACTTCAATCCCCGGCCCAATAGCTTCGACATCGACGACGAGACCACGCGGATCAAGTCCTTGAAGGTCAGGATCGATGGCCAGCGAGGCCGGAATACCTTTAGGCTGACCGGCAGCGCAGCGCGGGAGGAGATCGAGAATTCCGGCGACAAGGAAGACATCCTCTCGACCTCCGCCAGCTTTGCACGACTGCTCACGCCCGATCTATCGGCCAACGGGGTCATCGCATTCGAAAGGATCGAGTTCGCCGATGGACAAGACGACCGGGAATTCACCATGTCGGCCGGCATGAGCTACAACCTCTACACCAACATGCAAGCGACTCTTGCCTATTCCTTTCGCAATCAAAACTCCAACGAGGAGACCAGCGAGTTCACGGAAAATCGGTTGACGGTCGGTTTGAGGACGAGTTTTTGAATCTGCCGGACGGATGCATTCCGGCGGAATGACGGCCGCGAGCGGTTGGCATTTCCCCTCAATCCGTGCTAGACTCTTACCAGAGTCGTGTATCTGCGTCGTTGGGGCGAGATTCCCTGAGCTTGTGGATGGGCGACGTTAGGGGATCTTGGCGGTACGGTTCGACCGAAAAGCACTGACGATTGGTAATGACCGATCGGCGATGTCATATAGACGATGACAGAATGACACCGACAGGATGACACCGACAAACCGACACCGACAAACCGACACTGACGAAACGACAATGACAAATCGGGTGCCTCATGATTAACAAGCTTTTCGCGGCGACGCTCCTCGCCGGGCTCGCGACCGCCAACGCAGACGCCAAAGCGGTCGAGAAAATCACGATTGGCAACACCAACACCGTCGTCAGGACCGTCACCGGGACCCTCGCGGGTGACTTGCGCGAGCTGTCGCTGAAGGACGACATCTATCACAACGAACTGATCGAGACCGGCAGCGACAGTGCCACGGAAATCTCCTTCCTCGACGACACGATCCTGACCGTGGGGGCCAATGCCGTCTTGGTGCTCGACAAGTTCATCTATGACCCGGACCCCTCGCGGGCATCCTTCGTATTGACCGCCACGGCCGGCGTGTTTCGCTTTGCCTCCGGCACCCTGCCCAAAAAGGCCTACACCATCCACACCCCGACGGCGACCATCGGCATTCGAGGCACGGTCTTTACCGTCGCCGTGCAAACCGTCGATGAACCCGGATCCATCGGGCGCGTTGCCGTCAGCGTCACGGTCGAGGAAGGGGAGGTGGATATCGTCAGCTGTGGTGGCGAGCGGATTCACCTGGACAGCGTCACGCCGTCGGTAACGATCAGCGGGGACGTGAGCGACCTCTGCCATGCCTACGCCGCAGTAGACCCCCAACCAGCCGACTAAGATCAGCGACCATTGGTGTAGTTTCCGAATCGTTCCGGCCACGGCCGGCGGGTGGATCTCGGCCGAAACCGGACCGGCTCCCAATCGGTGTCGCGGATCGATCGCAATTTTTGAAATTTATGAGTGGATAATTTCCACTAAGGCGATTTCAGTTGGGTCGGACTCGCTCCTCGGCCGCGGCCCGCCGGCCGTCCGGCGCGCCCGCGCGGACCCTCGGGTCCGCTGCCGTGAGCGACAAAATGCTAGAGCGGTTCAGATCAAATCGGAACGGCTCTAAGGTGATTTGGGCTGCCACGCGGCCGCCATGCGCTCGGCTTCGGCGATCTGCGCGGCGGTCATGTCCGCGGCCAGGCGAGTTCGGCTGTCCTTCACCTGGGCCTGAAGGTCGTCGGACGACGCGCCCTTGGCGGCCAAAGACAGCCACAGGTAGGCCTGCACGTCGTCCGGCGGAGCACCTCGTCCCTCGGCATAAAGATTACCCAGGTGATATTGCGCCTCCGCCACCCCTTGGTCGGCAGCCAGGCGCAGCCAACGGGCCGCCTTTTCGACACTTTGACGCACCCCACGGCCGTCCCGGTAATTGATGCCGACCGCCATTTGAGCGAGCGGCTCACCTTGATCGGCGGCCTTGCGATACCAACGGGCCGACTCGATAAAGCCCTGTTTCACGCCCAGGCCGTCCCGGTAGAGGTTGGCGATCTGGAGTTGGGCGTTGGCAAGTCCTTGCTCGGCCGCGGAGAGGTGCCATCTGGCCGCTTCCTCGTCGTTTTGATCGACGCCGCGCCCGGCCCTGTGGAGATAACCCAGGTTGTTCTGGGCGACCGGATGGCCCTTGTCCGCCGCGAGCCGGAATAACTTGGCGGCCTTCACGTGATCCTGGGGCAGGCCGAGCCCCTCCAGGTGCAGGAAGGCGAGGTTGATCTGGGCAACGGCGTAGCCCTCGGCCGCGACCTTTCCCAACCACTTGGCGGCCTCGGCGTAGTCCTGAGGTATGCCCCGGCCTTCCTTCAGCATGAGGCCCAGGGTGTATTGGGCCAGCAACATGCCCTGCCGGGCGGCCTTGCGATACCAGGACGCCGCCTGCTTCAGATCGCGGTCGACGCCCTCGCCGTTCTCGTACAGCACCCCCAGGTTGAGCTGGGCATCGCCCAGGCCTTGGTCGGCCGCCTTGCGGTACCATTTGGCCGCCTGGATGAAGTCCTGCGGCACGCCCTCGCCATTCTCGTACATCATGCCCAGCTGGTTCTGGGAGTCCGGATCCCCCCGCTCGGCGCTGGCGACGATCCTTTTCACCGCCTCCGGCTCCGTAGCGACGGTCGATTGCGCCAGAACCGTCCCAAGGTAACGCTGGCCGCCCACGGGCGTCGCGCCCGAATGATGCACCACGGGCGTCGCGCCCGAATGATGCACCACGGGCGGCGCACTCCAGGCAACCGGCATGAGCACCACCAGGCCGGCGAGCACGATCCAAGACAACCGCAGAACCTTCATGGGAGCCCCTTCTCGCTTGAGACCCGGGCGCGGCGCGCCCCGCCGCCTCTCAACCCGGGTCATGATGTATCCTATTCCGGATCTTGAAACTTAATGATGCCTGATGAGATCGCCCGACGCCAGAGGCAAGGCTCGTGACCGCGGGCGTGACCCCAATCACCGAAAACCCCCGATAACGACGCACTTCAAGGCCCAAATCGCCCGGCTGGAGCCCACTGTATAGGGATCGAAATCCCAGATCATTGATATAAACTCGTAGGCCAACCCCCTTGGAGAGGAGCACGACCATGGCCGCCTATCTCATCGCCCATCTGACGGTGACCGATCCCGAGGCCTTCCAGGACTACAGAGCGGCCGTGCCGGCGGTCATCCAGCGCTTTGGCGGTCGCTACCTGCTGCGCGGCGGCGCCGTGGAGACCCTGGAAGGCCACTGGCAGGTCCCCCGCCTGGTGATGATCGAATTCCCCGGGATGGACGAGGCCAAGCGCTTTTACCACTCGGCGGACTATCAGGAGATCCTGCCGCTCAGGCTGGCCGCCGCCCAGGGCGAGGTGGTGCTGGCCGAGGGCGTTTGAGGGGCCGGCCATGACTGGGGTGCCCGCGACGGCCGGGGTCCTGGCGGTCCTGTGGCTGGCCCTGCTGAGCGGCGCCGCCCAGGGGGCCGGCCAAGAGCCGCCCCAGGTGACCGGCGAGGGTTTTCTG
>Ga0114949_10002093_pt1 | contig 12333 bp, 6 predicted proteins | sample N074metaG_FD_83505 | JGI IMG/M metagenome (GOLD analysis project Ga0114949, IMG submission 83505) | Deep subsurface microbial communities from Kermadec Trench to uncover new lineages of life (NeLLi) - N074 metaG | ecosystem: Environmental > Aquatic > Marine > Ocean trench > Sediment | place... | reverse complement strand
CGACGGAACAGGAGCGTGTGGTTTGGGAGCAGGTGGTCCGCGAATGCGGCGATACCGATCCCGCGCAGGCCGATGCTCTGGCCGCGCTGGCCATGAGCGCCTGGGCCACGGCGTTACTATGGGAGTTGCCGTTCGCAGAGATCGCGCGCGCGGGCGGGCGCCAAGAGGTACGGGCGTTCTTACGCTGGGTGAGGCAATTCGAGCGCCGTTGCGCCGACCTCGATGCTATCGATCAACATCGTTTTGCGCTGCGGCTTGCGACTTCGGAGTGTTCCCTCGGTGCTGAATTGCCGATCTTCCAATTTTTCGGTTACCCGCGTTTGCCGACCCTGCTCGCAAGGTTGCAGCAGCGATTTGATGTGGCCGGGCAGCACGCGGCGGAACCTAACGCGGTGGCCTTCGTGTGTCGTGCCTTCACCAATACCGAAATTGAATTGAATGCGGCCATGATGTGGGCTGCCGAGCACAAGCAACGCTGCCCGCAAGCGTCGGTGATGGTTGCCCTCGCAGGCGTAGGCCGGGTCGATGCAAACCTCGAACAACGGTTGCAGCGCGCTTTTATCGCCACCTCTGGCACCGATTTTGATGGGCCGGGCGCAGCGCAATTAGGGACTGCGATGATGGCGCCGCTGGCCGACATTGCGCTGGTTCAAAGCGCTTTATTGATCCTCGATCGACGTCTCGTCCGACCGTGGGACGAGATCAGCCGTTTGTTATTGAGCCCGTATCTGGGTGCGGCCGATGTTGAGCGCGGACCACGCGCGATGCTCGATTATGAACTGCGGCTCAGGGGTGATGTCGAGGTGTCGATTAGCGCCGTTATCGACGCTGCCCGCCACGGGCGGGTGCACTGTCCCGGGATTGTTGAGCGCCTTGGAACGTTGATGACCACGTTTCATTCGATGCCAGATCGCGCGCCGATGCAGGAATGGATGCGGTTTGCGGAAGGTCTGCTACACGGCGCCGGCTGGCCAGGTGATCGGGTACTGACGGAGTTTGAGCACACGGCGTTGACCGAGTGGCAGCGGGTTATGGATAGCGCTGTGCAGTTGGATGCGGTGGCCCCTGCGTGCAGCTGGCCGCTCGCGCAGCGTCGCTGGCGGGCGATGCTTCGGCGACGGCAGATCGCTTCGCCGGCGGTGATTAATGCGGTCCAAGTTGTGACCTTGGACGAGGCGCTATTGCTGGACGCTGATGCGCTATGGGTAGCGGGTTTGCACGACGGCGCGTGGCCGGAGCAGATCGAGGTGAATCCCTTATTACCCTTTGCGCTACAACGCGAACATGGCATTCCTGGCGCCGATCCGCAACGCGAACTGCAACATGCGCAGAGCGTGCTTAGTCGTCTGTTCGAACGCCATCCCGATGCGATATGGAGTTTCGCGGCCGTCGAGGGCGAGACGCCGCGCCGGCCGTTGGTGGGCGCTAAGTGTATTCCGGCGATCCGAGAACCAGCCCATTCGTGGCCGCGGAGTACCACCGACGTTGGATTCGAGCTGGTCGATGATACCCACGCGCCGAATCTGCGTATCGATACGGCGAGTAGTGGCGGTGTGGCGTTGTTTACGGATCAGGCGGCGTGCCCGTTTCGCGCCGTTGCCCGTCACCGCTTGGGCGCAAAGACCCCGGCCGATGCAACGCCGGGTCTCAATGGGTTGCAACGAGGCAGTTTAATCCATGCGGTGATGGCCGCATTGTGGGGCCGAATTGGGACTTCGTCTCGCCTCGTCGCTATGGGCAAGAATGAACTCAGGGGGATCCTCCAGGCATGCGTCACCAAAGTCGTTGACGAATTCCGCATCCGCTACCGATTGGTCGATGCCTATTGGCATTTAGAGCGCGAACGGTTGTCCGATCTCGCCGAGGAGTGGCTACGTGTGGACCAGGCACGCGGCGAATTTGAGGTGATCGCTTGTGAGCAAGCGCAGGTCGCCCAAATCGGCGCTTACACCATCAACACGCGGATCGACCGCATCGACCGACTCCCGAGCGGCGGTATTTTGATCGTCGATTACAAAACCGGAGAAGTTCCACGCTCAGGCTGGACCGTGCCGCGTCCCGATCAACCACAACTTCCAATTTACGTGGTAAGTGCTGCGGGCGAGCGCGTTGCCGGAATAGCCTATGCGAGGATAAAAAAAGGGGCATGCAGAATCGTCGATGAGCCGGCCGGGATCATGCGCGATGGTGAGGTCGCGACCAAGCAGACATCGTCCGCCTGGACGGTACAGACCAATGAGTGGCGCGGCGCGTTGAATGAATTGGCCGAGGAGATTGAATCCGGTCTCGCGGTGGTCGATCCGAAGCGCGGGGCGGTGACCTGCCGTCGCTGTGATTTGCAATGCCTTTGTCGGATCCATGAATCGCCTTGGGCGATGGCGTTAGACGATGACAACTGAACGCCGGACCGACACGTGGGCACGGGAACGGGCGCTTGATCCAAGGCATTCGTTTATCGTGGAGGCGCCCGCCGGTTCGGGTAAAACGACACTGTTGATCCAACGGTTTTTGCGCCTGTTATCGATCGTCGAAGACCCGGAATCGATCGTCGCGATCACATTTACCCGCAAGGCCGCCGAGGAAATGCGCAGCCGTGTGTTGGGGGCGCTCACGGCCGTACGCGAGAGCCCACAGACGCTTGATCCGGTGACCCGCCGCTGGGCCAACGCCGCACTTGCCGCCAGCGACGCCCGGGGTTGGCGGCTACTCGATAGTCCCAGGCGTCTGCGCATGCAGACAATTGATTCATTGTCGGCCATGTTGGCCCGTCGCGGACCACTGATGTCGGGCTATGCCGGTAATGCCGAGGTAGTGGAAGATGCCGGACGGCTTTACCGGCAGGCCGCTCATGCCGCGCTAGCGGAACTTGGCGGCAATAGCGGGTGGGCCGAGGCCATTCGCGTCGTGCTGCGGCACCTAGATAACGATTGGGAACGCCTCGAGAACCTGCTCGTGCAGATGCTGTCGCGGCGCGACCAGTGGTTGCGCTTTGTCGTTCAAGACCCCTCTCGCGAAGCCTTCGAGGACGCCCTCGGCAGCGCAGTCGGCGACGAGCTGGCGTCTCTCGCCGCCATGCTGCCGAGTGCGCTCATCCCCGCGTTAATCCGGTTGTGTGCATTCTCGGGCGACAATCTCTTGGCTGAGTACCCGGACGATATCGGCGCCGGACTTGCCGGGCTCAAAATGATGCCGGGAAGCGATTGCGAAGACCTCGGCGGGTGGCAGGCGATCGCGAAAATGCTGCTCAAACGCGACGGTGATCCACGGCAGCGCCTGTCGAAAAAAGAAGGATTCCCGGCGCAGGACCCCGGCGTCGCCGAATACAAGGCACTGTTCGCGCGGGTGGTGCGCGACCTGGTTGAGGTGCCCGGGTTTATGGTCGCTTTGAACGATTTGCGTCGCGTACCAGAGCCGATTTATTCGGCGTCCGAATGGCGCACCATCGAGGCCTTGTTCATGGTACTGAAATTGGCCGCGGCCGAACTCAAAGTTGCGTTCGGCCACGCCGGCGCGGTCGATTTCGTCGAGGTTTCACACGCTGCTCTGGCCGCACTCGGCGCGGCCCAGGATCCGAGCGATCTCGGGCTCATTTTCGATTACCAGATCCATCATTTATTAATTGACGAGTTTCAGGATACCTCGATCACGCAATTCGAATTGATCGAACGCCTGGTCGAAGGTTGGAGCGAGGGCGATGGCCGTTCGCTGTTTCTGGTTGGTGATCCGATGCAATCGATATATCGATTTCGCCAAGCGGAAGTGAGTTTGTTCGTTGATACTTGTGCCGTCGGGCGTTTGGCGAGTGTACCACTCGAAGCATTGCAACTCACAACGAATTTTCGTGCGCAGGCGGCGATAATTGAATGGATCAATCGTGCAGTGGACGATATGCGCGTCGACCCGGTGTGCCCATTCGCTGACATGCCCCGCTTGGTCGCTGCGCGCGGGGTTAGCGTTACGGCGGCTGTGAATATCCATGGCCTAATTAGCGATGACAACAATGCGGAAACAGCAGTAGTTGTCGGTATTGTAACGCGTGCACGGGCGGAGGATCCGAAGCAAACCATAGGGATCCTGGTTCGCGGCCGACGCCATCTGGGTTCGATTAGTACCGCGCTTATTGAGGCAGGTATTGCCGTATCCGCATCGGAGATCGACCGTCTGTGCGATCAATCTATCGTGCAGGATCTGGTCGCGCTGACCCGCGCACTATTGCATCCGGCCGACCGCACCGCCTGGTTGGGCGTTTTGCGCGCGCCATGGTGTGGACTGTCGCTCAAAGCGCTAACAAATTTGTTCGAAAACGATTCGAATTTGACGATCTGGCAGCGCCTCGCCGGAGGCATAGGGGACGCCGGAATAGCCGCGGAGGAACGCCGCGTCCTGGCGAACTTTTGCCGTATCGTCGAGATCGCTATGAGCGCAGTCGGACGGGTACCGATTGCACCGCTCGTAGAGCGCACGTGGATCGCGCTGGGTGGCCCAAACATCTACCCGGAACTCAGTCTGACCCATGCCGAGCGCTATCTGGAACTGTTGAGTACCTGCGAGCGCAATGAGACGCTCATCACGGCCCAGCGGCTCGAAGCGCTTTTGGACCGGCGCTATGTCGCTCCGTCGCAGCGTAGTGGTGCGGCGGTGGAGATAATGACGGTACATCGCGCCAAAGGCCTCGAATTCGATGTCGTTATTCTGCCCGGACTAGGCCGCGCGCCGCGATCGGAACCGCATCGCCTGCTGGTGTGGAAGCAGCACATTGGGTCCGCCGGACGGGCCTTATTGTTCGCGCCCATCCCCGCGCTCGGCACCTCAAATAGTGGCATCCATGCCTATCTTAGCGCTGCGGAAAAGAACGAGCTCGAGGCCGAGGCTTATCGCTTGCTTTACGTTGCGATGACGCGTGCACGAGAGGTCTTGCATTTGGTCGGGAGCGTAAAGGAGGACGTCGATGGCGGTCCTAGTGCACCAGCGTCGCGTTCGTTTCTGAAGATCCTGTGGGGTGCGGTCGGCGGTCGGTTAAATTTTTCTCGACCTGGCGCGGTGACCAAAGCGGTGTCGCCGAAGGACCGTAGCGAGAAGCGACAATGGATCAGGCGCCGGCAAGGGGCACTCGAGTGGCAACACGCCGATTGGACTGCACCATCGGGCATCGCTACAGAAACGCGCACGGAACTAGAATTTTCTTGGGCCAGTCCACTCGCGAAGCAGATCGGCACGGTGACTCATGCGATCCTGCAACTTATCTCCGGCGACGGCTTGTCGCAGTGGAATGCGCTACGCATTCGAGATATGGCACCGTTCATTGAAAGGCGCTTGCGAGGGCTCGGTGTTGGTTCTAACAGCATCATGGATGCACGCGAGCAAATCGTCGCAGCGCTCATTGGGGTATTGGTTTCGGACCGAGGACGATGGATCTTGAGCGATCAGCACGCCGACGCCGAAAGCGAATACGCCTTGACCGCCATCGTTGGCGGCAAGGCAAGCAATGTCATTATCGATCGGACGTTTATCGATGCCCATGGCGTGCGTTGGATCATTGACTTTAAGACGGGTACGCATACCGGTGGTGATAAAGACGCTTTCATTGCTTCCGAGCAAGCGCGTTATCGTCCGCAACTCGAGCAATATGCGCGGTTGCTGCACGCGCGTGACAACCGACCCATCGCGCTGGGATTATTCTTTCCCGTCCTGGATGGGTGGTGCGAGTGGCGTTATTCGAGTGACCGTGACCTCGGTGGTGGTCACGATCACCCGTCCAGTTTCGGCGACGAATCTCGAGAGCCGTAAACCATGATCTAGACCCGTGGTTGCTGTATCAGCAGCGTCGTCGTGGAATTAAAAACGCCAGCGCCGAACCGAATAACAGAAAAGCGGGGACAATGGGTATGGGCGTCACCGTTCCAGTTAAGAAAAAATTGTCCATGCGGTAAGTCCCGCTATTGGAAGTTGCATCGAAACCAGATAATTCCACCGTTAATTGATCGGTGATATTGTCGAGTGACAATATGCCGCTGATCGTCGCGAATGAGCTCGGGGTGGCGCCACTGGCGATCGGAACAGCGTTGATCGTTAAGGCCCAAGTGGCGGGGCCGCTGGATGAGGCCAAGTGGTCAAACGAATAACCATCGAGTGTGGCGCGGAAACCGCTTGCAACATTCACCACCAACGTTAGCGTGTTGCTATCGAGGAACGATCTCGCGGCGATCGCGCGACCGGGGTTGCCGGTGAAATTGGTCAATGAATCGTGTTGATCAAACCACGGTAACGCCTCGATTCCAGCGACTGCAGAGGCCGGTGAATTTTCAAATATCCCGAGTGCATCTTCGAAATCGTAACCGATGACTAAGGTGCTTGCCGGCGCCAGTTTGGCGCACAACAGTGCGCTCAGAAAGACCGCCGAGCGTACGGTGTGACAATCAAATTTCGTGGTGTACATTCCGTGTACCTCCTCTTCCATGAGTATATTTTAGGCGCCCGTGCATTCGAATCATTCAAATGCACAACGCGGGCGCAATTACTGTTGTACGCCAGCCCGGTAATTATTACAAGAACCGATTAAACTACTGTGTGGCGATCGCGAAACTATTATGCACGCGAGACCACAAATTTGCGTCGTTAACAGTGATTGACAGCAAATGTAGCCTAAAATGCGTATGTGGCGTCGCGACGCCTTAAGCGAATGCAAGGTTAAAGATTTTGGCTAGACGCTCCGTGAGAGCTTGTTGGGGGCGCACACTCAATAGATGCGGCTCATTCTGGAGGTCGAGTAGGGCCACGCCCTAACTACGATGGTACACGACCAACTTCGCAACTCCCTAAAGAAGGATCATCAACTACACTGGTATCGTATCGATAAGGTGCTGGGGCAGGGGGGCTTTGGCATTACCTATCTCGCGCATGATCCGAATTTGGATCAATATGTCGCAATTAAGGAATATCTCCCGATGGAATTCGCCGTGCGCGATGGCGATAACTCGGTGCATCCTGCCTCGTCGGCGAACGGCGAACGTTATCGCTGGGGCTTGGATCGATTCATTACCGAGGCGCGGACCTTAGCTAAATTCAAACATCCGGCGATCGTTCGGGTACTGAGCGTATTCGAGGAAAACAACACCGCCTACATGGTGATGGAGTATGAGCATGGAGAAAGTCTGCAGCAGGTGCTCGATCGCCGCAAAACCCTGGGCGAAGATGAACTCATTCCGATATTAGCGCCGTTGCTAGACGGATTGGAATTGATCCATTCGACCGGCTTCATCCACCGCGATATCAAACCGGCGAATATCTATATTCGTGCGGACGGAACACCGGTTCTACTCGATTTCGGTTCGGCGAGGCAGGCGCTGGGCGGGCAGACGAAATCGCTGACCAGCATCGTGTCGCCCGGCTACGCGCCGTTTGAGCAGTACTACTCGAAAACCGATCGCCAGGGACCCTGGACCGATATTTATGCGCTTGCCGCAACCATGTATCGTGCGATATCGGGCATTCTGCCCATGAATGCAATCGACCGCAGCGAAGCGATTTTGAAGGCCGAGCGCGACTTGTTCGTTTCCGTGAGCGAGATCGGGCAAGATCGATACTCAGTGCGATTCATGCGCGCGCTCGATCACGCGTTAAGCTTCAGCGAGAAGCAACGACCTCAGAGTATCGCCCAATGGCGAGGCGAACTCGGCTTCGACGATAGGATTTCGGCGCCAACGTCACCTATCCCGAGCGCAGCACAACCGAGTGCAACGAGATTTGAGACGCCGCCGGTACCGCCGGATGAACTCGCAACGGCGCTCGCGGGACGGCAAGCGCTAAGTGGGCGAGAACTCGATGTGCCAAGGGCGGCGACCGTACCCGCGCCGTCGTCGCAAACTATCCCGGCGGCGTACGAGCTGCGCCCACCGATAGTGGGTCGCAGGTGGTGGATCGTTGGCGCCGCCGTCGTCGCGCTTGGGTTGACGATGATGGTGTACAACCACACGGGTTCAGCACCGCGCTCGCTGATCAGCGATGTGAAAAATGCGCTTGTGTCGCTGCTATCGGGCGTAAACGGCGCTCAGGAACGGGCCGATCGTCTGGTCGCCCAGGGCGATCGCGCGTTGGCGGCTGGTTTGATTTTCGAGCCACTCACCGACAGCGCGGTCGATTACTACCGCCGGGTTATCGACATTGCACCGCAACATGCGGGCGCGCTACAGGGGATCGCGCTGGTGTCCCCGCGAATAGTTTCCGCTATCGAAGACGCCATTGCTCTGGGTGATCTCGAACGTGCCGGTGAGTTTTTGCGGACACTGCGCGCGCTGCCCGACCAACAACACCTGATCGTGATGCTTGAAGAGGAACTTGGCGAGGCCCAGGCGATGGCCGCGGCAAACGTAGTGCAACGGCGTCGGATCAAGGAATTCTTGAATGAAGCGGCAACCGATTTTGCCGAGGGTCGACTTCTGATGCCGAGCGGCAACAATGCCTTGGTGCGTTATCGGGCAATTCAGATGCTCGATCCGGACAACATTGACGCCAGGCGCGGTATAGCCGCCATTGTGTCCAAATTGACCGAAGAACACGAATCCGCACTTGCCGTGCGAGATTTCACCTTGGCCGGTAAACGGCTTAAACAGGTCGAACCTTTCCTCAAAAAGGATCGGGTTGAGCAATTGCAACAAGCCTTCGACGTAGCCCGTAAGCGTGACGCCGCGGAGTCCGAACACGCTGCCAGGGTCGCTGAGCTTCTACAGCGGGCCGCGGCCGACCTAAAGGCAAATCGACTGTCGACACCGGCCGGCGGCAGCGCGGTTGATCGCTATCGTGCGGTACTTAAACTCGATCCACAAAATGCCGAGGCGGCGGCAGGTTTGGTCAATGTAGGCGCGCGTTACATTGACCTGGCGGACGCCGCGATCCGCAATCGTCAACTTAATCGCGCGAGGGACTATATTGAGCGGGCGCGTACGCTGGGCCGGCGGTCGAGTTCGACATTGCAGCGCTTGTCCACTCAGCTAACAACGGTCGAGAATCAGATTGCCGAAGAACATGTCGCGCGCGCCGTTGCGCAGGAAAGGCAGCGGCTCGCTGTTGCGGCGGCTGAGCGACAGGACCGCGAGCGCTTGAGGCTCGAGTTAGAAGTCGCACGCGAGACCGCCGCGGCAGAGAAGCGGCGCCGCCAGGAAGTCGAGGCCAAACGCTTGTTCGAATTGGAACAGAACAAGCAACGTGCACGCGAAGCACAACAAGTCGTCGCCGATAGATCCACGCTGGTGGTCGAAGTTGACGGATTCAGTAGTAATTTGGAGCTCTATGGCCTGAAGGAGAATGAGATCCGCGCCGACATCGAGTCTCGCCTAAGCGCATTGGGCTACAACGTCGTGCTCCATCACCAAGCCAATCGGTCGATGAACACACGCTTGTTCCTTATCCGATTTCGCGCAAACTTGAATTCCGCCTCGGGGATATTTTCTTATGCTGCTTCGTTGGCGCTTTACGATCAAGTGCCGAAGATGGCGAACAGCATTGCAAGGTCAGGGCTACGCCCGGTGTGGGAAAAGGGTACGAGTGGCGTTGCCATACAAACCGATTTACAGCGGGTGCGCGGCGAATACAATTTAACCATGCGGAATTTCACTACCGAAGTGGGTAAAGCCCCAGGTCGCCTTTAGGCTACTACATCTAAAGTACACGACAAATCGTGGGCGTGGTGTTAGCGGTCGTCGTTGAAATTGACTAGGAGTCCCGCCGGACCTGTTTCGATGCGGTGCACCAGCTCGGCCTGACGGTTAATTCCGGTTTTATGGAATACATGCTTTAGATGCGTACGGGCCGTATTGACCGATATGTCCAGGTTCTTAGCCGACTCATCAAGGGTCGAACCACCGACCAAAAGCTGTACGAGTTTGCTTTCCGTCAGGGTTAGTCCGTACAGGCGCGTCAGCACCTCGCGGGAAACCTGACGGTTAAGGCTTGCATCGAAAAGGTATAAAACCACACGGGGTACCTCGTCAGCGCGGTTGCCGGAAGACACCGGTGTTGCAATCACTTCAACTTGGTCGCGGATGGTCGGCGCTTTGATGAACATTGCGTCACTGCTGTCATCTAATCCTTCGCGCGACTTCGTCGCGGCACTCGTCACCAGTTGCCGAAGCTTTTCATCAAGCTTTTTATCGCACGCCGATAACCGGTTGTTGGTGCAGTCCAGACCGCGATTATGCTTGAGTATCTCGCGTGCGTAGGCATTCATGTGTAGCACGGTCATGTCTTCGGACACGATGGCAATGCCAACCGGAAGTGCGTCGATGGCCTTCGCAAATGCCTTGGATTGGCCGCGAAACGATGTTACTCGCAGCGGCGACGACAATTTCAGCACGGCGCCAAAACTCTGGCCCTGAACATCGCGTAGCGGCGTAAGTAAATCACCATTGCCGATTTCATCGCTGCCTGCTCGCTCGTCGTTTCGTACCAAGCGTTCGTCGCTCCCACGCAGGATGACGTTCTCGACAATGGTTTGCGCGCGGTCATTTCCCACGCCATAAACCTGGTCGAGGACCGCGGCGAGTGAGCGGCCGACAATTTGCTTGCGTCGCCAGCCCAGCATCCTTTCGGCCGCTTTGCTCACGAAATTTACGCGCCCTTCGACACTAGCGGTCACGACGGCTTCTTTGTTTTCATCATCATGGTCATCGGTGGAGGAGATGCGCGCCGATACCGCCAGCGCCCGTTCGCTACGCTGGAAAAGGGCGAGATCGATCGTGGTTAGAAGATCTTTGGTCGTGAACGGCTTGTTGATAAAACCGGCGGGATGCGTTTGTCGAGCTCGCGCGAGGAGTTTTTGGTCGACGTACGCAGAGACATATACGACCGGAATATCGGATTTCGCGCGAATCAGCTGTGCGGCCTCGATGCCATCTATGCCATCACCCAATTTAATATCCATCAGGATCAGGTCGGGTTGCAGCTCTGAGGCTTTAGCAACGGCCTCAAGACCGTCTTTAGCGACCGCCATCACGTCGTAGCCAAGACCACGTAAGCGCATCTGCAGTGCACCCGCAACCGCGCGCTGATCTTCAACAACGAGGATATGCTCGCCAGCCATACCAGTACCCACTAACTGTTGGTGATAATTTTAAGTCCCTTTAGCGGATTGGAGCGTAATACATGCCGGGACGTTTCCCTTCGAACGATATCGTCCGGCGTGCAGCTACGCTAGGGTCATTCTACAAGATAACCACTCAGAAGCGGAGCACAATCCCTATAACTATTCGAATCTTAGCTATCGCGTTAATCACCTAGACAATTGCCAGACCGGCACAATGGTGTTGCACCACCGCGCTAGCGATCGTCGCGAAATTGTTTTTGAAACAATTCTCGTCGTTCCTGTGCATCAACGGTCAACGTCGCGATGGGTCTGGCTTCAAGCCGACCAAGTCCGATCTCTTCGCCGGTTTCTTCGCAAAAACCGTAGTCGCCTTCTTCAATCCGCTTAATTGCTTCTTCGATCTTGCGCAGCAGCTTACGGTAGCGGTCGCGGGTTCTCAGTTCAAGGATATTGTCGCTTTCGCGGCTTGCCCGTTCGGCTTCGTCACCAACGTCGCGCGTCTCTGTTCGTAAATGTTCGAGTGTCTCCTGCGATTCAACTATCAGTTCATCACGCCAGGCTAAAAGCATTCGCTTGAAATAGGCGAGATGCCGCACGTTCATATACTCATCTTTTGCGGAAGGCGTGTAATTCAGTGGGATCTTTACGTCCTCAAGGTTGATGAGTTTTCGTACGATCCGTGGCCGCTGCACGGTTGGGGCGATCGGGCTCGGGCGAGCGGCGGGGGCCGATGATTTTCGCTTTCGCTTCGGCGTTGGTTTCGTCGCCGTGTCGGCGGGTTTAGTGATATTTTTTTTGCTCGACAATTCTTTATTGGCAGGCGCTTTTTCGGCCGCACTCTTTTTCTTGGTAACTGCGGTTTTGGCAGGTGATTTTTTGGCGACCGATTTCTTTTTCACGAGCTTTTTCTTTGTCCCCGCTTTCTTCTTTAGGACCGCCTTGGGGGCAGGTTTTTTCTTTGACACAGCTCTTTTAGTCGTCGTCTTTTTCTTGGCAGGCGATTTCTTTGCTGCTACTTTCTTTTTCACGACCTTTTTAGCCGACGTTTTTCTTGACGCCTTCTTGATCACAGGCTTCATTTTCGCCGTTGTTCTCTTCGACACTTTGGTTTTAGCCTTTTCGACACTTTGGTTTTAGCCTTTTCGACACTTTGGTTTTAGCCTTTTCGACACTTTGGTTTTAGCCTTTGCCACGGTTTCTACCTCTTGCCGGGTTCGATCTAATCGTGAGCAGAACCCGCGTGATCGTGTATCTAT
>Ga0114949_10002091_pt1 | contig 12350 bp, 13 predicted proteins | sample N074metaG_FD_83505 | JGI IMG/M metagenome (GOLD analysis project Ga0114949, IMG submission 83505) | Deep subsurface microbial communities from Kermadec Trench to uncover new lineages of life (NeLLi) - N074 metaG | ecosystem: Environmental > Aquatic > Marine > Ocean trench > Sediment | place... | reverse complement strand
TGACGGCCGAGCGACTGGAGTATGAAGTCAGGAAGCTGCGGGGGGATGATCGTTAAGGGACGGTGGTTATTCCTGTAATTCCTTGATCATGGCAATCGCGCGCGGGGCTTGCGTTTCATCCAACACCCATATCTGTGGCACGACCTCGACGAACGGTAATTCACCGAGACCCCCGGTCGCAAACTGGTTTTTCATGAATGTTTCGATATCATTGGCTTCCAGTACTGACTGGTAGTAGCCAACCAGTGTGATATCAAAATCTTCAAACACCTTGATCATCATTATTTCTCGAATATGTGTTTATCGTCATCGAACGCCTTGAACTCAAGCGCGTTGCCACTGGGATCAGTAAGGAACATCGTGGCTTGCTCTCCTGCTTTGCCCTCAAAACGTATACGTGGCTCGATCACGAAATCCGTGGCTGCAGCTTCCAGCTTGCCGCGCAATGCTTTCCAGTTCTCCATTGTCAGGATGACACCAAAGTGCGGTACCGGTACAGCGTCGTTATCCACTGGGTTGTGTATGATATTGTCGGACTTGCCATGCGGGTTGAGGTGGCACACCAACTGGTGTCCAAAGAAATCATAATCCACCCATCGCGAGCTACTGCGACCCTCAACACAGCCCAGCTTGCCACCGTAAAACAATCGTGCCTGCTGCAGATCGTCGACGACGATGGCAAGATGAAACGGTCGTATAACACTCATGTTGAATCTCTCCGCTGGGTTAATCCTGTCCCGACACTGATCGAAGGATACATTACAATATGCACACCATGAATAAAATATACAAAGTGCCACAACAATGGCGGGAACAACTGGATTCTGAACAATATCGGGTTACCCGCGAAGCCGGCACCGAAGCGCCATTCAGTGGCAAATACAACGAACACACAGACCAAGGCCATTATGCCTGTGTTTGCTGCGGGCACGAACTATTTGGTTCTGACAGCAAGTATCACTCCGGTTGTGGCTGGCCGAGCTTTCACGGTGAACTGGATACCGCAGAAATCAAACAACGCCCCGATCACAGTCTTGCCGGAAGCCGTATCGAACTGCTCTGCCCGCATTGCGATGCACACTTGGGACACATTTTTGACGACGGCCCACCACCGACAGGCCAGCGCTATTGCATCAATTCTGCATCGCTGGAGTTCATACCTGAAACGCAGGAGTGACCTGCAAACCCGAATTTCTGCCAGCACGGGGGTTATCCCCGATCCTTGTCCTGGGCCTGGTCCTGCTCCTGCTCCTGGTAGTGCTTATAACCGCCTGCTCCGGCCCGGGCTATTACCTGCAGGCCATGTCCGGTCAATGGAAATTGATGCATGCACGCGAGGATATCCAGTCGCTGCTGCACGATCCGGATACAAAACCCGATCTGATCACGCAACTGGAGGCCGCCAGCCGGATCCTGGCATTTGCCGAGACCACGCTGGGGATGCCAGCCAATGGCAGCTATTCCAGCTATGTTGAGCTGGATGACGGGGCACTGGTCTGGAATGTCGTTGCGACCGAAGAATTTTCACTTGAACCCAAACAATGGTGTTTCGTCTTTATTGGTTGTCTGCCCTACCGGGGCTTCTTCAAGCAGCAGGCAGCCGAGAAGTCCCTGGCAAAATTGCACAGCAAGGGTATGGACGTCTACCTGGCCGCTGCCCCGGCATATTCAACGTTGGGTAAGTTCAAAGATCCCCTGCTCAGTAGCATGTTTACCGGATCAGACATTGGCATCGCTGCATTCCTGTTTCATGAACTGGCACACCAGCGTCTGTATATCAAAGGGGATGGGCAGTTTAATGAAAGTTATGCCAGTTTCATCGAGGCAGCCGGTGTACAAATCTGGCTGCAGTCCTCCGGCAGACAGACAGAATTGAATCAATGGCAGAAAATGCGCAACGCCGGAGCAGATTTCAACTTGCTCATTGCCGATACCCGCAACGAACTGGAAGAAGTTTATCGATCAGATATCAGCCCGGTTGAGAAACGTGCAATGAAAGCTGCAACCATCGAGAGGCTGGTGCTGTCCTACGATCAACTACGGGTGGACCAATGGGAGGGTGAAAATTACTATTCAGGATGGTTTTCCGAACCCATCAACAATGCCAAACTGGCGCTTTACACTACTTATGAAGGTAGCCAATGTGCTTTTCAAAAATTATTCGATGACGCCGCAGGGAATCTGCTGGAATTTCATCGCCTCGCGGAGCAACAATCACGTATTGCAAAAGACCAACGCGATAAATGGTTGATGCAATCTTGTGCCGCCATTGCGTCAACAGGAAAATTGTGACACCTTGCCCGCACGCCGGATATTATAAATCCGATCCTTTGATACAATGTTGAGGCTTACCCCGATCAAATACGGCGCCGATTTGTGATCCCAACCAAAACAATAAATCCGATACTGTTGTCGGTCCTCATCACTGGTTTTGCCTGCGGTGGGTCGCCAGCGATTGCCGCCGCAAGCGATGCTACGCTCCTCGCCTGCCCCGGACCTGCATTGGCACCCTTGCGTGATGCGACACAGGCAACACCGGATCGCAGTTCGTCACCGATTACACTGCAAGCACGCGAATTTGATGCCGGTGATGCACGAGCGGCCGAAGCCCGCGGTAGTGTGGAGCTACATCGAGCAGACCAATTGCTCATGACCGAGTTGTTGCGCTACGACCCAGCCACCCAAACCATTACCATGCCAGGAAAAGTGCAGTATGAAGATTCTGTATTACACATTAAAGGCAACAGTGCAGACTATAGTTTCTTGACCGAGAGTGGTCATTTCAGCGAAATTGAATATGGGTTGACGGGTTCCAGCGCAAAGGGAAGTGCTGCTGAAATCGTGATTGATTCTGAAAATCATTCCGTGTTACGTCAATTGAAGTTTACCACCTGTCCCGGCGAGAATCCGGAATGGGTTTTAACCGCGGATGAGCTCGAACTGGATTTTGAAAAGGGAGTCGGTATCGCCAAAGGCGCCAAGCTTGAGTTTTTTGACATTCCCATTCTATATTTGCCCTATATGTCATTCCCGATCGATGACCGACGCAAAAGTGGCTTTCTTTACCCGTTTATCAGTACCGCAAACGACAATGGCTTCGAATTCAGCATTCCTTATTACTGGAACATAGCGCCGAACCAGGACGCGACCATCACCCCGCGTTATTTCACAGAACGCGGCGCAATGGTGACGGCTGAATACCGGTTTATTACCCGCCGTACCAATGGTGCCCTGAATTTTGATTATTTGCCGTCCGATAAAAAAACCCGTGAACTGCGCTATCACTATCGTTTTAATCACGATACCCGCCTGAGCCGGCGCTGGGCCAGCCGCATCGTTGTGGACAGGGTGAGTGATGATCAGTTCTTCCAGGATTTCAGCAACAGCCTGGCTGCTGCGTCACGGCAATACCTGCGCAGCAATGCCGGAATTACCGGCAGTGGCCGCTATTGGACTTTTTCGGCCATTGCCGACGTTTTCCAGGTCGTTGACGAAGCCGTGACGGCCTTTAATGAGCCTTACAGACGTCTGCCGCGGCTGGCCTTCAATCTCGACCGTCCACTGGGTAACCGGGGAATCCGACTGCAACTGGATACCGAACTGGTCTATTTTGACCGCGATGTTGGCGCTACGGGTTCACGTTTTGATATCTATCCGCATATTGATTGGAATATTGGCACCAACTGGGGCTATATGCGCCCGAGTGTGGGTTACCGATATACAGCCTACGAGCTTGATTGGCACGGCCAGCCTGGTGAGGAGTCACCTGACCGCGGTACTGAAATTCTCAGTTTTGACACGGGTTTGTTTATGCAAAAGTTCCGTGAAAACGGGATGCTGCAAACGCTGGAGCCCAGGTTGTTTTACCTGTATGTGCCTTTTGAAGATCAGGACGATCTGCCTGACTTTGATTCGGCCCCGTTCACCTTCGGTTTTAGCCAGTTATTTCACTACAACCGGTTTACCGGTGCAGACCGGCAATCGGATGCCAACCAGTTGACCATCGCACTGACCACCAGATCCATCCAGCAAAACACCGGCCATGAGTTGTGGAGCCTGAGTTTTGGCCAAATCATTTATTTTGAAGATCGGCGTGTGATAGCCACAGGCAGTGAGCCGCTGGATGACAGTGCATCGCCTTTCATCGCTGAATTTGTCCTGCACCCCAACAAACAGTTCAGCAGTCGACTCAGTGCGCAATGGGACTGGCAAAACAGTGAAATCGATGTGGCGGTACTCGGTGTTACACACCGGTCAGCCAATGGCCGGCGACTGGGAGCTGAGTATCGCTTCAGAAGGGACAGCCTGGATCAGTTTGATATACGCTACTACCAGCCCATCAATGAGCGCTGGCGGGTATTGGCGCGGGTCAATTATTCCTTGCAGGATTCTGATTTGCTGGCGGCTGAAGCAGGCTTTGAATACGATAGTTGTTGTTGGTCATTGCGTGTGGTTGCCAAGCGCTTCCTCAGGAACCGTGAAGGCGATCACCGCGATGCGATCTATGTACAACTGCTGTTAAAAGGGCTCAGCCATATTGGCCGCCGGTCCGCACCGCTATTTTATGACCTTGCCGACTAATCCCCTCGCTTTTTGCCGGTATGGGTTAAAATAGCCGGTTCGAATTGATGTATTTGCCCAGGCAGATACCCGGAGACAGATTTTTATGAAATTATCAACCCGAGCCCAGGCTGGAACCATGCTATGGCTGACCTGTTTCGTGCTGTTATCAGTACCTGCAGGCAACACGGTTCAGGCCCAGGAAAGAATCCAGATCGATTCCATCGTCGCACTGGTCGATGATGACGTCATCCTGAAGAGTGAACTGGACCTCGCCATCCAGGGTATCGTCGACAGGATTAGCCAACAGGGTGGTGACCTGCCGCCTAGACACCTGCTTGAGGGCCAGGTGCTGGAAAGACTGATCATACGCAGGCTGCAGTTACAACGGGCTTTCCAGACCGGTATCCGCATCAGCGATAACGATATTGACCAGACCATGCTCAGGCTTTCCGAGCAAAACAACCTGAGCCTGATGCAAATGCGCCAGGTGATCGAAGCTGACGGTGAGAGCTTCGTGGAGTTTCGCCAGAATATCGGCGAAGAGATGATGACCGAACGTTTGCGTCAACGCGTGATTAACGGCATGGATCCGATCACCGACACCGAAATTGAGATCCTGCTGGCTTCGGACCGTTTCAACAGCGGGGAATACAATATTTCACATATCCTGATCGCGTTGTCGGAAGGCGCTACACCACAGCAAATTGCAAGCCAGGAAAGCAAGGCCAACAACGTCCACCAGCAGCTTGAAGAAGGGCTGGATTTCGCTTCCGCTGCGATCAGCTATTCCGGTAGCCAGGAAGCATTGGAAGGCGGCCTGGTCGGCTGGCGTGATCTGAACTCGGTGCCGGTGGCCTTTTCTGAAGCGATTAAAAACTTGCGCGCGGGTCAGTTCACCGTTCCGATCCGCAGTCCGGCCGGGTTCCATATTGTGCGGGTTAACGATTACCGCGACCGTAGCCAGGTGATGTCGACCGAATTTCATGCGCGGCATATCATGGTGCAGGTCAATGAACTGATCGGACCGCGCCAGGCGATGCAGCAAATCCGGGAGATACATAAGAAACTGCAGGACGGCGGAGATTTTGAACAATTGGCGAGGGAAGATTCGGATGATACTTCCAGCGCCAATCTCGGTGGCGACATGGGCTGGTTCGTTCCACAGGCCTATGGCGAGCGTATGGAGCAGACACTGACCGCGTTGAGCGATGGGGAAATCTCCGAACCATTCCAGACCGAAAACGGCTGGCATATTGTCGAACGTCTCGCTGTACGTGAAAAAGACGTCACTGACGAATCTCGCCGCGATGCTGCCCGCACTAACCTGCGGCAACAGAAAATGGATATCGAAATCGAGCGTTTCCTGCAGCAAATGCGCGACGAGGCATTCGTCGAAATCAGACTGAATTCCTAGCAGCCTGTCGGACTTGACCGATCGTAGCGAGGGAGAGCCGATTTGAGTCAGATTTTTCGGTCTTTTAAGGAGAATAGCACCGCTATGCAACACAAAAGAGCCGGAAATCCGGCCAAACTCGGATTTTCCGCAATAGATCATGTTAAGTCCGACAGACGGCTAGGCCTGGATCAAGCTTGGGAGCCTATGAACAAGAATACGGCGCCTCTGGCTTTCAGAGGCTGCCTTGATTAAAGATATCCCGGTGCTTGCCCTGACACCGGGAGAGCCTGCCGGCATTGGACCGGAATGCACCATTCGCCTGGCGCATGAGCACCCGGAATTTCGCTTGCTGGCAGTTGCTGATCCACAATTATTGGCGAATACCGCTGTAGCACTCGGCTACCAGTTAACGATCACAGCTTGGCAACCCGGTGACAATGTGGTCGCCGGACAGCTGAGTTGCTACCCGGTCAAACTTGATCGGCCTGTCACAGCAGGTCAAACCGACCCTGAAAATGCAGCCTACGTGATCTCCACGATCAAGTCAGCGGTTAAGCTGGTGCGTGGCGGCCATGCTGGTGCCCTCGTGACAGGTCCGGTTAACAAGGCGGTGCTCAATGATGCAGGCATACCCTTCAGTGGACACACGGAGTTACTGGCTGAATTGTCCGGAATCGGCAAAGTCGTGATGATGCTGGCCAGCGACAGATTGCGGGTTGCCCTGGTGACAACACATTTACCGCTGCGTGAGGTGGCAGACGCAGTGACGCTGGAGAATGTACGTAAAACCATACAAATCACACACCACGAACTGCGCAACCGCTTTGCTATCAATGCACCGGCCATCCAGGTCCTCGGCCTGAACCCGCATGCAGGAGAAGGCGGTCACCTCGGGTTTGAAGATGAAGAAATTATCAGGGCCGCTATCAATGAGTGCAAAACCGAAGGCATTAACGCATTTGGCCCGGTACCGGCCGATACGGCTTTCACACCGCCGCATCTGGCACGCTGCGATGTCGTCATCGCGATGTACCACGACCAGGGTCTGCCAGTATTGAAACATGCAGGCTTTGGTAACTCGGTGAATATTACCCTCGGCTTGCCATTTGTACGCACCTCCGTCGATCATGGCACCGCCCTGGATATTGCCGGGAAAAACCGCGCCGATGCGTCCAGTATGTACGTGGCAGCATCGACGGCGCAAACCATGTGCCGGTGAAAAATCTGCCATGAGCCGCCACCTATGAACCATCGGCCACGTAAACGCTTTGGTCAGAATTTCCTGCACGACCAACAGGTGATCGACCGGATCATTGCCAGTATTGCACCTAAACCCAGCGACCTGTTGCTCGAAATTGGCCCCGGTCAAGCCGCTTTGACAAAACCATTGATCGCCAGTGGCGCTGAACTGCATGTGCTTGAAATTGACCGCGACCTGGTGACACGACTCACTGAAAAATTTGCAGGTATCGGTAACATCACCGTTCATTCCTGCGATGCATTACGGGCAGATTTTTCTGAGATTACCAATAATCGCCCTTTCAGACTGATTGGCAACCTGCCTTATAATATTTCAACACCGCTGATTTTTCATCTGCTTGGCTGGCACAGGCTGGTCATTGACATGCACTTTATGCTGCAAAAAGAGGTGGTTGACCGCATGGCATCGGCACCGGGCAGCAAAACCTACGGCCGTCTGTCGGTCATGACCCAGTTTCGCTGCAACGTCACTCCCTTATTCGACGTGCAACCGGAAAGTTTCGCGCCCGCTCCAAAAGTGACCTCCAGTATTGTCCGTCTACAGCCGTTGCAGGCACCTCCATTTGACGTGGGTGCAGACCGGTGTCTGGAGCAAGTGGTGGCATCTGCTTTTTCCCAGCGTCGTAAAACACTACGCAACAGCCTCAGAAATCTGCTCAGTGCTGAACAAATACTTGCTGCCGGGATAGATCCGGGTCAACGGGCCGAGCAACTCAGCCTGTCGCAATTCGCCGCGCTTGCACGCGCACTGCCGTATGATGCAGACTGAGTACCTGTGAACAGGCTTGAAATTGTAATGAGTGAATGGCAGTCATCATGAAGCCCGATATCCCGGTCCGCGTGGTCGCGCAACCCGAGTTTCTCGGACAACGAGGTGACAAGTTTGCTTTTTCCTATACGATTTATATAACCAACCGTTCGGATCAGGTCATCACCCTGCGAAACCGCCACTGGATCATCACCCATGCAGATGGCACCGTTGAGGAAGTCATTGGCGAAGGCGTGGTGGGTGAAACCCCGGAACTGGCACCTGGAGCCTCCTACCATTACACCAGCGGGGCACTGATCCCGACACCGGTAGGTTCGATGCGTGGTTCATATGGGTTCGTCACCAGCGACGGACAATCCTTCCGTGCTGAAATCCCCGAATTTACACTGCAAGATCCTGACACCCCTCTTCACTGAGGTCTTATAGTTGTGCCTACTTACCTGGTGGGTGACATTCAGGGCTGCTATGACGCTTTGCAACGGGTTCTGGATCGAATTGCATTTGATCCGCTCAGCGACAAGCTCTGGTGTTGCGGCGACCTCGTCAATCGCGGCGGTCAGTCACTGGAAGTTTTGCGTTTGCTGCAAAGCCTCGGCGCAGCGGTCAGCGTGACGCTGGGCAACCATGATCTGCACTTACTGGCAAATCGCGAACGCTACCCCGGTGGCGGCTCAGGCAACCCTGAATTTGATCAGGTGCTGCTGGCACCGGACTGTGATTCGCTGCTGAACTGGTTATGTGGCCAGCCATTGGCCAGCTGGTCACAGCAACATCAATTACTCAGGGTGCATGCGGGTGTCATCCCACAGTGGGACCGGCGGATGGTGATTAGCGCGGCTCAGGAGGTCTCAGACGTTTTACAATCTGAGCAGAAGGCCAAATTCTTACGCAAGATGTATGGCAATAGCCCGAGACGCTGGCGGGATAGCCGCAAAGGCTGAGGGCGTTTGCGTCTGATTACCAACATCCTCACGCGTTTGCGATTTTGTGACGATGTTGGTCGGGGTGCCTATCGAATTTCCGGTCCACCCGGCAGCCAGCCCAAAAAGTACAAGCCATGGTACAAGCACAGGCACCGGCAAACCCGCGACATAAGCATTGCGTTCGGACATTGGGCAGCGCTGGGTCTGCGGGTTAAAAAACGTTATATCGCGATGGATTCCGGCTGTGTCTGGGGTGGGAAATTGAGTGTCCTGCGGTTGCAAGACCGGGCGATATTCCAGGTTCGCGGTTATAACAATTGAATCAGGGTCTGATTATTTTAGCCGTTTTAATTCAACAATCTGGTAGGCCAGACCATCATCGCCATCGGCCTGAAAATGTTGCTCAGCAACGCGTTGCCACGCGTCATGTTCCCATTCAGGAAACCACGTATCCGCATCTGGTTGAATATCAATAAGGGTAAGAACCATGCGTCGCGCAAGCGGCATCGCGAGTGCGTATAGCTGCCCGCCACCAATCACCATGATTTCCTCGCTGCGGGAAACCTCAATTGCAGCAGCCAGAGAATTGCACACGTCCGCACCGGCGGCCTCGTATACGGGGTTACGCGTAATAACAATATTCTGACGACCGGGTAGTGGTCGGCCAATTGCTTGCCAGGTTTTACGGCCCATCAGGATGGCCTTGCCCATCGTGGTCCGCTTGAAATGCTGCAGTTCTGCGGGTAAGTGCCAGGGCATCCGGCCAGCCAGCCCGATTTCCCTGTTTTTACCCATGGCGGCTATCAGGGTGATGGATTTACGCATATCGGCCAACTCAAAATTCGCACGGCTCAAATAGCGATGGGCGCCTTGATGCCCGGATGACACTGGTAATCTTGCAAGTCGAAATCCTCGAAAACAAAATCAAACAGGTCTTTTCTGGCGGGGTTAATACGCATCACCGGCAATGGAAATGTATCGCGTGACAATTGGGTTTTGACCTGCTCAAGATGATTCATATAAATATGTGAATCACCGAGTGTAATGATGAAGTCACCTGGCTCGAGTCCAATCACCTGGGCGATCATCATCGTCAGCAGTGCGTATGACGCGATATTAAACGGTATGCCGAGAAAAACATCCGCACTGCGTTGGTACATCTGACAACTCAACTTGCCATCAGCCACATAAAACTGAAACATGGTGTGGCAGGGTGGCAATGCCTGCAAACCGGCCCGGGCGTTATCGCTCGGGCTACGCGATTCGTCCGGCAGCAGGGCCGGATTCCAGGCCGAAACAATGTGGCGACGTGAATCCGGGCGCTTTTGCAGGTCATCCAGCAATATCCTGATCTGGTCGATGTGCTTGCCATCCGCAGTCTGCCAGTTGCGCCACTGGGCACCGTATACCGGTCCGAGATCACCATTCTCATCTGCCCACTCATTCCAGATTGAGACACCATTCTCATTCAGGTAGGCAACATTGGTGTCGCCTTTCAAAAACCACAACAACTCATGGATAATCGAGCGCATATGCAACTTCTTGGTGGTGACACAGGGGAAGCCCCGGGCAAGATCAAAACGCATCTGGTAGCCAAATATACTGATCGTGCCGGTGCCGGTCCGGTCTTCTTTGCGGCTGCCTTTATCCAGGACATCCTGCAACAGTTGCAGATAATTTTGCATAGCTTATGATTACCCTCGTGATCGTTGCGGGTCAGATTTGTAAGCAATTGCCATGATAATGATTCCTGCGGCGATCATTGGCAAAGACAGGACCATACCCATGGTTAACCATTGCATTGCCAGGAAACCGAGATGATCATCCGGTTGGCGAAAAAACTCGGCAAATAGACGAAATATTCCATACCCCAGCAGAAACAGACCCGAGATAGCTGCCGATGGTCTGGGTTTGGAAGCGTAAAGCATCAAAATCAGGAATAGCGTCACGCCTTCAAGCCCGGCCTGATATAACTGACTGGGGTGCCGGGCCAAATGATCCAATGCACCACTTTGCCACGCTTCGTTGAGCACCACTTTATTGGCTGCTCCAATGCCGGTGGAGTTGGCAAAGATCATTGCCCAGGGCACATCTGTCAAACGCCCCCATAATTCACCGCCGATAAAATTGCCCAGACGGCCAAACGCAAGTCCAAGCGGTACCAGCGGTGCAACAAAATCAGCCACCTGCCAGAACGATTTTCTGCTCCGCCTGGCAAACCACGCCATCGCCAGGATTACACCCAGCAGACCACCGTGGAAAGACATCCCGCCATCCCAGACTCTGAACAGTGACAATGGCTCCTGCAATAAACGGTCGAAACCATAAAACAGCATATAACCAATCCGACCGCCAACAATGACCCCCAGCATGCCGTAAAACAGAACATCACTGACTTGCTGTTTGCTCCAGCCATACCAGGGCCGGGTCACGGCCATGCGATTGCCAATGGCCCAGAAAGACAGGAAGGCCAGCAGATACATCACACCGTACCAATGAATGTCCAGCGGTCCGATGGACAAGGCAATCGGGTCAATATTGATCAATGGGTATTTGGACTGCAACCAGTGCTCCTTCTATGTGATAAATGCGTGTTCAGCGAAAGGTGCAGCGGTTGACCGCAAAATAAGCACCTGCTTTCCCTGCTGGTATTCCTGCAGGCTGATATTGACATACTCAAGCAAGAAAAAACATCAATCGAAATCTATGTAATTCGGATGATGTACACTGATATTCTGTTGATGCCGACAACCAGCCATTAGGATTCACTGAAAACCAGCCATGCTTGAGGTCGCCCTGCCAAACATGCACGCCCTGGCGGTCATGATCATGATCGTAATTGCGCTGGTGCTGTTTACCCGGGACAACATTCCGCTGGAGACCACCAGCCTGGTGGTGCTGGTGGTAATGGCCATCGGTTTTGAGTTATTCCCCTTTGAATCAGACGGCCAGGTTCTGGCCGCCAGTGATTTCTTTCTGGGTTTTGGCAACCGGGCGCTGATTGCCGTTTCAGCATTGATGATTGTCGGTCAAGGATTGATCAGCACCGGCGCGCTTGAACCTGTCGGCCGTCTGCTGGCCAGGTTGTGGCGACGCAGTCCTTCCTTGTCGCTGTTATTGACACTGGTCATGACCGCTATTCTAAGTGCGTTCATCAACAACACGCCAATTGTGGTTTTGATGTTGCCAATATTGATCGGTGTCGCCGTCAAAACCGGCATATCGCCCTCTGGTTCCCTGATGCCGATGGGATTTGCCAGTATTGTCGGAGGTATGTCTACAACCATCGGCACGTCAACCAATCTGCTGGTGGTCAGTGTTGCGGCGGATATGGGCATGGAACGATTTAATATGTTTGATTTTGCCGGTCCGGTGCTGGTCGCCGGTGTAGTGGCCATACTATATCTGTGGCTGATAGCGCCACGCATACTCCCGCAGC
>Ga0114949_10002090_pt1 | contig 12357 bp, 11 predicted proteins | sample N074metaG_FD_83505 | JGI IMG/M metagenome (GOLD analysis project Ga0114949, IMG submission 83505) | Deep subsurface microbial communities from Kermadec Trench to uncover new lineages of life (NeLLi) - N074 metaG | ecosystem: Environmental > Aquatic > Marine > Ocean trench > Sediment | place... | reverse complement strand
GCTGGTGGGTCAGTTTAATTCCATTCGTCGTCCGATTATTATCCTGGCGACAATTCCGTTGGGATTGATCGGTGTGACATTCGGTTTGTTGGTTGCCAACTCCACGTTCGGCTTCTTTACGATCCTGGGAATCATCTCTTTGTCAGGCATCATCATCAATAACGCAATCGTTTTGCTGGACAGAATCGCTATTGAGATCAAGGAATACGGGCGCACCGAGGCGGAGGCGATCATGCACGCGGCGCAGCAAAGATTGCGGCCGATCCTGTTGACCACGGCAACCACGGTACTCGGCATGACTCCGTTGCTGTGGGGTGGCACGGCTATGTTCAAGCCAATGGCCATTACGATCATTTTCGGCCTGGCGTTCGCAACCGCATTGACGCTGTTGGTGGTGCCGGTGCTTTATGCACTTTCGTTTCGCGTTTCGTTTGCAAAGGCTGCTGGTTAATTCTTGCCTGCACACCAGGGCGACAAACGTGATCGGATGGTTAAGTGATATAGTGCGTCGCAATGAACTTGCTGTCACTCATCCTGATTATCCTGGCTCTCGTCGTAACGGGAACTATCGGCTATATCGCCTGGGACCTTACCTCCGACGACACCATGTCGCGAGCGGATAAGGTGGAACCGGGCGAATCGAAAGAGTCGAATGCTTCGCCCGGTCCCGGGGAGCAGTCCTGAGGACTCAGATGCTCCGACGAAACCACTCCTGACTGAGGTTTCGTTAACTGATCTTATTTCGCGCGTCGATTGTCGCGATTCGATGACCGCCCGGATCGTCCTTTGTCAGATTTTCGCGCGGTTTTCTCTGATCGCGCAGGCGTTGCACGTTCTGTTCGTGCAGGCTTGTTCTTTTGCGATCGACTTGGCGCGCTTCACGAGGGCCGTTGCGGCTGTACGTGATTAGCATTGCTTCGTGTCGGCGACCTTTGAACCCTTGGCGCAGTTTGTCGATGACTGTTACTGCTGTTGTGCGCCATCTGGAGTGGCTCGGGCCGCGTAGAAGTCCTTCGCGCGGTGTCACGACCAACGTGCCTGGCACTCGCTGCTTCTCGACCACGACGCGTCTGCGTTGTTGTGCGCGGTCGCAATTGTCGGTTGCTGCTTGCGGACGTGGTCGCTGAGGCTCGTTGACGATGGTTATTACTTGCCGTACTGGTCACCGTTCTACGATTGTGTGTTCCTTGTTCGCGATTGCGCTCGGGCTGTGCAAAAGAGGTCGCGCCGTGTGCGGGAGTCGAGTATCGGTTGCCGCGAGTGGACGCGGTTCGCGTACTGGCGTTGCGAACACGTTGAACGTCGTTTCGATAATGACGGCTATGTGTCGAGTAGTCCGTCTGGCGCGCTCCGGTGCGATGGTGCGGACGCCAGTAGTCGCCGTCACGGTAGTGGTGGTTTGAGGACCGGCGTGCATTGTTGACGTAAATCGTGTTGTAAACCGAGATACTGGGGCGGCGATAATAGTGGCCATAATAGTGATGACCGTAGTAGGGGTGACCCCAATAACTGGCATGGTGTACGTGCAGGTGATCAGTCGCCCAGCCGATACGGAAAGCGGTCGTTACACCCCAGAAATAGCCGGATGAGAACGTGTGTCCATACGGATACGGATAGTAATAAACGGGATACGGTGTGGCGTAGTAGTGGTAAACCGGTCGCTGCTGATAAACGACGACCCGTTCAGGCTCATAGTAAGGAACGTAAATTACGTCGTCTTCAATCGGCACGATTTCAATGATGTCGTCTTCGATGCTGATCGTCTGGTATTCGTCCGACTTGAGATTGCCGGCCGCATAGGCGCGATTACGAAATGACTCAACTGCGCCAACGAGATCTTCCTGCTGGCTGATAACGGCCTCACCAAGCTGCCAGGTCCAGTCGATATCATCGTTCAGTAGCTCAATAACTTCCGGATAATTGATTAACGCGACCACCGACTCGTCCCAGGACTCATCCGGTTCAAGCGAGCTGTCGATTGCATACGCTTCCAGGAAGCGGGCTGCCTGAACAATCTGCAGCGGATAAGTGGACGCCGGCAACACAATTGCCAACAGGTCATCCGGATACAGAGCAATGGGTCCGACCAGTTGTTCCAGTTCGGTGGCGGTTAACGGTGCAATGCCTAAGTCATATTGCTCATCAGAGAATTTTTCGTCGTCCTCTGAAAACGGTGCGACCGGGGTTCCATTTCCATCCAGAGGAACCTGGGCCATGGCCTGTAAGCCGGCAAAAAGAGTCAGCAAGGCAAAAATCGTTGCCAGGCGCGATCGGTGGGTCGTTGTCGAGTTGTCCATGGTTCTCTCCTGCAATCCAGGCAGCGCATTAGGGCGCTTTTCCATCCTGAACTGCAGTGTACCGAGGTGAACCTGAACCAACGCTTAATCGCCTGCTACGCCAATTCGAGCTTAAAGATCCTTTATAAACAGTGGGTTATAAAGAATTCGATACCTACTCGTCGTCGCTGCCACCGTGCCAGGCAATAAATTTCCACTGGCCTTCGATGCGTACAAGAATATCCGTGTACCGGCCACTGACGACCAGGGTTTTGCCTTCAGCGTTTTCGCCCGCATTGGAGTACAAGTAGTGCACAACCGCCATGTCACCATGAACGACGATCGATAGTGGGTAGAGTTCGTGCATCTTGCCATCCCACTGTTTGGACTCGAACTTTTGCCACATCCTCACCGATTCTTTGGTGCGTGGTGCAGGTTCGTCCTTGCCCCAGCCAGTGAAGTCTTCAGCGAGCAGTGATTCCACCCATTTCGAATCACCGCGCTGGCTGGCTTCCCACTGCCGTTCAACAACCGACCAAACAGCTGCATCATCGGGCGTGTCCTGGGCGAGCAAGGGTCCACTTGCGGCCAAACCCATCACTCCGACTGTTATTACGAGCGCCTGACTAAATTTCATTGCGTCACCCCTTGATCGTTGCTCACTGGAAGATGGCCATGATTGTAGTCAAATTTTAGCAGTCGTCCAAATATCCGTTCGCGAGCTGGTCTGCGCGTAGATAGTCCGGGTGATAGATTTCCGTAATGGTGGCGTAATTGATCGACGATGCTGCTTTGTTTACTTTAAAAACGTAGATGTATGTCGCCAGCGTCGCGGGAAAGTCGATGTCCATGCGTTTCAGTTCCGGCATGGACGCAAGCTGCGCCCTCGACAAGCAGTAATGTGATGACACTTTCTCAATGGTCCAGCCTGCTTCTTTGAATACGGCGCCGATGGATCCGCCGGCAAGAATGCGCTGATGCTCAGTGGCGATCTCGGGAGCATCTGCGGCTGTAAATTCGACCAGCGCCAGTGTTCGCATTGTCCTTCGCCCGTCGTCCTCGCTGTAAAGGCTAGACAATCGTCGCCCGTCACCGGCATACATGATTTCGATACCGTAATTGCCGTAGCGCCCGGCGATGCGTTCGCTATTGAGTAGTGGCTCTGTAGCGCACGCGCTGAGAATTCCAATCGAAAGGAAAACCTTTAGAAACAATAGATAACGTAAGTAAGTTAATCTGAAATATATCATGTTGAGTTGCCCTTTCGGGTTGCCTGAATACGCTTCGCTTAGTCGTTGATAACAGCACCTTATCCTATATTCATTTAGCCCTTAAACACCTGTGTCAGCCTATAATGCGCAGCAATCATCGTGGTCAAACGGAGCTTACCGGAGCAATCATATGGCTGAAGCGCTTTACTGTTTTCGTTGTGGCGAATCGCTGGCCGCATTGACGCCACCCATGTCACGCCAGGACATGTGTCCTTCCTGTTCGAGCTTCCTGCACGTCTGTCGAATGTGCGGCAACTTCGACACAAACGCGGTAGCGCAATGTCGTGAAGAAGATGCCGAAGAAGTATTCGACAAGGAAAAAGCCAATTTCTGCGATTGGTACAAGCCATCACCCGGGCCGTTTGATTCTACGAGCAAGCGAGCGGATGAGAGTGCCAGAAGCGCGGCGGAGGACCTGTTCAAATGAATATAGACCGTAGAAAATTCCTGCAATTGTCAGCGGCAGCAGCAGCGGTTCCGGTATTGCCGGCCTGCAGCGGACCGGACAAAGTAGCAGATGCCGCGGTTCCGCGCAGTGGCTTCGATGAGGATTCCACCGCTGAAGCAGTGACGGCGGGTATCGACTTAACGGGCAAAGTTGCCGTCGTTACAGGCTGCAATTCCGGAATCGGATTCGAAACGATGCGGGTTCTTGCGTTGCGAGGCGCTGTTGTCATTGGCACTGGCCGGACCATTGAGAAAGCGCAAGCCGCCTGCGAAAAGGTGGTTGGAACCACGATACCCGTTACCCTGGAGTTGTCTGACTTCGACTCGATAGTCGCTTGCGCAGACACTGTTCGCAGCTTGCATACGCCTGTCGATATGCTCATTTGCAACGCGGGAATGAACGGTTCAGATCTCGAACAAATCAATGGGGTCGAAAAACACTTTGCCGTAAATCACCTCGGTCATTTCCTGCTGGTCAATCGCTTGATTGACCGTATGTACTATGCGGATCAAGGGCGTGTGGTGGTGGTTGGCAGCAGGGCTGCTTATCGGTCGGCCCCGGAGGTCGGCATCGAATTTGACAACATCAGTGGTGAAATCGAATACAGCACCGGCAGAGCGTATGGGCATTCGAAACTGGCGAACCGTCTGTTTTCGCTGGAGCTGGCAAGGCTGCTGAAAGGCAGCCGTATCACCTCAAACTGCCTGCACCCGGGACTTATCGACACTAATATTGCACGCCGACGGTCGGCCCTGATTCGTGCTGCCTGGAGCGTCCTCACGTCGGTAAAGGGCAAAACAATTGCCGAAGGAGCGGCGACCACTTGTTTCGTGGCAACCAGCCCGTTGCTGAACGAGACCAGCGGCGCCTACTTCGAAGATTGCAATGCAGTCACTGTTTCCGGGGATCATCATCTTGATGACAAGGCAATGGCCTCCAGGCTATGGCAATTGTCGGAGACCCTGGTTGGTGACTACTATATTCGCCCAATTACGCCGGACCCGAGTGATCTGAAACGCGGGTTTCGGTCGCCTGACGCGCAGTTGCAAAGTGACCAATCGTGAGCGAACGCGCTCTTGTCGTCCTCTCCGGTGGCCAGGATTCGACGACCTGCCTTTTCTGGGCGATCGAGCGCTACGGCAAAGACGACGTGTCCAGTATTACGTTCGACTACGGCCAGCGACATCGCATCGAGCTTGATTGTGCGAGTAAAATAGCCGACTGCGCTGGTGTTCCTAATGTACAGGTGCCGATTGATACCTTCACCGCGCTCGGTGGCAATGCGCTAACCGACGACATTGAGGTCGACGACGGTACGGCAGACGCGAACTCCTTGCCGAACACATTCGTGCCCGGGCGCAATCTGGTTTTCATGACTTTCGCCGCAGCGTACGCCTGGCAGAATGACATCAAGCATCTTGTTACCGGCGTCGCCCAGACCGACTACAGCGGCTATCCCGATTGCCGCGACGAGACGATCAAGTCGTTGCAGCAAACATTGCGACTTGGCATGGAGACCGACGTCGAAATCCACACACCACTCATGCACTTGTCGAAAAAAGAGACGGTGCAGCTGGCGGCCAGCCTGGGTGCGATTGATGCAATGGCGCTCACGCATACCTGTTACAAAGGTGAACGACCACCGTGCGGACGCTGCGCGGCATGCGAGATTCGTGCGAAAGGCTTTGCGGAGGCCGGTATTGCGGACCCATTGGTGAGTCAATGACGTATTCAGTCAAGGAAATTTACTATACGTTGCAAGGCGAGGGCGCCCAGACGGGTCGCCCCGCTGTGTTTTTGCGATTCGCAGGTTGCAACTTGTGGTCGGGGAGAGAGCAGGACAGATCGAATGCGATATGTCGGTTCTGCGATACGCAATTCATTGGCGTCGATGGTCCAGGTGGCGCCAAGTTCAAAACGGCAGACGATCTTGGCGCGGCAGTCGCCGGCCACTGGCCCAAACACGAGTCAGACACGGTTCCATTTGTCGTGTGCACCGGTGGCGAGCCTTTGTTGCAGCTTGACAAGGATGCCATTGATTCCCTGCACGAGGCAGGGTTTGAGATCGGCGTCGAATCGAATGGGACCATTGAGGCGCCGGCAAACATCGACTGGCTTTGCATCAGCCCGAAAGGTAGCGCTGATCTGGTGCAGAAAAGCGGTGACGAACTAAAGCTGGTTTATCCGCAAACCGAAGCGGAGGCACAACCCGAGAAATTCGACCAGCTTGATTTCAAGCACTTTTTTTTACAGCCCATGGATCACACGCATAATCCGCAATACTCCGATCAGGCAGATGTCGCGCATAGCACGCGTGTGACGATAGACTACTGTTTGCAGAACCCGCGTTGGAAGCTTAGTCTGCAGACGCACAAAATAATCGGTATTGCCTGATGTCAGAGAGTTTGAAACAGCACAAGGATTCGTCAAGCATGCATCGCTACCTGCAATGGCTGGTCGCGATTACCGTTGGCGTTGTAATCTGGTTTGTTGTGTTTGAAAGAGCGACTGATCCCGAGCCTGCGCGGCAAAAGGCGATCGAAGAGGCGGTGGTGTATGAAGCTCGTCTGTTATTGGTCAGCTATGTGTCGCCCGGAGGCGAATTGCAGGTGGTTGACCCGCTGGCGCCGGATCGCACAGTCGGCAAGACCTATATCTGGCCGAATGGCGATGGTTGGGAAGTGTCCGGTTACTATCGCCGCAACGCTCAGGATCCCTGGCATCCCTACCTGATGACTCTGGACGCATCAACCGCGCTTTCATCACTCGCGGTGAAAGATCGCAATGATCGATTAATAGGCATGTCAGCACAGGACCCGAAGTTCTCCGCGGTGCCCTAGCTCAGGAATCGTCCCGGTGAAGCAAACGCTTTGTGGGTTTTAAGAACCAACGCCAGTACCAACGGGAGACCCCCCGGCTCTGCCGGGGAGGCAGCCAAAGTTTGACAATTCCGGAAATCGCAAAGTAAGTTTAAAGCGTTGCGGCGAAAATTCGTAGCAGGGATAATTATGCGACGAATAATCGCCCGCTGGGCGTAGTCATTTCGCCCGCCCAGCGGGCGATGAAGATCAATGCGTCGATCGGTTGAATCTGATGACCATCTGGCCTCCTTCAGGGCTCACAAAATAAAGCCATCGGCTTTGCCGGGGGGTGCTTACCTCAGGAACAGGCGGTGACTGCCTCGGCAGATTGACGAAGCGATTCCTTCTGCCATTCGAAAATATTCAATTCAATGAACACGAATGCAACCAACCACAAGAAAGCGTCCCAGAAATCAACAAAGTCACCTTTGAATCCCCAGTAGACTGCGGCCAGAAACAAAATTGAATAGAGAACGAACTTGCTTAGCGTGCTCGCGCGCAATGCAATGCCTGTAAGCATATTGCGATCCTGTAGCCGTACATCAATTTCGAGTACGACGACCACAAGCAGCCAGACGACCGAATTGAGTACATCAACCCAGGCCAGCCCCAATAACTCCCGTTTGCCAGCATGATCCACTACGGCATCTATGTTCGGCAGCTGATAAAATACCGTTGCATTGGAAAACGTCGAGCAATTACTCGCAGTGATGGTTTGGAATTCGTCGTAGTCAATCGCGTAAGCCCAATGATCGGCCGCGAGTGCACATAGATTGCTGATGTCAGGTAAAGGGACTACGCCAAACTGAAAGAACAGTTTCGAGATATAGCCGTAAAACGCATAGACGATAAACGCATAGCAGACAGCACGAAGACTGTGTAAGGCGATCGTGACCCGTTTTGTAAAGTGATGATCCTCGAGCACATGAGTCTCGAGTTCAAACATCAGCAGCAACACCACCCACGCAGCGGTATCAATCGTGGCCGCAAATCCCTCAATGATCTGACTGAACTCGATCCCGTTCGCGAATCGATGCGACGAGGCGGCCCATTCTTCAGAAAAGAACAGGTAGATATTGAACGCCAGCAGCGCATAGACGGTATATTTGAAAAGCCTGAAAATCTTCGAATGAGTCATCGCTGGCTGTTAATGACTGTCATGCAGCGAGTTCTTGAACAATCCACTCGATAAACCGTCCTTCCATATCTTCCATGCTGGAAAACGGCCCTGGCTGGTAGTATCTGGACTGGATACCCTTCCAGTTGTTCACGATGATCGATTTGTCGGCCTGCGTCGTGATATCCCAGAGCCAGGTAACGTTATCCGTATTGTAGTCTGTGCCTTCCACTGCATCACGACGGACCAGCCAATAAATTTCACACTTGCAATTCGTGGCGTCAATTGGCGTGAATACATAAACCACAACGTGGTCGCTGTAGGCCAGCAGGAACGAAAACGGGCCAAACGTAAAATCCGACGCGCCATGATCGTAATCGGTCAGTTTCCCAAGAAGCGGCGCGACTGCTTCGCCGTCACGGCTGCCGGTCTTGTATCCTTCGAACATTGCGGTGCGACTGTAGCCGTAGCCTTGTTCACCGGTCGGCGCCAGCGTGTCGGTAAAATCGATGTAGATTTCTTTCAAGCCACAGGCATCGAATCGGTCCAGCATTTTGTTTTGAATTCGGTCCCGTTTGGCGGGGTCCAGCATCAGCGTGTGCATCTTTGCATAGTCCGGGTGAGCAGACGCGCAGTGATAACACTCCTGGTAGTTTTCAATCGCCAGTTTCCAGTTGGCCTCAATTGGATAGGTTTTTTTTGCGGCCAACTTTAGATTGTCAAAACCGAATAGATCAAATGGCTCGGCTATGTCTTTTCTTGCGGCGGCAAGCGACGGCGGATTCTCGCAAAAACAAATGAATATCAGCCCACCGAGAATTTCAATGGAGACGGGCTTCAGGCTGTATGGCGATCGATCAAAATCGTCTGGCATTGAGCGCGCGGCAACAAGATTGCCGTCGATATCGTACATCCAGCCATGATAAGGGCACTCAAATTTCTTGACTGAACCTGCATCCTGCATACATACGAGTGAGCCACGATGCCGGCATACATTTGCGAAGGCTTTGACCTCGCCGTCCGATCCGCGGACGATAATCGCCGACTCTTTATCGAGCCGCGTAACGATGAAATCGCCATTGTCGGGAAGCTGTGAAACATGGCCTGCTATAAACCAGTTTTTCAGCAGTATTTTTTCCAGTTCCAGTTCGTACATGGCGGGATCGGTGTAAAACCGCTGATCGAGAGACCAGCCGGGTTTGCGCCGGGCAATCAGTTCCTGGAGTGATCGAGTGTCTTTCATGTGATGTCTGAAGCTGTAGTGGTTACGGTAAGGATTCCGACGATATCACAGCTTATTCGGGGTCGTTTTCGGGCAGTCACAATCTGAAATCGTGAACATAGCGCCTGTAATCCAGAAACCAGTGTTCGCCTATTCAGACTCCGTCTCTGCTCCTGCGTAATAAACCCAGACGTTTTCCTCGCCCGATAGCAGTTCGATATATTTCGGGTGAACGAACAATGTTTCCCGCCCGGATTTTACTTCCTGCAGGACACCGATGTCGGTCAGCTGCTTCAGGTAAACGGACGCAGTCTGCCGTTTCGCAACCCCGGAGCTGACCAGGTTGGCGATTCGGCAATACGGTTGTCTGAACAGGGCCTCGACGAGCTCCCAGGAATAGGTCTTGGGTAATTCGGCCTGCACATACTCACTTGTATGTTGCATCAACTCCCGAATTGCCTTGATCTTGTCGGTTGTCCAAATGCAGGTTTCCTCGACCCCCTGCAGCATGAACATGATCCAGGGTTCCCAGGATTGGTTGCGTGTTACCTCAAGCAACAAACGATAATAGTCACCTTTGTGCATGATGATGTGTCGGCTCAGGTACAGGATGGGCGTGTCCAGCAGTCCTTGCTCGACGAGAAACAGAATATTCAAGATTCGGCCGGTGCGTCCGTTGCCGTCCGTAAACGGGTGAATGGCCTCAAACTGATAATGCTGAATGGCCATTCGAACCAGGGGGTCGAGGTCGTCTGACTGGTGCATGAAGTCCTGCCAGTTATCCAGTTTCTGCTGCAGGAGTTTTTGGCCCTCGGGCGGTGTGTAGATGAATTCCCCACTCGCGCGATTCTTTAGTTTTGTCCCAGGTTCTGCTCGAATATCAAGCTCTACATTTTTGATGGTACTGCATATCTGGATAGCCATATCCGTTGTCAGCATGCCGCGTTGTACCATCTTGCTACCCTCATACAACGCAGTCCGGTACCGCAAGGCCTCTTTGGTTGCAGCGTCTGCTTTTTCCTCGGAGATATCGGCAAATTCAAATAACTTGTCAGTCGTGGTGACTATGTTCTCGATCTCGGAACTGGCCTGCGCCTCCAGCAATGGCAGGGCGTTTACGAGTACGGCGGCATTCGGTATCAGCTCAGCGGCTTGTTTGAGCTCGGCCAACGCAACCCTGGCATTGATGCATTTCTTGAGAATGGCCATTGTTTCGATCAACTCTGCCCTGGGCGGCAATAGTGGCAAATCGTTAAAAGGCAATTTTGGGTCAAATAGAGCCACTTGGCTGTCTCCTGCTTGATCAGGTCAAAGTCTAAAATATGTCGATAAAATGGATTTTTATCGACATATTGGTGGACCAGGTCGATTGTATCGACACATGCCACGAATATGTCGATATTTAGCATCTTTATCGACATATCGGCACGACGTGTCGATGAAATCGACCGATCCGAGCGATATGTCGATAAAGCTAACTTATATCGACATATTCGGAGTATAGGTCGATGGCATCGACCATTGAGTGACCCAGGCCGCAGATTGAGCGCCCTGGTCGACTTCCTCACGGAGTTGCCGGTTGCTGCGGATGCCACAAAAAATGCAAATATGGTGTTCAATTCCTGATAAATTGTACAAACGAAAAACATTGTGGGTTTGAGAGGGCGTACGGGGATGCCGGACAAAGACACGTTGATGCAGGGCTTCCAGATGGGGCCCTGGTTCGTATTGCCTGAGCGCGGGCTATTGCGTCTCGACGGTGAAGAAACGCATATCGAACCGCTGGTGATGGATGTGCTGGTCGCGCTGGCAGCCTGCCAGGGCGATGTTCTGAGTAACGACCAGCTTATCGATGCGGCCTGGGGCGGCCGTGCAGTCACTGATGACGTCATCGTTCGCTGTATAGCGGTACTGCGTAGAAACCTGGGAGACCAGGCGAGGGCGCCGGACTACATCGAGAACATTCCGCGGCGCGGATATCGTCTCAAGGTGCCGATAAGCGTAGAACAGCCGCAGTCAGCTGATAAACCAGCAGACTCAAAAACAAGCACAAAAGCCGCCTACTACGGTCCTCTTATTGCCGGATTTGTTGCGGTTGCGCTGATCTATTTCTTCGCATTCTTCTCGCCGGATTCTCCGCGCGACGATATTGAGATTCGGTCCCTGGCGGTTTTTCCACTGGACTGTTCAGTCGAGGACAAGATTGTCTGCTACAGCTTTGTAGAGGAGCTTGTCAGCCAGCTTTTGCAGGCGCACGACGAGAACAACATCAAAGTGGTTCGAAGTCGCACCGCGTTTCCCGAGAATCCGGAAACAGAAACCATCGCAGATGAACTCGACGTTGACGGCATTTTCATTGGCAGCCTTACCCGGTCCGAAGACAATATTCGTATCAGTGTTGAAATCCACAATCGCCGAGATGGCTTCGTATTCTGGAGTAATACTTATGATGGTCTTGCTGCTGACCTGATCAATCTTCGCTCGGATCTGGTGGACGATGCTGTTGCCAAACTCATTGGCGAAAAAGCGAAACTGTTGCAAGCTGACAGCAAGCCCGCTTCCATAGCGGCCCTGGATGCCTACTCCTCCGGGCAATACGAACTGTCGATAAGAAGTGCCGCCTCCATCGCGAACGCGATCGAGCTATTCGAAAAGACGACAATGCTTGACCCGGAATTCGGCCCTGCTTATGTGCAACTTGCATACGCATACATGCTATTGCCTGAGTACGACATGACGGCATCGAGCACACTGATGTATGAAAAAGCATTATCCAGCGCCGATGCGGGTGTCGAGAAAGATCTCGCTATGACAGGGCCTGCGCAAACCGTATACGGATTTATTTATCACAAACGCGGCCAATGGACGAGAGCGACGCAGGCACATTTGCAGGCGATTAATGCGAAAACCGTCTACCCAATTTCACATCAACTGTATTCGAGATTGCTGGCAAGCGTCGGTCGACTGGACGCGTCCCTTGCAGAGGCTCGCAAAGCCCATGAAATTGAGCCACAACAGGCAGTACTGATCAGCCGACTCGCGATAGCCTACCTGTGGCTGGACGACCTGGAGAATGCAGAGACCTATTTCAAGCGATCTGATTCTCATAAAGAGTATGAAGCGCCAGTACATGATCTGGCATTTTCACTGTTTAATATTCGC
>Ga0114949_10002089_pt1 | contig 12357 bp, 10 predicted proteins | sample N074metaG_FD_83505 | JGI IMG/M metagenome (GOLD analysis project Ga0114949, IMG submission 83505) | Deep subsurface microbial communities from Kermadec Trench to uncover new lineages of life (NeLLi) - N074 metaG | ecosystem: Environmental > Aquatic > Marine > Ocean trench > Sediment | place... | reverse complement strand
CCAGTACCAATTCATCATGAACCTGCATGATAATCCGTGCATCCAGCGCTGACTCATCAAGCCAGCTGTCCACCTTAATCATCGCTCGCTTAATGATGTCCGCCGCACTGCCTTGCATCGGAGCGTTAATCGCAGTCCTTTCCGCTGCCTGACGCCGCTGGAAGTTGCTGGCGTTGATTTCCGGCAGATATAACCGCCGCCCATAGATGGTTTCAACGAATCCTCTTTCTGCCGCTTCCACCCGGGTACGATCCATATAGCTCCTGACCCCGGGATAACGTTCAAAATAGAGATCAATGTAATCCTGGGCATCACCCCGGGAGATTTTCAGTTGACGCGACAGGCCAAAAGCCGACATGCCGTATATCAACCCGAAGTTTATCGCTTTGGCACTACGGCGTTGATAGTCCTTTACCTCGTCAAGATTGCATCCAAACACTTCTGCAGCGGTAGCACGATGAATATCAAGGCCATTTTTAAACGCTGCTACCAGGCCTGCATCTCCTGATAAGTGAGCCATGATGCGCAGCTCTATCTGTGAATAATCAGCGGCAATGAGCTCATAACCCTGCTCGGCAATAAAGGCCTTGCGAATTCGGCGACCTTCCTCGGTTCGAATCGGGATATTCTGAAGATTGGGGTCAGTACTGGACAACCTTCCTGTGGCTGCAACTGCCTGATGGTAGGAAGTATGAACCCTGCCGGTTTCACTGTTAACCTGTCCGGGCAACTGATCTGTATAGGTAGATTTAAGTTTGCTGAGGCCCCTGTATTCCATAATGACCTTCGGCAATGGATAGTCCAGCGCCAGTTCCTGGAGAACGGGTTCAGCCGTGGAAGGTTGCCCCTTGGGTGTTTTCTTGATGATGGGCAATTGTAGTTTCTCGAAGAAAATCTTCTGCAATTGTTTGGGTGAACCCAGGTTGAATTCTTCTCCCGCAAGACTGTATGCATCCTGTTCCAATTCCTTCAACCTCACCTCGAGTTCAGCACTCTGGGTATTTAGTAGCTCCTTATCCAGTAATACACCATTTCGTTCGATTTTTGACAGGATCGTCACAAGCGGTAATTCGATTTCGCAAAATACTGTCTTCAGGGAGGATTCTGCCTCCAGCTTTGGCCAGAGCGTTTCATGTAATTGCAGGGTAATATCGGCATCTTCTGCCGCGTAGTGTGCAGCGACATCCACGGCAATCTGGTTGAATGTCACCTGTTTTGCACCCTTACCCGCGATGTCTTCAAAATGCGTGGTGCTTCGCCCCAGGTATTTCAGAGCAAGGTCATCCATATTATGCCGCGAGGCAACTGAATTCAAAATATAGGACTCGAGCATTGTGTCGAAACCGATGCCGAGCAGCTTGATGTCATAACGGGCAAGCACACTCATGTCATATTTCAGATTCTGGCCGATGATGGTCCGCGATGAATCCTCCAACAGGGGGCGCATTTTCTGCAAAACATAATCTCGATCCAACTGTTCAGGTGCACCCTCATAATCATGGCAAACAGGAACATAGGCAGCCTCGCCCGCTACGCAGGCAAAAGACAATCCAACCAGCTCCGCGACCATGTAGTTCAGGCTGGTGGTTTCTGTGTCGAAAGCAAAGTAACTTGCAGACGTTAACTTTTCGATCCATTCATCGAGCTTCTCTTTAGTCAATATCACCTCGTAAGCAACATTCTCGTCAGGAACATTCTCGTCAGGAACATTCTCGTGAGAACCACTGTTGCTTGTCTTCTTTTCATCAGCCTGATTTTCACCGGAATTGGGACTGCCGGGTTTATTTTCACCAGCGCCGACGCCAGTCGCGGCATTCGACCCTGCTAACTCATCGACCCACGTCCTAAATTCCAGTTCCGTGAACAGATCTCTCAAGGCCGACTCATCCGCCTGGGTGATTTCCAGGTCGGAAACGTGCTTTTCCAAAGCAACATCCTGTTTGATGGTCGCCAGTTCATAGGACATGGGTAAGAATTCAAGAGACTCCCGGAGATATTCGCCTACCTTCCCTTTAACCTCATCAGCACTGTCCATCACACCCTGCAAAGATTCATAGGCTGCCAGCCATTTGACTGCAGTCTTGGGGCCGCACTTTGGCACGCCGGGGATGTTGTCTGAGGTATCCCCGACCAGGGCGAGATAGTCAATAATTTGATCCGGGCGCACACCGAATTTTTGAACTACCCCTGGAACGTCCATCAGCGTATCTGACATGGTATTGATCAAGGTAATGTGTTCGTTAACCAACTGGGCCATATCTTTGTCGCCAGTGGAGACCAGCACATTCATTTTGGCCTCTGTTGCCTGCCTTGCAAGCGTACCGATCACATCGTCTGCCTCTACATCATCGACAATAAGCAGCGGCAAACCCATCTTTGTCACAATTTCATGGATTGGCGCAATCTGGCTGCGTAACTCGTCGGGCATCGGCGGACGGTTTGCTTTGTATTCCGGGTAGATGTCGTTTCGGAAAGTTTTACCCTTGGCATCAAACACAACCGCCATATGACTATCCGGATACTCGTTCATCAGCTTCCTGATCATGCTGATGACACCCTTGATTGCACCTGTTGCTGCACCCTTGGTACTCATCAGTGACGGTAGTGCATGAAAAGCCCTAAACAGGTAGGATGACCCGTCTATCAATACTAGTTGATAATTATCTTTCATCTTCAAGATTACCCTTTAAGGAAAGGTCAGACGATACTTTGAACCCATTACCGATTTCAATTGTTACGACAATAAGTGTTTCTAATTTTGCAAATCTAATAGTACGACCCTTCTGCTATTTTTTCCTGCTCACATTCTACGGCCATTCATTAGGCCTGCCCACACCCGAGGACTTCGGTGGAGACGATATCGAGATCGTTGAAGGCGAAGATCGTACGGTTTACGAATATCGGCAAAATGGCATTCTAATGATGATTAAGATCGTGCCCACCGTCGGAAAAACCTATTATATGGTGCCTGCGGATGGCTCCGCTCATTTTGAATCGCTGGACCACAAGAAAAAACTTTACCCCCAGTGGGTCATATTTGAGTGGTAACTGTGGCAGCGTTTACTAAATTTAGCGATTCCGCCCTCGAAAATTACCTGATCATGTTTGGTATTGGTGAACTGGTTTCCTGTCAGGCGATTGAATCCGGCATAGAAAATTCAAACTACTTCATCACCATGTCTAAACATGGCGAAGACAAGGAATTCGTGCTTACCATCATGGAGGCGTTATCCTTCGACGATCTGCCGTTTTTCAATAATCTGCTCAGCCACCTTTTTCATTTCGGTCTCCCGGTGCCTGCCCCGCAACAGACGCTGGATGGGATGACCTCGACAATATTCTGCGGTAAACCCACGGTGGTTTATTCAAGGCTGGCAGGAGAGCACCTGGAAGAGGCGACAGAGAAACACTGTTATGAGGTCGGTAAGATCCTGGCAGAAATCCACGGCGCGCTGGCGACAAAAGGCCTGCAGCGAAAGAATCCCTTTGATATTGATTGGATGAGCCAGACTATCCGGCAGGTTGATCACCTGCTGAGTGATGAGGAATCCAATATGCTGGTCAGATTTGCCGATGAATATGCCGAGGCCTGTGAACTAACACTGCCAAAAGGGATCATTCACGGAGATTTGTTTAGAGACAATGTCTTGTTCGACAATGATCGGCTCACTGGTGTTATTGACTTTTATCACGCCTGCAACGATTACCTTATCCAGGATGTGGCTATTACCATCAATGACTGGTGTAAGACACGGACAGGTGAAATTGATCAGAGACTTCAGGACGGCCTGCTGCAAGGATATGAATCTATTCGAACCCTTGAAGATGAGGAACGTGAATTTCTGCCCTGCTTTCAACGAGCTGGATCTGCCAGGTTTGCATTAACCAGATTGTTAAGCGGTGAAGATGGCGATCATCTCAAGGATCCGAGAGAGTTCCTCGATCTGTCGGCAAAACTTTCCTGATTTGCTTTTGTCAGGGATCCGCAGATGCCAGTCGGCTAGTGTAGCTGGCTAACGATTCGCCGAATATTCTGCGCGTTATGTGGCGCCCTTATGAATCCTGCATATTGTCCTAGAGGATTCATGACGACAATACTCGCTGAATGTTCAACTGTATAGGTGCCGAGTTCAGGGCCGGGCACCTTTCCGAATGCGATATTAAGCTCAGTAGCGAGGCGTACGACAGAATCAAATTCACCCGTGTATCCTTTGAAAGCCGGATTGAAACGAGGAACATACTCCGCCAGGAGTGAAGGCGTATCTCTTTCGGGATCGACACTCACCATAATGACCTGGGGCGGATTCTCCAGGTTGTGAACAGCCTCATTCAGAACGGAAAGCGTGGTGGGACAGACATCGGGACAATAGGTAAAACCAAAAAAAAGCAGGGACCAACCTCCCTCGAGCGAATCATTCGCTACCCTCATCCCCGTGTGATCGACAAGGTCAAATTGGCTGATTTGGCGGGCAGCGTCAAATCGATAGAATCCCAGTTCCTGAAACTGTGATTTGGACAATGATTTCGGCGTCATGTAACTCGCCATGAACAAACCGAGTATCAGCGCAATAAAACCTGCGATCCAGAATAGGGAATTACGTACACCTTGTTGCATGATCGTCCGTTGGCAGGTTCTATGAAAGGGTTCTTATAAAATAGTTCTTATAGAAGTTCCTATAGAAGTTCCTATAAAAGTTCCTATATGAGTTCTTATAAAAGTTCTTATAAATAATTCACCGGGAAAATGTAGTGGTCTGCCAGAAGGGCGACAAACAGTGCCATCAGGTAAAAGATAGAATACCTGAATGTTTCGATCGGTGCCCGATCGCTGTCTCCAAGCAGCATCTTCAAGCTCCAATAGAGGAAGCCTGCCCCCAACGAAATGGCGCTGATGAGGTAGAGTAAATTACTCATGCCAATCAGGTATGGCAGGATCGTGGTGATGATCAAGACGATGGTATAGAGCAGAATATGTACCTTGGTGTAATGCTCACCATGGGTGACGGGCAACATCGGAATATCGACCTTGCGGTAGTCTTCCATACGATCAATCGCCAAAGCCCAGAAATGCGGTGGCGTCCAGGCAAAGATGATGAGAACCAGCAGCAGGCCGCCACCATCAATACTATTGGTCACCGCCGTCCAGCCAAACAGGGGAGGGGCAGCACCAAAGATGCCACCGATGACAATGTTCTGCGGTGTCGCTCGTTTTAAATAAACGCTATAGATAATACCGTAGCCAACCCAGGACGCGAGGTTCAACCATGCCGTGAGAGGATTGACCAGGACCGCCAGAATCGTAATGCCTGCGATGCCTGTCGTACCAATGAAGATTGCACCCTGAAGATTACTCACTCTACCCTGTGCAATTGGCCGGTTCTGGGTGCGCGCCATCCTGACATCAATTCGCGCATCAATCAGGTGATTTAATGCCGCTGCAGAACCCGCGACCAGGGCAACGCCAAGGTTGCCGAATACAAGTATGTTCCAGGGCACCATGCCGGTTGTTGCCAGGAACATACCAACAACAGTACAGAGCAACATCAACATGACGACTCGAGGTTTGCACATCTCGTAATAGTCGCGCCATGTGGCACTTACAGCATATTCCTGTGTTATACCGGTCACTTCACCTAAATTCCGGGTAATTCGGGAATGTGGATTCTACAGAATTCGCAGCCTCGCATACAGCATGAATTAGCCAATATTTGATGTTTTTAGCAGGTGCTTGAGATCATCCAGCATGGGTTTACCGCCCTGGTCCGGACGATAATACATCATGACATTACCGTTAGGATCCATGACGAAAACAATCAGCTTGTGTAACCCATCGGGTACGAGCTCCCTCAGCCGCATGGCGGTGTCGCCACCTGAAATATCAATGATCTTCGCGCCACTATGTTCTTTGTCCAACAGGTCTACAAAATTGGCAGAAAGTTGACCTTCAGTGAGAATCACGCGTTGGACCCGGGAACGATTCTTGCCGAGCGCGATATGTGTTTGCCGCGATAAATAGAGCACCCGCTGGCAAACGTCATCACAACCTGAACCAACCGGGATTAACAATACCCACTTCTGCCCGGGTTCCATCGCAATATGATCCAGCACGATTGGAGGCTGAATCAACGTTCCCTGATTTGTCGTCATATCCGGCAACAATTCCGGAAAATATAAAAACACTATATAGGCGACAATGATCGGGACAAAGGCAATTGAAATGATGACCAGCAACTTGATTCGCCCGACCTTGTTAATCGGCGGGTTCGTGGGCGGGTTCGTGGGCGGGTTAATCGCTGAATGAAACTCAGTCATCGTTTCTCCTGAAAATAGAAAATGCAAAAGCCAGCGCAAGAACGAGCGCCATAGTGAACCACTGCAAGGCGTACCCTCTGTGTTTTACAGGTAACATTATGGTGGTTGGCCAGTATCGGGGTAATGCATTCGGATCTGATTCGGTAAGCCTGAAAAGATGTGAATAGAATCCCTCGCCCATAAACCGCTGCAGAACCATTGGATCACTCGTCTGTACAATTCGCGGCCAGCCTGCCGCTGCTATCGACTCTTCTTGAAATATGAAACTGTTTTCCACTGCGATGTATAAGCTGCCATCGGCAATCGTGCTGGTGATGAGCGCAGGGATGACCGGGGCATCTTCCCGGGTACGACCCATTGGCACGAACCCCCTGTTCACCAGAGCCAATTTTCCACTTGACTGCCTGTAAGGAACGAGGACCTCAAATCCAACTTTGCCTTTCAGAACACGATTGTCCAGCAGAAAGAACCTGTCCGGCACATACTCCCCATTCAGTCTTACAACTGTACCGGAAAGATGACGGACATCCTTCGGGAGTTCGTCAAACATAACGGGGGGCAGATTTCGCCGCATCGATTCCCCTGCGATCAGATCTTCTTTTTCCGTTGCTCGCTCTAACTGCCATAACCCGAGCTTTACAAACAAGACTAAAAAGAATCCTGAAAATAGTGCCAGCTTCCAATTAAAATCAATCGAGAAGTTCACAATCTGCTTATCGTTGACTGGCTGTATTGAATGGTGAAGCCACGTATAATACGGGCACACTTCAATGTTTCTTGAACTGCCATGTGGCTAAAAGTTGTCATCGTCATTTTGTTTCTTGCAAATCTTGTCGCATTAGGCAGTGCATTTTATACACTACTGGCAGACCAGGGCAGGGGTGGTAAAAGAACAGCCCGCTTACTGTTTATGCGGGTTTCTCTCGCTGCTTTGCTGCTTGTATTTATCGTTTACGGTTTCTGGAGCGGTCAACTAGGCACATCCTCTCCCTGGCACTCATAAAAAGCCCCGCTTACCGGGGCAATTTTAAACGACCGGCACTCGCTGTCAGCTACCCAGAATGTAGACAAAGATGAATAATCCCAACCAGACGACATCGACAAAGTGCCAGTACCAGGTCGCTGCTTCGAAACCAAAACAATCATCTGTCGTAAAATGTCCCTTTAAGGCGCGCCCTAGCATGACGAACAACATGAAGGTGCCGAGGGTAACATGTGCGCCGTGAAAGCCGGTTAACATGAAGAAGGTTGTACCGTAGATACCTGCGTTGAGCGTCAAACCCAACTCATGGTAGGCATGGTAATATTCGTAAGCCTGGACGAACAGGAAAGTTACTCCGAGTACAACGGTCACTGCCAGCCAGTTTGTCAGCTTCTTGCGATTGCCTTCCTTGATACCATGGTGAGCGAAGGTCACTGTGAAGCTGGAGGTGACCAGCAAAATAGTGTTAATAAGCGGCAGACCCCAGGGAGACATCACTTCCTTGGCTCCCGGGAAGCGTGAAGGATCTGGTGTATTTAACATGGGCCATTCTGGCGAGTATTCTGGCCACAACATGCCACTTGGGCCTCGGTCGCCAACACCACCAATCCAATCGACAACATAAACCCGCACATAAAACAGAGCGCCAAAGAAGCAAGCAAAAAACATTACCTCAGAGAAGATGAACCAGCCCATACCCCAAACATAAGACCGGTTCATCTGGTCGCTGTACATCTTGGCATGGTTTTCAGCGATGACCTTGCTGAACCAGGCAAACAGGGTTACTGACAACACGAGTCCGCCAATCACGAACACAATGGTACCGAAGCTGCTCTCATCACCTGCTTTTAATTCATTCAGCAGGTTCCCGGCACCAAATACCGTCAGGAAGATACCTAACGACGCAAATATCGGATAGGCGCTATTATGCGGAACATAATAGCTTTCGTATGTGTCTTCAGAGGTCATGTTTATTCTCCATCAAATTTTGTTGACCAATTCGCCTTCTCTTGAATAAAAAGCTTGCAATAAAAAGCCGGTCTTGTAACAAAGAGCCAAAAGTCATTAATCAAATCCAGCCTGGTTAACCGCGAGCGCTTTCGGGTAGTTGTTCTTTATGGGGGTCTTTGCAACAGGCTCATCGATCGCCGTAACAAACTGATCTGTTACGTCAAAAAGCGTGTAAGACAATGTCAATGTATTCACGTCCTTCGGTAGATCAGCATCAATAATGAACCGCAGCGGCATGTCCATCTCTTCACCCTGCGCAAGTTGTTGCTGATCAAAGCAGAAACATTCTGTTTTGTGCAAGTATTGCGCTGCATGGAATGGCGTAACACTGGGTACTGCCTGCGCCACCATTGTCTTGTTGGTTGGATTCCGCATAGTGAATGCCGTTGAATTCAGTTCTCCGGGATGTACTTTCAGCATTCGCTTCTTTGGCCGGAATTCCCAGGGCATATCAGCATTGTTATTGGTCAGAAACTGGATTGTGACCAGCCGCTGCCGGTCAATTATCTGCGCTTGCGTCACAGTAAATTTTCCTGCCGTCTTACCATTGGCCCCGGTAATTTCACAAAAAACGTCATACAGCGGAACCAGCGCAAATCCAAATGCAAACATACCGACCACCACGCCCAGAAGACGTAATACGAGTCGTTTTTCATTGTGAGATTCCGGCATCATAGTCTCCTACCCGTGCGCTTCTGTTAAATCCTGCGGAGGGGTAGTGAAGGTGTGGTAGGGCGCGGGTGAGGGTATTGTCCATTCCAAACCATGAGCTCCTTCCCAGACTTCATTAGTTGCTTTCTTACCACCCCTGATTGTCTTGATCACGATAAACAGGAAGAGCAACTGACTAAATCCGAAGAGAAATGCACCCGCGCTGGAAACCATATTGTAATCGGCAAACTGCAGAGCATAATCTGGAATTCGGCGAGGCATACCGGCGAGCCCGACAAAATGTTGTGGGAAAAACAGAACGTTCACACCGATGAAAGATAACCAGAAATGTGTCTTGCCAAGCGTCTCATCGTACATATAGCCGGTCCATTTTGGAATCCAATAGTAGACCGCCGCCATAATTGAGAACACCGAACCTGGCACCAGAACATAGTGAAAGTGGGCGACAACAAAATAGGTATCATGGTACTGGAAGTCGGCGGGAGTCAGGGCAAGCATCAATCCCGATAAACCACCGATGGTAAACAGGATGACAAACGCAATTGAAAACAACATCGGCGTTTCAAAAGTCATTGAGCCACGCCACATGGTTGCCACCCAGTTAAACACTTTAACGCCTGTTGGCACCGCGATCAGCATGGTGGCATACATAAAATAAAGTTCGCCTGCAATGGGAATACCAACCGTAAACATGTGATGCGCCCATACAATAAACGATAGAAATGCGATGGAAGCCGTTGCATAGACCATCGAGTCATATCCAAACAAACGCTTTCTCGCGAACGTCGGGATGATGGCTGATACCACACCAAACGCTGGCAAGATCATGATGTACACCTCTGGATGGCCGAAGAACCAGAATACATGTTGAAACAAAACCGGGTCACCGCCTCCGGCAGCGCTAAAGAATGCAGTGCCAAAATGAATGTCCATCAGCATCATGGTGACGACACCCGCGAGAACCGGCATCACCGCGATTAAAAGGTATGCGGTTATGAGCCAGGTCCAGACGAACAATGGCATCTGCATCAGCTTCATGCCTGGCGCACGCAAATTGAGAATCGTCACCACGATATTTATCGAACCCATAATGGATGAAATCCCCATCAGGTGGACCGCAAAAATAAAGAAGGTGACACTTGGCGGTGCATATTCCGTCGACAGAGGCGCATAAAATGTCCAGCCGAAGTTCGGTGCACCCCCTTCCATAAACAGGGTGCTGACTAACATTGAAAATGCAAAAGGCAGAATCCAGAAACTGTAGTTATTCATTCTGGGCAGTGCCATATCCGGCGCACCTATCATCATGGGTACCAGCCAGTTGGCCAGGCCCACAAAGGCTGGCATGACCGCGCCAAATACCATGATCAAGCCATGCATGGTTGTCATCTGGTTAAAAAACTCCGGTTCAACCAGTTGTAGGCCGGGCTGGAATAGCTCCGCCCTGATCACCAGGGCCATGCAGCCACCGGTCAGGAACATGATGAAGCTCAGCCAGAGGTAAAGTGTGCCAATATCTTTATGGTTAGTCGTCAACACCCACCGCATGATGCCCTTGTCGGGGCCATGATGGTGATCGTCGTGATGTTCTTCAATAACTGCGCTCATCTTTCTCTCCTACTGGCCCTGGCTTAGCATTTCGTTGATCTTTTTGGGTTGCACCAAATCACCCATGTCGTTACCCCAGACATTTCGTTCATAGGTGATAACGGCGGCGAGTTGCGCAGGATTCAACTGTACCCCGAACGCCTGCATGGCGGTTCCGGCCTTACCATGTAATACCATGTTGATATGCTCATCTATGGGACCCCTGGTCATTCCCCCAACCAGGGTAGGAAAGGCAGGTGGTATACCCTGGCCATTGCCCTGGTGGCAGGTCATACAATTCTGGGCGTAGACCTGCTCGCCGGTTTCCATCAGTTCATCCATGGTCCATTGCTTGCCAACCGTTTCGTAGGCGAGTTTTGCTTGCTTCTGCTTTCCCGCTAACCAGCTTTCATATTCAGACTGCTCTACTGCGCGCACAACGATGGGCATAAAACCATGATCTTTGCCGCAGAGTTCTGCGCATTGCCCGCGATAGATACCCGGCTCATCGACTACCGTCCAGGATTCGTGAACAAATCCAGGAATTGCATCTTTCTTAACGGCAAAGTCAGGCACCCACCAGGAGTGAATAACATCGTTGGCAGTGATCAGGAAGCGAATGCGTTTGTTGATCGGAATGACCAGCGGCTCGTCCACATCCAGGAGATAATGTTCTCTCTTATTTGCTCGGTTATAAATTTCATCCCGCGGCGTGAGCAGGGTGCTCATAAATTGGACTTCCTTGGTGGGGTCATCATCAAGGTAAGTGTATTGCCATTTCCACTGATACCCTACAACCTTGATATCGATGTCCGAATCGCCCGCCTCATACATAGACCGGAGTGTACTGGTCGCCGGTATCGCCAGAACCACGAGTATCGTGATCGGAAGGATGGTCCAGACAATTTCGAGCTTTGTGCTTTCATGAAAGGTGGCCGGTACGGCGCCCAGGGATTTCCTGTGCATGAGCATGGAAATTATCATTACACCAAAAACCACGATAGCAATGACCGCACAAACCCAGAACACGATCATGTGTAAGCGATAAATCTCGCGGCTTATCTGGGTAACACCCTCCCGCATATTCAGCGCCGACCAATCAGCCAGTGCATAATTGCTAATCAGCAGCAGCGACAAAGCAACTAGCCAATTAATCCGCTTCGCTCTATCCATCTTAGGGTGACTCCATATAATAAAATGCACAGGTTCGCGCCGTCACGGGCGACGCCTAAATATTTGTATTTGCTTAATACTTGGACACTATTCTTCTTGTAATTTCAAACAGACTATTGCTTGCATACCAATTCCTACAGGGTGCATGGAATGGCATTTAAAGTCTGAATACTAATCAAGGCCCCAAAAAGCGACGCAAGTATATCAGCGACCCACCTTTTCTCAACCATGTAACCCTTCAAAAATTAGGCTGTCAACTTGATGAATCACCAGAATCTGGCAATTTGATGGGTTGCCATTCCTGGCTCTTCTTCTTTTGGGACTTTTTTTGGGGCTTTTTTTGAGACTTTTTTTGGGACCTACTATAACCGCAGGTATTACAGATCATGAGTGCTTCACCGCCTTCTTCAGTGACGTATATTTTGTCCAGGCCATTGCAAGATGGACAAGTCACCCCGGCGATAAATCGTTTTTTCTGTGCCTCTCTCATGAAAAGCCCCTCATGCAAAGCCCTCTGGTGCAAAGCCCTGTGATGTGAAACCGATCAGATGATCCCCTCTTGCGTCAAAAGTGCATCAACGCTCGGTTCCCTGCCCCTGAAGGCAACGAACAAATCCATG
>Ga0114949_10002088_pt1 | contig 12359 bp, 8 predicted proteins | sample N074metaG_FD_83505 | JGI IMG/M metagenome (GOLD analysis project Ga0114949, IMG submission 83505) | Deep subsurface microbial communities from Kermadec Trench to uncover new lineages of life (NeLLi) - N074 metaG | ecosystem: Environmental > Aquatic > Marine > Ocean trench > Sediment | place... | reverse complement strand
TGAATCGTCGCGCCAAGTGTAGTGAAGCCCGATTTGACCGTATAGAATACGCCCGCATCCATCAATAGCGCCGACGAATGAAAGCCGTCGATGGAGCTCAGGAGGTAATGAACATTTACTCCGAAGTTTATTTGTTCTCTGAATCGACGCGAGCCACCGATCGTCAAGCTCAGGTCTGAAGCGTTAAACGTACCGTTCGCGGCGCCCTGGTCATCGGTTCGATCGAAGGATCCGAATCCCAGATATCGAATGCCTATGGCTGCGGTGGTGAGTGAATCCAATCCTCGGGCATACGACAGCCAGGCCGCATTCAAACTGCCAATGTGATTCAGGTAGGAAAGAGAAAGTTTGTTGCGGGACCCCACAGAAAGCATCGCCGGGTTGGAGAAAACGGCACCCACATCGTCAGTGGCTAATGCCGGAGATCGCCCACCCAGCGCCGCAACGCGGGCCGACTCGTCCAGTTGGACAACCGGGAAGCCGGAAGTTTCGATCTGCGCCGAGACCGAAACCGATAGAATCGGCAAGATGATACAAGTCAGAAATGCCCCAGAAATGACGCGCTGACTGTTGCGTTGCGACTGGCTCCGCTTCACGTAGGAATCGAACAACTAACTGAACGTTTAGGACGACTGGCTGTTAGGGCCTTAAGAAATCAAGAATGGAGCATCTTGTACGGGGTCATATCCAGCATGTTCTCAGGGCATTTGTTTGTCCATACATCGAAAGTCGGTACAGCACTATCGGTTACGCGTATTGAAGAAGGATCAGCGAAGACCTCGATTCCAGGGGAACGCCTTGTATGGTTCAGGCGTGACAAACCAGCAATTCCAAGACCGGATCGGGTTCACTGTGACAGGAACGACTGAGATCAAGCGCGTATACTTCGACTTCATTTAGACGGGTGAGCTGAGAGAACTCACGAATTCATGCTACAAACGATCAAAAAGATATTCGGCGACAAAAACGAGAAGGCGATAAACCGTCTTTGGCCGATCGTCGAGGAGATAAATGAACACTTCGAACGCTTGGCGTCGCTGACGGACGAAGAGCTCCGCGCTAAAACGGAAGAATTCAAAGGTCGAATCTCCGATGCACGGTCGGAAATCGAGCACGATATCGAAGAAATCGAGGCTCACCTTAAATCCGGGCATCTTGAAAAACCAGCAGGTGAAGGCGAGGCCGGTTCAAACGAAACGGGCACCGGCCAAAACACGGGCTCGAACGGTCAGGAACGAGAGCAGGACAACGACGAGCTTTCGTATGACGATCGAATGAACCTTTTCGAGGAGTTGGATGATCTTGAAGAGGAGTGGCACCGCGTACTCGACGAAACGCTAGAAGAATTGCTTCCCGAAGCATTTGCTGTAGCGAAAGAAGCCTGCCGTCGAATGGTTGGAAAATCCTGGATTGCGGGCGGGCAAGAAATATTGTGGGAAATGGTTCCATACGATGTTCAGCTTCTCGGTGCGATTACGCTGCACCGGGGGAACATCGCGGAGATGAAGACGGGAGAGGGGAAGACGCTCGTTGCGGTGGCAGCCGTCTATCTCAACGCGCTTTCCGGCCAGGGAGTTCATCTTGTCACGGTCAATCCGTATCTGGCGCAGAGAGATGCAGAGTGGATGGGTCCGGTCTACGAGAGCATGGGAATGACGGTGTCGGTAATTGACAAGCACGAGCCGCATTCCGAAGGAAGAAGAGAAGCATATAGAGCCGACGTCACGTACGGTACGAATAACGAATTTGGGTTTGATTATCTCCGGGACAATTCATTCGTCGTTGATCCGGAGCACCTTGTTCAGCGAACGCATCAATTCGCTATAGTCGACGAGGTGGACTCTGTGCTGATCGATGAGGCTAGAACTCCCCTGATCATCTCGGGACCGGTGCCCGAGTCCGATGAAACTCAGTTTGAGGAATTGAAGCCACCGGTCGAGAAGCTGGTCTATTCGCAGCTGAAACTGGTTGCTCGTTTCGTCTCGGAAGCCGAAAAATTGCTTGAGCAGCGCGACAAAGCCGCTGAGGCGGGCGAAAGCAAGAAAGCCAATGAGTTTGAGTCGGACGCAGGTCTTGCCTTGCTCAGGGCCTATCGCGGCTATCCGAAAAATAAGCGACTCCGAAAAGTGCTTGCAGAACCCGGTGTCGGACAGCTTCGACAAAAAACCGAGTTCTTCTATCTACAGGATAATGCGAAGAATATGCCCTTTGTCGACGAGGCCCTTCACTTCGCGTTCGACGAGAAGCAGCGTGCAATTGAGATGAGCGACCAGGGACGCGAGTATATCTCAAAAGCTGCGGGGCAAGACGAGGAAATGTTTGTTCTGCCCGATCTGGGAGAGGGCGTGGCTATTATTGAACGGGAAACGGATGAAGAGATTGAATCTCTCGAAGAGAACCTGGAAGCGGAAACATCTTTGACGGAGGAGAAGAAGGAGAATAAGCTCGAAAACGATCGCCGCGTCGTTTTAAATAAGCGCGAAGAGAGGAAGCGAAACTTGTATACGCTCTATTCAGAGCGCGCCGCCCGCCTTCACGCCGTGGAGCAACTTCTGAAAGCGTATATCCAGTTCGAGAAAGACACGGAATATATCGTTCAGGACGACAAGATTATGATCGTCGACGAGCATACCGGGCGCGTACTCTCCGGTAGAAGGTATTCCGATGGACTGCATCAGGCGATTGAGGCCAAGGAAGGCGTCAAGGTTCAAGCCGCCACTCAAACGTATGCTACGGTCACGCTGCAGAACTACTTCCGGATGTATCACAAACTCTCGGGAATGACCGGTACCGCCGAGACGGAAGCGGAGGAGTTCTTCAAGACCTATGAGATGGAGGTTCTGGTTATTCCGACCAACCGCCCGATTGTCAGAAACGACATGGATGATCTGGTCTTCAAGACGCGACGAGAAAAATTCAGCGCCGTCATCAAGAAAGTCGGAGAATATTACGAGAGCGGCCAGCCAGTTCTCGTGGGAACAACCAGTGTCGAAACGTCAGAAACGCTCAGCCGAATGTTGACGAGAGAAGGCATCAAGCACAACGTGCTGAATGCCAAGAAGGAACGGGTCAAGACGGAAGCGCTGATTGTAGCCGAGGCCGGGCAACGGAGCGCGGTTACCATCGCAACGAATATGGCCGGCCGAGGCACAGACATCAAGCTTGGACCAAATATAGTCGGGTTGGGTGGCCTGGCCATCGTCGGCACAGAGCGGCACGAAAGCCGCCGGATTGATTTACAGCTCCGGGGTCGAGCCGGTAGACAGGGAGATCCGGGAGAGAGTCAGTTTTATATCTCGTTGGACGACAATCTGATGCGTCTCTTCGCTACGGATCGTGTGGCGAAGGTGATGGATAAGTTGAATATCGAAGAGGATGCGGTCATCACGCATCCCTGGGTGAACAAGAGTATTGAACGAGCCCAGTCGAAAGTTGAACAAAATAATTTCGCCATTCGAAAGCGTCAGCTCGAATACGATGACGTGCTGAACGCCCAGAGAAATGTCATTTATGACCGGCGTCTGCACGCGCTCAAGGGGATCCATATCCGGGGTGAAATTCTGGATATGTTGAAGCAGGTCATCGACGCGACGGTGAAGACGTACCACGGAGAAGGCGAACTCGATGAGATGCGCGAGGAGCTTCTGCGGACGATCGCGCTGGATTTTAAAATGGATCAGGAGACCTTTTACAATCTCGGCGACGACGGCGTCGCGGAAAGTGTTTTTAACGCGGCGATAGACTACTACAATCGCAAGCGAAACGCGCTTGCCCGCCCGTTTCTGGCAAGCATGATGCAGATTGCCGAAGGCGATCAGGAGAATAAGCCGGAAAAGGTGTTCGTCGATTTTACCGACGGAAGACGCATCATGAGAGCCGTCGTCCCGGTTGAATTGGCCATTGAATCCAGGGGCCAGGAAGTGAATGACGCCATCGAGAGAGTAGCCATGCTGTCTTACATAGACATGCATTGGACGGAACATCTTCGAAATCTGGATGAAGTCAAGGAGGCGGTCGGTCTTCGAGCCTATGGCCAGCGAGACCCTCTCATCGAATACAAAATGGAGGCCTTCAAATTGTTCGCCGAAATGATAGAGGAAATCAATCGTGAATTGGTTTCGTTTATCTTCCGGGCCGGACCACTGGTTGACAGACAGGCTCCCCCAAGAGCAAAACGAAGTGCAGCACGGCGATTGGATCCGAAAAAGGCTAAATCCACGCACGAATCGCAGTCGCCGTCGTACGATGTGAAGGGCTCTGGGAGTAACTCCGCTGCACGGAGAGACCCCTCGGCCAAAGAGGCTCCGGTTACAGTTTCGGACAAAGTGGGTCGTAATGATCCGTGTCCCTGTGGAAGTGGTAAAAAATACAAGCACTGCCACGGACGATAAGTTGAGGTATTAAGAGAGGCCATTGCTCAAATCCCTGTATATCCGCGACTACGCACTGATCGACGAACTCGAAGTCGAATTCTCAAGCGGATTCAGCATTATCACGGGTGAAACAGGTGCAGGAAAATCCATCCTCGTCGGCGCACTAAAACTTATTCTTGGCGCGCGGGCACAGACGGATACGATTCGCGCCGGAGCCAGAAAGGCCATCGTTGAGGGCGTATTTGACGTGTCTGATGTGGCGGAAGTCCGCTCGCTCCTGGATGAGGGAGACTTTGACAACGAGACGACGCTCATCCTTCGACGCGAGTTGTCTGAAGGAAAGAGTCGGGCTTTCATCAACGATTCCCCGGCCTCTTTAAATCAACTGAGGGCGATGGGCGAGGAGTTGGTCGATCTTCACGGGCAACACGAACACCAGTCGCTACTTCGCACGGAGAAACAGGTGCAACTGGTGGATTCATTTGGCGGCCTCGAAGGCATTAGAGATGATTATATAGGCTCCAATCAGAGGGTAGCCGAACTTTATCGAATCCGCGAGGAACTGGAACGAAAAGAGGACGAGCTTCGAAAGCAGCGAGAAGTGTATGAATTCCAGATCCAGGAAATCGACCTGCTTGAGCCTCAGCCCAACGAAGAAGAGGCTCTGAACAGTGAACGGAGAATCCTGGAGAATGCCGAGCGGCTGTTCACGGCCACGGCTTCTCTCTTTGATGAGCTGTACGAAGCAGAAGACTCGGTTCAGGATCGTTTGGTACGTATTCGAAACGAACTCCAGGATCTCGCTCAGATCGACGAAGCTTTTGCTCCGCTCCAGAAAGAGATCGCCGCTGCACAGGTTGTCGTGGCCGAATCGGCCAAGTCTCTGCAGGGCTACAACTCCGAGGTGGAATTCAATCCCGACCGGCTCGAGGAAATTCGGGAACGGCTCATCGCTTTGGATCGGTTGAAAAGGCGCTACGGTGGTACTCTGGAAGCTGTTTTGGAATTGCGCAGCGACATCGGTGAGAAATATGCCGTCGCAGTAGACTATGAGGGAACGCTCGCTCGTCTCGACGAGGAGATCAGTCAGGCACTACACCATCTGTCGGAAGTGGCGATCCGACAGTCGTTGAAACGGAGAGAAGTGGCCTCGCGGATAGAAGCCTCGATTCTCCTGGAGCTCGAAGAATTGGGAATGCCCGACGCGCAGTTTGAAGTACGGTTCGAACGAACTCAAGACCCGGAAGGCTGGATTCTTGACGACGCCGATAAGGAGGATTCCTCGATTCGATACAAAGCGCAGTCGACGGGAGTCGATTCCGTGAGTTTTTTCATTTCCACCAATACCGGTGAGGACGTGCGCCCCTTAGCCAGGGTGGCTTCAGGTGGGGAAGTTAGTCGGATCATGCTGGCGCTTAAGTCCATTTTGGCCAAGAGTGATCGGTTACCGATTCTCATTTTTGACGAGATTGACATGGGAATTTCAGGTAGGCTCGCGCAACGCGTCGGAGAGAAATTGAATGCCCTGGGGAGATACCATCAGATTCTGGCCATCACCCATCTTCCCCAGGTGGCTTCCCTCGCCGATACACATTACAAGATCGAGAAATCCGTTGAAGGAGAGAGGACGTTTACTTCCATTCGCAAACTCGATGGTACCCAGAGAACAGACGAAATCGCATCGTTGATCAGTGGGGATAAGATTACGGAAGCCGCGCGGGCAAACGCCCAGGTTCTTATGGACCTGAGGCCCGCCTCTACCTCCACATCCGACTAGCGCATGACTCATCCAACGAGTTACATCCGATTTGGTACCGATGGATGGAGGGCTATCGTCGGTGAGGATTATACGTTATCCAATGTATCCCGGGTTGCTGCGGCTACAGCGTCCTGGGTGAATGCAACGTATGGACCGGACGCGTCGGTCGTTATCGGGCACGATCCCCGGTCACTGGGTGTTGAGGCCGCTCGAATGAGTGCGCAGGTGATGGCGAGCGAAGGGATTCAAGTCTATTTCGCGGATAACATTACTCCAACACCTGCAATTAGTTGGTCCACAAAAGAATACGGATGCAGTGCAGGTATTGTCATTACCGCCAGTCACAATGCGGCGGAGTACAACGGATTTAAGATAAAGGGTCACTTCGGAGGTTCTGCACTCCCTGAAATGATCGAGGATATTGAAAAGCGGATTCCGCCTTCTACCTACGACAACTCGCACATTCAATCCTTCGAATCCTATGTGGACCAGGGTCTGATCGAGTTTCGCACGGTACGGAGTGATTATATCAGCGTTCTCAAAACTCGGCTGAATTTGGATCTGATCCGTAGTTCGGGGATGCGGATTGTACACGATGCCATGTATGGAGCCGGTCGCGGGATATTTACGGAGTTGTTCGGAGCGGATGCAGTTGTTGAGATCCATTCGACTGTCGACCCGACGTTCGGCGGAATACCTCCTGAACCGATCGAAAAGAACCTGACCGAACTCCCGGTTCGTGTGATCTCGGAAGGATGTGCGGCTGGAATCGCCAACGACGGAGATGCGGACCGGGTCGGAATGTGTGATGAGAACGGGAGGTTTGTGGATTCGCATAAGATGATGGCGCTTCTCGTCCAGTATCTCCATGAGGATCGCGGGTTGAGCGGAGACATCGTCAAGACGTTATCGACCACCGATATGCTCGATGCCATGGGAAAAGCCTACGGACTGAACGTGGTGACGACACCGATTGGATTCAAGTACATCGGAGGATATTTCCTCGACGGAAACGTACTCGTCGGGGGAGAGGAGTCTGGAGGAATCGCCGTCTCGGGGCATATCCCGGAAAGGGACGGGATCTACATCGGCGCATTGGTTCTGGAAATGATGGCTTATCGAAAGGCCAAACTCTCGGAGCTTGTCGACGCATTGTCTCGCGAGTATGGGCCTCATGCCTATTTCCGGTTGGATAAACACACGAGTGTGGAGGCCAAGGACATCGCACTGAGAATGCTGGACGAATCGGGAGGTCTATCCGAGATTAACGGGTCCAAAGTCACCAGCCTCGATACCCTCGACGGGTACAAACATCGAATGCAGGAGGGATGGCTCCTCGTTCGCCCGTCCGGAACGGAACCGGTGCTCCGTATTTATTCGGAGGCGCCGAGCGCGAAGCAGGCAGAGGCGATCGTCATGGATGCCGTGCGGCAGTTGGGTATTTGACGCGGAGCCAAGACGGTGCCAGATCAGAACCGATCCAGAACGGCAACAAGCTCAGCCAAGATCATCGCTGTAGCGCCCCAGACCAACTCGTTGTTTATTTGAAAACAGGGTACAGATTCAACACGTCCACGAATTTCCCGGTTCGTGGTTGTGCGAATATTCGGATTTTTTAGCTCCTCGACAGACACGCCGAAGACCGCAGCGACCTCATCCGAAGTTGTAGCCGTTCTTGGAAAGTGCGATACGGCACCCACAAACGGCTCGACGTAATAATTGGATGGAGGAATGTACAGCGAGGTGAGCGAGCCCAGAATGCGAATGTCGCCGCGCGGTATAGCGACTTCTTCTTCCGTCTCTCGCAGAGCCGTTTCCAAGAATGCTTCTTCCTTTTCTCTTCCTCCACCCGGGAAAGCGACCTGTCCCGCGTGTTTGGTCATGCCTTTGGGCCGAAGGGTCAAGAGTAGCTTCGGCCGGTCGGGATTATCCCTGTCCGGATAAAACATGGCCAGTACAGCTGCTTCGAGACGAGCGTTTTTTTCAATGGAAGCTAGATCGAAGTCTTTACGATACTCCGGCGCCATTTCGAACTGGGCATTTTGACCGGGCGGGTCGACGAGTGCACGACTCAGGTCATCCAGAAAATTGTGATAGGAAGCGGACGGCATCATGGGCGGCTTTAGCGCCTCCATTGGCCGAAGGTTCCAGGTTCTTTACTCTTTGAGAGTGATCTCGAATTCGGAATACTCAATCCGTTGTTCGAACAGCATGGTATAGAATCTCGTCCTTCTGCGGACCGGAGTCGACCCTTCGATCTGACGATGGATCGGTAGGTCAATTCCGTCGAACCGATCGTAGGCTGTTCGAATACGAAGCGATCTCTCTCCCCGAGACGAGAAAATCGTCTGCGTGGCCTGGAGGTGAAAATTCTCTTGGTCAAACCAGGCGGTCAATCGCTCAGAAGGTCCCCCTCGATTTCTGGGGACCGTGTCCATACGCCACATCGGTGATCCATCCAGGTCTTCCTGACTGATGGCTTCGGGTGGCTTCATGCGAGCCAACTCCTGAACGGGAAATCTGAAACCATCCAGGAGGCCGGCCATCTCAGGTCGAAGCATTCCACGGAGCCGTCGCCGAATTCCATTTCCTCTACCCGTTGGCACTTTACGCCCGTTAAAACGAATCCACGAAATCGTTCGACCCGGTGATTCTGCCTCCGGCCCCACTTCGCGAGTGGCTTCAAGTCGAAGCTCCTGTCTACCGAATCCGCTATCCATGAGGTGTTCGATAGATTCAGTTACGCGAAGCGAACCAATCTCCTCGATTGCAGACCGCTGACCCTCCATCCAGGTTCTCAGGAGCCCGCGGGCATCCTGAGCCAAAAGATTACGCGGGCTCAGAATACCGACGAAAAAAGCGCTCAGGACCAGGGTGAGACCCAGAAAATATGTTCTCCTTGCTTTCATCGCACACATTATACCCCAAAGGATGTCTAATAATGTCACAATTCTATGACAGTTTCACATCGATCCATCGGCCGCGCATTATGTTGGATTTTCGGCATGTATATTGAATTCAACGTTGAATCAATCGCAAGATTATTCGAACTGAATTATGTCTGCACCGAAAATATTAGTTGTAGAAGACGATGCCGAGTTGCGGGGTTTGGTTGCCCAACGCCTCGAGGATTCGGGATATTCGGTCGAGCTCGCCGAGACCGGCCAACAAGCCTTGGATCTCGTTGAAAGTCGCCTACCAGACCTGGTGTTGCTGGACATCATGATACCAGAAATCGATGGACTCGAAGTCTGTCGGCGGCTTCGATCCACGTATCCGCTACTGTATATCATTATGCTCACGGCCAAGACCGGAGAAGTCGATCGGGTGGTTGGTCTCGAAGTCGGCGCAGACGATTATGTGACCAAACCATTCAGCCTGAGTGAACTGGTCGCCCGCGTTCGGGCGGCACTCCGTCGCATCCGAAACACGCATGAACAATTCGAACACGGTGAAGTGGCCGAAGACCCGATCGTGATCGATCACCTTTCGATCGATCCAGTAAAGCGAAAAGTTCTCGTCGGTGAGAAGGAAACTCAGTTGACTGTACTGGAATTCGATTTGCTCCTGTATCTGGCCCGTAATCTGGATCGACCGTTCACTCGTCTCCAACTGTTAGATAAAATTTGGGACATTCAGTACGAGGGGTACGACCGAACGGTAGATTCGCACGTTCAGCGCCTCAGGGCAAAAATAGAAGATGATCCCGGGAATCCCAGATACATTCGAACAGTCTGGGGGGTAGGATACAAGTTTCAAGCAGAGCCGGATGACTGATGGTGAAAGATCGATTCGGCCGTCGACATAAGGTTTTCTGGCGCGTCTCAGCCGCACTTGTGATCGCGCAATTGGCCACAGGTTTGTTGGCGATAGGATTATCTGCTTACCTGGCGTCTGACAGAAGCTCTGATCTCGCTGAGAACAGCCTACGTGTGAGGATCGATGCACTGGCTGCAGAAATTGAACGGGCGAGCGTATTTTCCGACGAAGAGCTTATACGCTTGCCATCGACACTGCTCTCCAATTTATCTCTGCGATTTCCGGATCCAATCATCGTCGCTGACACTTCTGGAGTCGTTTTGCATACGATTTATCCTCTATCGGAGGCGTTCAACGACGATGTCACCGACTCGACGATCCTGCCCGTTATTCCATCTTCGTACGGTGTTTCCATCCGAACAGGACGGATCACGATCGATCGCAGTTCGGATATTGCGCGTGGAGGCTCAGCCGTATCTCCACTCTATGACGCTTCCGGTCTGCTCGTTGGTGGATACGTAATCCAACCCATAGAACGAAGTCTTGCGCGCGAGCTTGCCCCCACACGACAGGCATTCCAAACAGCGATGTTCACCGTGATTCTGGTCTCGGTCCTCCTGGCTGTTCTGCTTGCCGCGGCGTTTAGCTGGTGGATGGTACGCCCCTTGAGAAAAATGACCGCGCGTGTGTTTGAAATTGGTGCTGGCAATTACGACGCAAGGATTGAGATTAAGGGATCGGACGAAATCGCCCAGTTGGGAGAGACCATCAATCAAATGGCAGCGCGTGTTGCGGAAAGCGTTGATGCCCTCAAAACGACGGATCGAATGCGCCGTGAGTTGATCGCTAATGTCGGTCACGATCTAAGGACACCGCTGGCTGCTCTGAGAGGGCACATTGAGGAGGCAAATCGCTTTCACGATGAGAATCGTACCGCTGAATTTCGAAACGCTCTTGATTCGGCACAGAATCAGGCCGCGTATCTGAATAAAATGGTCGACGATCTTTTCGAATTGAGTCAACTTGAAAATCCCTCCCCTCAGCTGCGTCGTGAGCCGGTGCCGATCGCCGAACTTCTCAACGACGTGGCTCGAAGTCATGTCGGTCAGTTAAGAGATGAGGCCATCGATTTTGTAACCGATATCCCGTCGACCTTGCCTGTCATAGAAGCGGATGGCGTCCGTTTGAAACGTCTTTTAGATAATCTGCTTTCGAATGCGAAGCGGCACACGGACGGAGGAGGTACCATCACCCTGGATGCCAGGCGGGAAGACGATATGCTCATCATCGAAGTGAGCGATTCAGGTGAGGGTATGGATGCCGAGTCGCTTTCCCACGTATTCGATCGATACTACCGGGGCGAGGCCTCTCGAACTCGAGACGAGCACGGAACGGGGCTCGGTCTTGCAATCAGCAGAGCGGTCGCAGAGCTACACGGTGGCTCGCTCGTGGCTTCGAGTACACCGGGTGTCGGGACTTGCATGAAACTTAGTCTCCCGATTTCGGATCACCTTTGAGCCGAGCTGGATAAAATTGACCCGTGCTAAATAAAAAAGGCCTTCTTATAAAAAAGGGCCCGACCACCAACGTGGCCGGACCCCAGCTCAGTTTCTAAATCCCGAGGGATTAAGAAATCTTAATTTTCCGTGGTTTGCTCTCTTCGGCTTTTGGAAGACGAAGAGAGAGTACTCCCCTATCGTAGTTGGCTTCGATATTTTTTTCGTTGATTGCCGACGGTACCGAGAAGGACCGGTAAAAATGACCGGTGAATCTTTCGACTCGCACTACATCTTCCGTTTCCTCGAGCTCCCGGGATTTTCTCTCGCCACTGACCGTTAGAATTCCCTCCTGCAAGTTGACATGAATGTCTTCTTTATCAACGCCCGGCACATCGAATTCAAACAGAAAAGCATCGTCAGTCTCGACAACATCAATTCTCGGTGCCCAGGATGCAGAATTATCCGTGTTATTGGAAAAACCGAGTGAGGGGAAAAAATTCCCGAAAACACGGTCGATTTCATGCTGCATTCTGGTCAGATCAGCACGCGGGGAAAGGCGAACAAGCTTTGTCATTGGTATAACCTCCATTGATCAATAATGTATCCGATTGAACGGTCCCCATGTGAGGGAACGATTCATAAAATTCTTCAATACACTACGCAACAAGGGATATGCCAAACGCTTAAAACTGACACATAGGCACCGTTTTGTGACATTTCTGCAGTTCTTTCTACAAGATAATCCGTGTGCGCGAAAGGGTCTGAAATAACGACAGATCGAATGTCTGCCAGTCGTGCCAATTCGACTTGACACGTCTGACCACCTGTCAGTCTAAAAGGCTGGAAGAATCGTGCCCGCAGCTTCACCAAACCCGATCCGGTAGTGATCGCTCTGCGCGTATCCAGACATAATCACCTGATCGCCGTCCTGAATGAACTTGCGTGTCTCCCCGTTGGAAAGCGAAAGCG
>Ga0114949_10002086_pt1 | contig 12375 bp, 7 predicted proteins | sample N074metaG_FD_83505 | JGI IMG/M metagenome (GOLD analysis project Ga0114949, IMG submission 83505) | Deep subsurface microbial communities from Kermadec Trench to uncover new lineages of life (NeLLi) - N074 metaG | ecosystem: Environmental > Aquatic > Marine > Ocean trench > Sediment | place... | reverse complement strand
TGATCCGGGTTTCCGGGATGAACGACGAAATCGTTGACGCCGGTGTATTCGTCAACTTCGAGAATTCTGCTCCAGTTTTTTCCGCCGTCCGTTGTCCGATAGAGGCCACGGTCGCCGCCCGCGCTCCACAATGGACCCTGCGCTGCAACCAGGACATTGAGTGAGTTGTTCGGGTCCACATGAATCTGACTGATATGCTCGGATTGGCGAAGACCCATGTTAGTCCATGATTTTCCGCCGTCCAGCGATTTATAGATACCGTCTCCGTAAGCCACGGAGCGCTGACTATTGTTTTCGCCGGTGCCAACCCAAACGATATTCGGGTTTGTTGGATCGATGGTCACGACACCAATAGAATAAGCACCTTCCTTGTCGAAAACTGACGTCCAGGTGATCGCATTGTTTGTAGTTTTCCATAAACCACCCACTGCGTGCGCCGCGAAAAATTCCTGCCGGCGCGTGGGGTGAAACGCGAAATCGGTGACCCGGCCACCCATTACAGCAGGGCCGATACTACGAAACTCGAGCTTTTCGAAAGGGTTACTGTCATCCTGTGCCGGGACAAACGGCGGAAACAGCATGAACGCCAGAAGACAGACAATCCTGAACCTGCAATTCCTGATTCGGTGCAATTGCCTCATTGTTCAACCTGTGATGCTAACCACAAATATGATTACCACCGCAACGGGGACGATGAAACGAATCAAAATCCGCCACGTCTTATACGCCAATCCATCTGGCAAACCCATCTCTTCCCTGATAGCGTCACTCGAGGCAAACCAGCCTATGAATATCGACGTGAGTAACGCGCCAATAGGCAACAACACATTGGACATCACGTAATCGATACTGTCATAGATCGTCATTCCGTCGAAGCCGGCGATAAACGACAACGGGTGATAATCTGACAATAGGTTAAAGGAAAATACCGTACCCAACCCAAGAAGCCACAGAACAAATCCTGCTGCGCGAGCAGCCTGCGCGTGACCCATTGAGAATCTTTCTTCGGTCCAGGCTACTATTGGTGCGAAGTTACCAATGCATGACGTAATGGCGGCGGCAATCAGGAGCAGGAAAAAGATACTACCGAATACCTGCCCACCGGGTAGTTCGCCAAAAGCTATGGGTAAGGTTTGAAAAACGAGGCCAGCACCGGAATCCGGCGCCAATTGATGTGCAAATACCAACGGGAAAATCGCAAATCCTGCCAACAAAGCTACCAGCGTATCTGCACCCACGACAATGAACGCGTTTCTTGGTATCGATATGTGCCTATCGAGGTAGGATCCATAAGTAATCATGACCGCCATCGCAATACCGATTGAAAAGAACGCCTGCCCCAGCGCCATTAGCATCGTGTCTGCTGTAACGCGACTGAAATCAGGGGTCAACAAAAATTCGACGGTCGCTCCTATGTCGCCCACAGAAATTGCGTAACCGACCATTAACAATAGGGACACGAAAAGTGCTGGCATTAAGATGTTGACCGCTTTCTCGATTCCCGCCTTGATGCCGCGAGAGTTGATGTACACTGTTAGCACCACCACGATGGTATGCCAGAATCCGAGACGCAGTGGGTTCGCCATCAAACTGTCAAACATTGCCTTTGACCGCTCGGCGTTTATGCCATGAAATGTGCCGCTGGCAGCGCGCACCAGGTAGTCCATCGTCCAGCCGGCAACCACCGTGTAGAACAACATCAACATGAACACCGCCAATACAGCGAGGCCCCCAACATTGCCCCACGCTGTCGAGACACCAGATTGTCTGGCTACCTCTCTAATGCTTCCGGATGCCGAGGCCGCACCGGAACCACGTCTGCCGATCGTCCATTCGGCCATTACCAGGGGCACACCGATACCAAACGCAAACAGTAAGTACACAAGGACGAATGCACTACCGCCATTTTCACCGACCACGTACGGGAATCGCCAGATATTGCCGAGACCGACAGCGAAACCTATTGACGCCATGAGAAACGTCGTCTGTGAAGACCACTTTTCCTGCGTCCCGCCCCGCGCTGATGATGTCATTTTCCTGGCTCCCCTTGATTCGTGTTTTTATTTGATGCGTGAAACCCTGAAGGAACCGGCGGTTCCATTGATTCTCATCGTGACTGAGCCGAGAAACGAATGCTTGATTTCGGCACTCAGGTCGGAAATATCCGCCGGCAATCTAACTGTCGTATGGTCAGAATTCAGCTGTCGCCAGTGCTGGCCATTTTCCAATTCAACAATCAGGTTGCCAAATGGCGTCTTCCTGATGCTTGCCACTGGCAGGTTATCGCCAAACTCATCTTGCGTCGAAATTGCTTGGTGGTCATCTTCTGGCTCTGGCCCAGCCACCTCCGCAACAATTGCAGCTGATGGAAAATATGTATCTGCAGGCTGCTCGGACTGGCGTTCACCCGACAACCGACCTGGCCCCAGGTAAAAAACTCTGTTCTGGGGCAGTGTGCCAAAATCAATGATTCTGCCGCGCGCAATAACCTGTTCGAGACTCCTGATATTGCTAATGTCTTCGAGCGGATTATCGCGAAGCAATATAAGATCTGCGTCTTTTCCAACTTCAATGGTTCCAATCGAGTCGAGCATGCCTGCTGCAATTGCGCCATTTCGCGTCGCTGCAACGATCGCTTCCATTTCAGTCATGCCTAGTTCGACCAGGCCTTCTATTGCAAGAATGCTGCCGATACCAGCTTCCTGATCTTGTGGCTTTGGTTCCTTTCTGAATTCGGGTGCACGACCTTGATAGTTGTCAGTCGCTATAGTCACGCGGCATCCCGCACGAATCAGCTTTTCGGCATTTCGTCGCTGAATTTCGTAGTGCACGTTCAGACGGTCTTCGCGTTGCCGGCGTTCGGCCAGTGTCTTCGGTTCCGGCTCTTCCCGTAGCGACTCCTCAACATCCTTTTTATCCGCAAGATGTTCTTGCCACAGTTCGCCCGTCAAAGTATTGGAGCGTATTGCGCACAAAACGTCCCGGGCAACGATCAATTCAACCAGGTCGTCCGGATAATCCCGGCTTAGGATTTCCGGGTGTTGAATCAGATCGATGCCAGCTTCCACCGACATCCGCAATCCCTCGGGGCTCGTCGAATGCGTCTCGGCGATGCGGCCACGTTTGTGCGTTTCTTCGACGATTACCTTCTGTACCCGCGGCGAGAAGCCGATTAGCGATGGCCTGCGAAAGTGGCTGGTGCCCCCGTATTTGATGAAGTTGGGACCTTTGTCCAGGTAGCGATTGATCGCATTTCGTACTTCCTCGGGCCCCATATCCATCATTTCTTCGCCCACTCCCTGGGCGATCCAGTCATTCCACCGCGCCTGAAACAGAGTCAGGTCCGCCTCCGCCATCAGTGAAAATGTTATGGAAAATGGCCCGCCCCAGCCGACAATATTCCCGGCAACCAGCATTCTGCTACCAATGGCCTCGCCGCGATCAATGCGATCGCGCACTTCCATCAGTGGCATGAGGGCACCGTAACTATCGCGTATCGTCGTTACCCCATGCATGAGCTGACGTTGAACGAATTCCAGTATCAGGTCCGCATTACGTTCACCGTATTTCACGACGGTTTCTCGCCGCCGGGAATTGCCGTAAATCGATGCGTGAACGTTGCTGTCAATGAATCCGGGTAGCAAATAGTTTCCTGCGCCATCAATTACAATGGCGCCGACGGGAACGGCCGCGTTTCTGATGGACCCAATGCGCGATATTTTTCCGCCCTCGACCATTACAGTCATCCCCGACCGGAGAGGAGCGCCAGTGCCGTCAATAATTTTGACATCATTGATTACAATCGTATTTTGTGCGATTGCAGGATCCAACCCCGCTAGAAAAACAACTGCAGCACAAAAAAGGAAACTGACGGTTCGTACTACCAATAAATACGTCTGCCAGACTGATGCAAAATTCAATGTATTGGTCATCCTATGGTTTCGCACAAAATCCTTGATCATTTTACAGCCGAGCGCGTTCTAGTCCGCGCTGACGGTATCATCAATCGGATCATCGCTAAGGTCGATCCAAATGGTTTTTGTCTCGCAGTATTGCTCATGCGCCTGCAGGGAATTGTCGCGACCGCCGAAGCCGGATAGCTTGTAGCCGCCGAACGGTGTCGCGATATCTCCTTCTGCGTAACAATTCACAGAAACAGTGCCAGCTTGTAACGCCCTGGCATAGCGGTGAGCGTTCTTGACACTGGACGTATACAAGGATGCTTGCAAGCCGTAACAGGTGTCGTTGGCGACGGCCAGAGCACGGGCATCGGACGAGACCTCGATTATCGCAAAAACCGGCCCAAAGATTTCTTCCCTGGCAATGGTCATTTCGGCTGTCACATCATCGAATAAAGTCGGCTCGATGAACAGACCGCCACCGATCTTCATTGCCGAACCACCGGCCAGGATCTTCGCCCCTTCTTTTTCTCCCACCTTCATATAAGCAAGGATTTTGTCGTATTGCTCCTTGCTCACAATCGCACCGAGTTGGTTGGTCGGGTCCAGCGGATCGCCGGTTTTCCAGTTCCTCATCTGTTCCAGAATTCGCTCAACGAGTTTCGACTTGACATCTTTATGTACGATCACCCTGGAGTTGGCCGTACAGTTTTGACCCATATTCCAAAGTGCTGCATACACGATATGCTTGGCCGCATGATCCAGGTTGTCAGCATCCGCAAGAACGACTGCGGGATTCTTGCCACCGCACTCCAGGACAATGCGCTTCAGATTACTTTGTGCGGAATACTCAAGAAACTTCCGTCCAATCTCGGTCGAACCGGTGAATGAAACAACCTGAACGTCGTCGTGCCGTCCAAGTGGTTCGCCAACGTCGGAGCCTTTTCCAGGAAGAATATTCAATACGCCATCGGGCATCCCAGCCTCAGTGGCAAGCTCAGCTACCCGCAATGCGGTCATACTGGTCTGCCCCGCTGGTTTGACAATGACTGAATTGCCCGCCGATAGCGCCGGTCCAATTTTCCAGGCCAGCATCATCAGTGGAAAATTCCACGGAAGGACGCATGCAACCACACCGACCGGTTCGCGAACGATCAGGCCGAGCGCATCGTCACCCGATGGTGATATCTGGCCATATATTTTATCCGTCGCTTCTGCGTGCCATTTGAGGCAGTGCATGGTCTCGGGAACATCCGTCAACTGACACTCGCGAATAGGCTTGCCAGACTCAAGACTCTCAATGACGGCCAGCTCATGCTCCTGTCGCTTCATCAGTTTGACCAATTGAATGAGTACTTGTTTTCTGTCACTCGGATGCATACGCGACCAGTCGCCGCGATCGAAGGCTTCGCGTGCTTTTAACACCGTGTAATCAACATCCGAAGCGTCGCAGGCCGCCATTTTTCCAAGCAGCTTGCCTGTCGCCGGATTGACCGTATCCATTGTTTTTCCCGAACGCGGTTTGGTAAATTTGCCATTGATATAGGCATTGAGCGGCAGTGACAGATCTGCAGCAATAGCATTGTATTCTTCGTGTGTCAGGAGAGTCGGCATGATTTAACCCTTGTCATTCAGGATTGCGTGAAGCGTCTTTTTCGCGGTCTGCACGATCTGAAACACTTCACGGCGCAGTTCCTTTTTCATCGGTTGCATGGGTGGCCGTACCGGTCCTCCCGGCCGGCCCATAATTTCGCAGGCATATTTCACGCTTTGCAGGAACTTGCCACCCTTTTCCAGGCAATACATTAACGGCAAGAAGGCGCTCATTATTTTTCTGCCGGTTACGAAGTCATCGTTCAATACGCAGGTCTCGTAGAAACTCACTGCCTCTCTCGGAAAGAAGTTCGCAACAACCGATACCCAACTGCGTGCGCCCCATGCGAAGAACTCCAGCACCTGGTCTTCGGCGCCAGCGCTCAGCTGTAAATGCGGATATTCACGAGCGAGAAGGTGAATTCGGTCTATGTCGCCACTGGATTCCTTAATAGCGCAGATGTTGTTGCTTTGCGCGACGCGCTCAAGAAATTCCTCTTCCATAGAAACTCCGGTGCGTCCGGGGTAGTTGTAGAGAATAATGGGTAAGTCAGCGATACGATCGATTTTCAGGCAATGCGCTACAAGCTCCTTCTGACTGGGCAGCGAATACGGCGGTGCCGCTACTAACAATGCGTCTACTCCCGCATCTCTCGCAGCAGCAGTCAATTCGTAGCATCGATCAAGCGAAAGGTCGTTAACACCCGCAATCAGCGGGACGCGACTTCCAATGCGCTCGACCGCGAACTGAAATTGTTCAATCCGTTCATCCTGCGACAGTGAAAAAAACTCGCCTGTCGATCCACCGACAATTATCCCGTGCGTACCGCTATCAATTTGCCAATCGATTACGTCACCGAAGACATCGAAATCGATTTGCAGATCATCGCCAAACGGGGTGATGACCGGCACATAAATGCCCTCAAACTGCATTCATTTCTCCCGGATACTCGCTTGCCAAAAGGTACCTCATCATCGTTTTTATATGAATATCAAGATGTTAGAGCTACGGCGGCTATTGACTCTACCGGCTCCCAGGCTGGAACCCTGAGTATATAATATATTATATTAAGAATCGCCACCATAGAAGGCGGACAACATTCTGCACCGATACCTGGCGGCAGGGTCGGATGCAGAATCGAGGGCTTCGTCAAAGCCATGGTATCACCAGTGGTGGCATGCAGCGAACTATAGTAAGAACCTGAGGGCTTGTTGAATGTTCATAATTACACGCGGCTGTATCCCAGCATCGGTAATTCTTATACTGGGTCCGCTTTCAGTCTCCGCCGACTCCTATCCTGTAAACGAGTTCATCGACATCACTCATTACCGGTTCGAACTCACGTTGAGCGATGAAACCGATGAGATAATCGGTACCGCGACCATCGAGGCGAAATTTTTGCGAAAAGGAATCCGGCAACTTCGCCTGGACCTGATCAATCGCAATGCGGATCGTGATGATCGCGGTATGGTGGTCCACTCCGTCGCACACAATAACGAGGTGCTGACTTTCGATCACAGCGGCGACGTTCTCCTGGTTGATTTGCCGACACCATCCCGCCTTAACGAAGTAGTTAATTTCGAAATCAAATATTCTGGTGTTCCGATAACGGGCCTTTTGATCACGGAAAACAAATATGGAGAGCGAACGTTTTTTAGTGACAACTGGCCGGACAAGACCCGTAACTGGCTGCCGACCGTTGATCACATTTCTGACAAGGCGACAAGTGAATTCCTGATAATCGCTCCTAGTCATTATCAGGTTGTCTCCAACGGTCTCCTACAGGAACAATCTGATCTCGCTGGTGGTTTGCGCCTGACGCACTGGAAACAGTCGGTGCCGACCTCCCCCTGGCTTTACGTCCTGGCGGCCGCGAAATTTGCTGTTCAGTATGTTGACGAGTTCGATCACAAATCGATTCAAACCTGGGTTTATCATCAGGACCGGGACGCAGGCTTTTACGATTTTGCTGTACCGACCCGGCAGGCGCTCGAGTTCTTTTCCAGTTACGTTGGCCCGTTTGCATACGAGAAACTGGCGAATATTCAGTCCAATAGCGTCGGCGGTGGCATGGAGGCAGCATCGGCAATTTTGTATGGAGAGGATTCGGTCACCGGCCAGCGGACGGCGCGCTGGCGCAGCATAATTGTTCATGAACTGGCTCATCAGTGGTTTGGTAACTCAGTCACTGAGGCGAGTTGGGACGACGTCTGGCTCAGCGAAGGTTTTGCTACCTATTTTACGCAACTGTTTTTCGAATATGCGGATGGCCATGACGCTTTCGTAACAAGAATGATTGCGGCGCGGGATCGGATCTTCGAATTCCATGCCGAAGACCCCGGCTATCGAATTGTGCACGACAACCTCGATGACATGAGTAAAGTCACTACACGCCAGACCTACGATAAGGGTGCCTGGATCCTGCACATGCTGAAGAACGAGATTGGTGATGAAAGCTGGTGGTTGGGTATTCGAAATTACTATCGAAAGAACATGAATTCGCATGCAACGACAGAAGACTTCCGTTTCGAAATGGAGACCGCGTGTGGCTGTGACCTGGGGCAGTTCTTTGATCAGTGGCTGTATCAAGGTGGCAATGTCGTGTTGGGTGGCGAGTGGCACTATGACGAATCAAGCAGTACTCTCCAAATATCCATGTTGCAGTTACAAAACGGCGGCTTCAGCTTCTCCGTCGATGTCGAGGTTGGCGTCTATACCAGCGATGATCCAGTGCCCTCTGTTCACCGGCTGGATTTGACCGGCAAATCTGGACGCCTGTCGATTCCGCTTGCCGTCAAACCCGAGAAGGTTGTTGTTGATCCGAGAACAGTGCTACTGGCGCAATGGTTTCTTACGGAGAAAGCGAAATGAGTAAGTTATTTTATGTAGCAGTTCTTGCATTCCTGCCGCTCATCCAGGTGGTTGCGCAGGACACTAACTACCAGACTGACTTTTCTGCTGAGGAATTTATTATGCGGCGCTCTGCCGTGTATGCAGCAATCGGCGACAACATCGCGATCATTCAGGGTGCCGAAGAAGATAATGGATTTATCGTGTTTCGACAGAGCAACACTTTTTATTATTTGAGTGGCCTCGAGACTCCATCAGCATACATGTTGCTGGACGGCGCCAGGAAACAGACCACAATTTACCTGCCGCATCGCGACCCGGAAAGAGAGCGCGGCGAAGGAAAAATCTTATCGGCGGAAGATGTGGAGCTGGTGCAGGCGCTCAGCGGTGCCGAACGGGTTCGACCCATCGAAAAAATGGGCACCGACTTTACCTACGCCTATCTGTGGCGACCTCCGACACCTGCACTATTTACGCCGTTCAGCCCGGACGAGAAATTCCGGCAAAGTCGCGACGAGATGCTCAGCGGATTCGGACGGCGTACGGCCGATCCCTGGGACGGCAGGCCGTCCAAGGCAGGTCATTTCATCAATCTGGTAAGGCTACGCTATCCGCAATTCGAGATTCGGGACCTGTCACTAATACTCGATAACATGCGATTGATTAAGAGTGACAAGGAAATTGAACTCATTCGCCGGGCAAGTGAACTTGCCGGGCTCGGAATTGCGGAGGCGATACGTTCAACGGAACCGGGCGTGGTCGAGTACCAACTCGAAGCCGCCGCACAATTTGTGTTCAAATTGAATGGCGCACGTGGACTCGGTTACAGCGCGATCGTGGCCAGCGGCACTAACGCCTGGATGGGTCACTACTCTGCCAACGCAGATCCGGTCCGGGACGGGGATCTGATCCTGATGGACGTGGCACCTGATTATCACTACTACACATCTGATGTGACCCGCATGTGGCCAAGCAACGGACGTTACTCGCAGGACCAGCGCGATTTGTACGGCTTTATCGTCGAATATCAGAAGGCATTGCTACGCCATATCAGGCCCGGCATAACGCCTGATCAGGTCATGCAGGAGACCGCGGCCGACATGCGCAGCGTGTTCGAGCGAATCGAGTTTTCGAAAAAGATTTATCGTGACGCTGCGGAGGGTGCGTTCACATTCAAAGGGCACCTATCCCATCCTGTCGGTATGGCAGTGCACGACGTTGGAAACTACCGTGATCGTACGCTACTGCCCGGAATGGTCTTCTCCATAGATCCGATGATTTGGGTCCCGGAAGAGCGTCTGTACATACGAATGGAAGACGTGGTCGTTGTGACTGAGGACGGCGTCGAAAATCTCTCTGGTAACTTAGCGATAGAGATAGACGATATCGAGCGCTTAATCAAAGAAGAAGGTGTCATTCAAAAAACGCCAACCGCGCTTTTTTAAATTCTTTTGGCCTGACAACGACCATTACCGCTTTGAAGAGATGTACTGCTCGACTTGTCGCTCGAGTAACTGTAATGGTAATGAACCCGCACCCATGACTGCGTCGTGAAACTCACGAATGTCAAAAGCGTTGCCCAATTCGCCCTTTGCGCGCTCGCGTAATTCGAGGATCTTTATCATGCCCATTTTGTAACCAAGGGCCTGCCCGGGGTTGACGAAAAACCGTTCAACTTCGGTAACGATATCGCCCTCTGATAGCGGTGTATTGTCGCGGAAGTAGTCGATCGCCTCCTCACGCGTCCATCGCTGCCTGTGGATGCCGGTGTCCAGTACGAGCCGCACTGACCGCCACAATTCGTTCTGCAAACGTCCAAAGTTATGATACGGGTCCGCGTAAAAACCCATCTCCTTTGCCAACTGTTCCGCATACAGCGCCCAACCTTCGGTAAAAGCACCATATCCCCCGTACTTGCGGAAACCTGGCAGTCCTTCGATTTCTTGCGCCAACGCAATTTGAAAGTGATGACCCGGCACGGATTCATGATAAGTGATAGCGGTAAAAACGTACTTCTGTACGCTGGTCATATCGGCGAGGTTGGCGTAGTAAATCCCTGGGCGACTGCCATCCTCAGATGGTCGATTATAAAACGCGATGCTGGTCGAGTTTTCGCGCCAGGGTTCCACACGTCGAACTTCCAATTGAGCCTTCGGCAGAGTATAAAAATAGTCGTCCACGACACCATAAATCTCGCTTACCTGCTGTCGTGCATCGGTCAGGAACTGTTTCCGCCCGGCATCCGAGTCCTCGTAGTAATTGTTGGGATCTTCACGAATGAAGTCGAAGAACTCACGTAATGTGCCATCGAATCCGACGCTATTCTTGATCTCACGCATTTCCTCATGAATCCTGCCCACTTCCTGCAGGCCGATGTCATGAATCTCCTCAGCACTGAGGCCGAGCGTTGTATGGTGGTAAATGCGGTTGCGGTAGAAAGCTGCTCCGTTGGGCAGTGACCAGACACCCTTGTTGCCATTGACGAGCTGCTGCTGACGCTCGATCTCTGCGATCAGCGTGGCGAAGCCGCGCTTGAACGGGCCCTTCAGCGCGACCGCAGCGCGCATCAACAAGTCGTCCGTCGTTTCGGCACCCAGATCCAGCGCGGTCACTTTGCCACGAAAATTAACGTATACAGCATTGTCGCGCCGTGAATCCTCAATCGGTGCTCCCGATGAAATGCTGCGGGCATCGTTGATTACATCGGGAAAAGAAAACGCTGGTGCGATCACACCGTACGACGCCCGGTCCTGCAATTGAACGGTATATTCCTGCAGCACCTTTTCCAGTCCGGCAATCCTCGATATGTAATCCTCCGCATCCTGCATGGACTCGATGGGATGGTTGTTTTGCAGAACCGTAATCAATCCTGATAACTGGCCGTTGAACTGATCAACAACGTAGTGATTTCGATTAAATTCGAAGTTTCGGATCGCTCTTTCGGCGTTCAATGCAAACAGATCATAGCTGAGCCGGGCATCGTCGCTGAGAGCTTCGATATCGAAATCAGATTTAAGCCGTTCGTAATCTGCATGCGTTCGATCGACTCTTTGTGCAGTAGCCTTGTCAGAAAAGTCGTCCCATTTCCCCAACTGATCGGTTTTGCGGCCTAACAACGACTGACGAATAGGACTTAAGGAGACTTCCCGCTCGAACACAGCCTCAAAAAACTCATTGATGCGCTGATCTTCGGATAGAACGACAGCATAGGAATCCGCAACAGTCTCCCGGAATTCTATGAAATAAGCGACTGCAGTGACCAAAATTGCTGCCAATACCACCGACACTGCCACTTTCCTGAATCCCGTATTCATCGATTGTTCTCTTGTTACTTCATAAAAATGCCATCGGCACAGACTCCGTCCGAGCGCCAATCTGACTATGTAGCGGTTATTCCTGACCGTCGTTATCGAGCACGAATTTTGCGAGATCCTGCTTAAATTTCGCAAGCGATGGTGGATGCACGTACATCATGTGCCCGGCCTCATACATTTCCACAGTAATTCTGGCACGTTGTTCTGCGTCGAGATCCATATGACTCAATACATACTCAAGCACGAAAAATGGTGTCGCCAGGTCAAAATAACCCTGCTGTATGAGCAACCTCATAGGCGGATACAGCGTCATCGTGATCGCCAGGTCAATGGCAGTATTGGTGATCAGCGTCTTCTGCCCGTTTGGCAGAGTGTGCAACCAGTCCCAATCCTGACCCACACCGCCTGAGATCGAGTATTTCCGGTCCTGTCTGAAGCCCAGATCATTCGTATAGTAATGCATGAAACCTGCTGTAAATGCCGGGCCAACGCCAGTATTGAACGGGTCATATTCCATCTTGGCACCAACGCGATTTATGCTCCGCCCCTTGAAGCGAGAATCAACACGACCGACGGTAACATCCTGATCGCGCAACAGTTCCTGGGTGAAGTGAAAATGGCTGACCCGAAGGTCTGAGTAATCCCAGTACTGTTGGCTAAGCCCGGTATATTGAGACAGCTTGGTGATGATGCTAGCGCGTTCGGCAGCTGGCAAGCT
>Ga0114949_10002078_pt1 | contig 12400 bp, 12 predicted proteins | sample N074metaG_FD_83505 | JGI IMG/M metagenome (GOLD analysis project Ga0114949, IMG submission 83505) | Deep subsurface microbial communities from Kermadec Trench to uncover new lineages of life (NeLLi) - N074 metaG | ecosystem: Environmental > Aquatic > Marine > Ocean trench > Sediment | place... | reverse complement strand
GATTGTATCGAGGTATGAACACATTCATGTCCTGGCGCAAAAAACGTCTAGGTGTTCATACCTCGATACAATGCTCCACTCCGTTGCGCGCCACTCGGCACGAACGGAGATAGAGAAATGCAAACCTGGTTAAGCGTGGACATCCCCACGGATGCCCTCAAATTCTCGCCGGGGCCACAGAAAGTCGATGCGGGTGCGGTGAATTTTCCATTCCCCACCGACCTTTTTGTACACATCGTCATAGATGCCAAACATGTTCAACGGGTTGTCATTACCCTCGGTGGTATTGATGTTCAGCATATACCAGCGGCCATGGGCCGTATCGGCGTCGATCAGCCTGATCCACGGATTGGTCACGGCGTGCATGACAGAATGAACATCGCCTTCACCTTCGGCAAATTTACTGAAATTCGCCCGGATGGTTTCTTTGCCGATCCAGTCGCCGCCATAGGCTTCGCCAAATTCGCAGATCGCGTCATCGGTGAATAGATCGACTAGGTTGGCAACGTCAACGCCATCGTAATAGTGCGAATACAAAGTCCGCAGGTTTTTGATTTCCTCAATGTTCAGTAGGTCTTCAATCGTCAGTTTTGTCATAGCGAAATTCCTACAATTTCAATTTATCTGGAGTAAAGGCCTCAAAGGTGCGCATGGTCTCTTCAGGCGTCGCGCCGCCCAATGGCGCAATAATGTGGGTGTGAATACCCGTCTTGGCGCACCATTGCAGGCGCTCGCGGCACTCTTCTTCGGTGCCAATGATGCCAATTTCATTGATCAATTTGTCGGTGATAGCGCCGCCGGTTTTTTCTCGGTCGCGCTCCGCCCAGCCTTCCCGGATGGTGGCGGCTTCCTCTTCATAACCCGCCCAGGCCAAAAAGGCGTTGTAGACCGGCGTGGCATAATAGGGTGCGAAACCGGCCCGGAAGCGCGCATAGGCCGATTCCTTGTCGTCGGTGACCAGTACCATGTGGCGGTTGACAATCTCGACATCCTCGCCCTTTTTGCCCGCCTTTGCTGCGCCGATGTAGACATGCTCCACCATCTTTTCCAGAGCACCCATTGGCCACAAATTGAAGACCACGCCGTCGCCGATCTCGGCGGCCATCTCGATCATCTTGGGGCGCAAAGCGGCAATATAGACAGGCACAGGTTGTTCCAGTGGCATTTGCCGGTAATTGTGGCTGTTCAATGTTTCCAGATCAAAATCAGATTTTTCACCCGCCAGCATGGACTTGACCATGATGGCGGTTTCCTTGACCCGGGTAACAGGCTTTTCAAGTTTCACGCCACTCCAGCCATCCATCATGTTCTGGCTGGACGCACCAAGGCCCATCACGAACCGGCCCGGCAACGCCTGACCCAAAGCATTGGCCGTGGCGGCCAATACGGCGGGGGTGCGCGTGTAGACCGGTGTCACCGCAACGCCGATTCGCAAGCGGTCTGTATGGGCTGCAAGAATGCCAGCGGTGGTCAGGGCGTCCGGGGCCCCACCATCGCCAAACCAGGCATCGTCATAACCATTGGCTTCCGCCCATTTCACGCGGTCTATCGAATCCTGTACATGCGGTCCGCCTGGCAGGGTGACGGCTATTCGTTGCTTTGGTGGCATTGGCTTCCTCTTGATCTTGTAACACTGTGGCCCAGAAATGTAGGGCACTGGGCGTGCCGCGACAATCACTTAGGTTGCCTCAAAGCATAAAAGGGGATGGCCGCGCTGGTCCTGATTGCCTAGGCTGACTGCAAATACAGCTTAATCAGGGAATGATAAATGGAATTAGGACTAACAGGCAAAGTTGTCTTCATCGCGGGCGCATCCCGTGGCATTGGCTATGCGATTGCAGAATGTTTTTTGAAGGAAGGCGCGAAAGTCGCGCTCACCGGGCGCAGCCCGGACCCGTTAGCCGAGGCAGCAGCAACCCTGTCGGCGGCCTATGGTGCAGATAATGTCTTCCAATTTGCGGGTGATATGACAGCGACGCCAGATATCCAGGCCAGTTTGGATGCGGCCGCAGAAGCATTGGGACCCATCGATCATGTGATTGCCAATGTCGGGATTGGCAAGGCACCGCCAGGCTTTGATGTGTCGGATGAAGACTGGACGGGCGATGTGTTGCAGAACCTGACGGGGTCGATGTTCCTGTCGCGCGAGGCGCTCAAGCGCATGTTGGCGCGGCCCGCGGACACACGCGGTCAGCCGTCCATTACGTTTATTTCGTCCATCGGCGGGGTGGACGCAATCGGGACGTCGTTGCCTTACGGCGCGTCCAAGGCCGCGCTCAATCACGTGACCCGCGAAATGGCCAAGCAGATGGGTAAAGAAAACATCCGTATCAACACCGTCGCGCCTGGCAATATTCTATTCCCCGGGGGTAACTGGGAACGGATTGTCGCAGGCAACCCGGACTATTTCGGCAAGTGGATTGACCGGGAAGTAGCCTTGCAACGCTTTGGCACTGTGGAAGAAATTGCCGACGCTGTTGTGTTCGCTTCGTCAGAACGGGCGAGTTTCCTGACAGGTGAAGTAATGATCGTCGATGGCGGACAGGTAAGATAGGGGATCAAGATGACAACGGAGACTTTGTTAGACGGACTGTGTTTTGGCGAGGGACCGCGCTGGCATGATGGCGCGCTGTATTTTTCCGACATGCATGCGCACAAGGTGCTGAAGGTCACGCCAGACGGCGAAGTGACAGAGATTGTCGAGGTGCCGAACTTACCTTCGGGACTGGGGTGGCTGCCCGATGGCGACATGCTGATCGTGTCGATGACGGACCGAAAGATATTACGATTTGATGGCCAGGCGTTGCATCTGCATGCTGACTTGTCAGCCTTGGCAGGCTTTGACTGCAACGACATGGTTGTCGACGCGACGGGCCGCGCCTATGTCGGCAATTTTGGTTTTGATCTGCATGCAGGCGCTGACTATACGCCGGCTAATCTGATCTGTGTCGAGCCAGATGGCACCGCGCGGGTGGTTGCAGAGGATATTAACTTCCCCAACGGCGCGGTCATTACGCCAGACGGTAAAACCCTGATTGTGGGGGAAAGTTTTGCAGGCCACCTGACGGCCTTTGATATTGAAAATAATGGTGATCTGAGCAATCGGCGCGTTTGGGCCGATCTGCCGGGCGACGCCATCCCCGACGGCATCTGCCTTGATGACCACGGCGGCGTGTGGGCGGCTTCACCGCCAACCAATGAGTGTCTGCGGGTGGTCGAAGGCGGCGAGGTCACGCACCGCATTGCCATGGATCAACAGGCCATCGCCTGCATGCTGGGCGGCGAAGACGGCAAAACACTGTTTATTCTGTCATCCAGAGACACGCACCCCGATGCCTGCGTGCAAAACCCACAGGCAAGGGTGGATACGGCCTTTGCACCTTATCGGCGGGCAGGGTTTCCCTAGAAGCTTGTTTCGGCTTGTATCGCTATCCTGCCCTTCGATACAATCGACCCCACTAATGTGGGTTCGATCACTCAGGACGAACGGTTTTCTTGGGGGAATTGGTATCTCGTACAATCCGTTCGTCCTGAGTGATTTGTCGCTGAGCGACAAATTGTATCGAAGGGCAGGATGGAAGTACGTGCATTTAGCCAGGCCTAAAAGCGCCCGCCATCCACGTCAATCAAAGTGCCCGTCGTATAGCTAGAAGCGTCACTAGCCAGATAGAGCGCCGTGCCGACAATTTCTTCTGGCTCGCCGGGGCGCTGCAAGGCGAAATTTGTTTTGGCGCGTTCCAGTGTCGCTTCCATGTCCCAGGCCTTCGAGATATCGGTCAGGAAGGCACCACATACAATGCAATTGACCCGCACCTTGGGGCCCAGACCCTTAGCATAGGCCTGGGTCATGGCGTTCAGCCCAGCTTTGGCTGCCGCATAGGGGATCACGTCTGGTGTTGGGTGCGTTGAGGCGATTGACGACACATTGATGATCGAGCCACCGTCACCTTCGGCCATTTTACTGCCGATCAGGGCTGTCAGGCGGAAGGGGCCCTTCAAATTCACGCCTATCACTTTGTCCCACAAAGCCTCGGTCACGTCGGTGACATGGTCGTAGAGCGGTGACATTCCCGCATTATTGACCAGCACATCGACCCGGCCAAATTCGGCATAGGCGGCGTCGGCCAATTTGTCCATGTCATCCCAGTTCGAGACATTGATGGCGATGGGCATGGCCTTGCGGCCAAATCGTTCGCGCACTTCAGCGGCCAGTTCTTCACAGCTGTCGAGCTTGCGGCTGGCGATGATGACGTCGGCGCCGGCCTCGGCAAAGGCCAGGATCATCTGTCGGCCGAGGCCGCGGCTGCCACCTGTTACAAGGGCGACTTTTCCAGTCATGTCAAAATTGGCTTCCATGGTCTTGGGCTCCTGATTGTGCGGAATTTTGCTCACTAAAGCGTGGATCACCTCACTTGTCTATGGCGAATTGGCGCTGATTTTGCGACAAGAGGGCCACACATTATATTGCTGCCATCAAGACGACGGGGAAACGACGTGAACCAAGCCGAAGAAATCAACGAACGCATCATCACTGCCTTTTTCCTGGGGATGGAAGGCGGCACCAAGCGCCACTATTGGGACGCCTACAATTTGTACATGGCCTATAGCGGCACGTTGGACTTTTCGGGGTGCGAACAGATCAGCGGCAAGCAAGCAATTTTGGATGCCCTTTTTCCCAACCCTGATTCTGATGATGGCGTGGTCAAAGTCGTGTCTCGTGCGACCAATATGTTGGCGTCGGGCAACTTTGTATTCACGGAACGCGTCGACAAGCATTATGACAAGGATGGCAACGAGTTAGCATCGGTGAGGGTCTCTGGCGTGTTTGAGATGTCAGCCGGTAAAATCAAGCGCCTGTCCGACTATGGCGACATGCGGACCATTGCTGAGCTGTATGGCCTCAAGATGATCGATTAGCGGGCATCTGCCATGCGGTATTTTCAAGTGGCTTAATCCCCATAGACGCCCTATAAGCCGCCTGAAATTTCAGGATGGCGGCTAAAATGACAGACAAAATCAGCAATCTGCGCAATATTGCGATCATTGCTCACGTTGACCACGGCAAAACGACGCTGGTGGACCAATTGCTGCGCCAATCGGGTACTATTGTGGACCGGGGCGAGGCACAAGAGCGCTTGATGGATTCCAACGAACTGGAACGTGAACGCGGCATCACCATCCTTTCCAAGAATACCGCCATCAACTGGTCTGGCCAGAATGGTGATGAAAACTGGCGCATTAACATCGTCGACACACCAGGCCATGCGGACTTTGGTGGCGAGGTAGAGCGCATCCTATCGATGGTAGATTCGGTGTTGTTGCTGGTGGACGCCGTTGAAGGCCCCATGCCGCAGACACGGTTTGTGACCATGAAGGCGTTGGAACAGGGCCTGTGCCCCATTGTTGTGGTCAACAAGATCGACCGCGTTGGCTCGCGCCCGGATTGGGCCGTCGACGAGACGTTTGATCTGTTTGATCGCCTCGGCGCCACCGATGAACAATTGGACTTCACTGTGGTTTATGCATCGGCAATCCAGGGTTGGTCGGCGCTTAACCTGGAAGACCGTGGTACAGATATGAACCCCCTGTTTCAGGCGATTATCGACCATGTGGCGCCGCCGGACGTGGACCCTGATGGTCCCTTCCAGATGCAGGTGAGTGCGCTGAATTATTCCAGCTATGTCGGTGTGATTGGTATCGGTCGCATCCAGCGTGGCAAGATCAAGCGCAACAGCCGGGTGACCATACTCAGTGACGACGGGTCAAGCCGCAATGGTCGCATGTTGCAGATCATGGGCTTTCACGGGCTTGAGAAGATCGAATGGGAAGAAGCCGAAGCAGGCCAGATCATCGCCTTTACCGGCATAGATGGCCTCAACATTTCTGACACGATTTGTGATGTCGATACACCCGAAATCATGCCCCCGCTGGTGGTGGATGAACCGACAATATCGATGAATTTCCTGGTCAACAATTCACCCTTTGCGGGCCGCGAAGGCAAGTTTGTCACAAGTCGCAAGCTGCGCGAACGCCTCGATGAAGAGTTGATCCATAATGTTGCTTTGCGGGTTGAAGATACCGACGACAACAACCGCTTCCAAGTCTCGGGCCGGGGCGAGCTGCATCTGGCCATCCTGATCGAGACCATGCGCCGTGAAGGCTATGAAATGGCCATATCGCGCCCTGAAGTCATCATGAAGGAAATTGACGGCGAGATCTGCGAGCCCTGGGAAATGCTGACGGTCGATGTGGAGACTGAACATCAGGGCGGCGTGATGGAAAAGCTGGGCGAGCGTAAAGGTGAGCTCCAGGACATGGTCCCCGACCAGCAGGGTCGCGTGCGTCTGGATTATATGATCCCCACACGTGGTCTCATTGGTTTTCGGTCAGAATTTCTGACAGCCACATCTGGTACTGGCCTGCTCTATCATTCGTTTGATCATTATGGCCCCAAGGTCAAGGGCGTGTTGGCTGGCCGCAATAGAGGCGTGCTGGTGTCCATGGTTCCCGGCAAGGCGTTGGCTTATTCGCTGTTTAATCTCCAGGATCGCGGGCGCTTGTTCATTGGCCATGCTGCAGAAGTGTATGAAGGCATGCTGGTCGGCATTAACAGCCGCGACAACGACCTGGTGGTTAACCCCATCAAGGGCAAGCAGCTGACAAACATTCGCGCCGCCGGGACCGACGAAAACCTCATCCTGTCGCCGCCCATTCCCGTGACGCTGGAATATGCGCTGGAATTCATCGAAGAAGACGAATTGGTGGAAGTAACGCCAAAGTCCATCCGCATGCGCAAAAAGCACCTGACAGAGATCGACCGCAAAAGGGCGTCGCGGGCTGCGTAGTTATCCCCATCAACTGATGGACGGGATAGCGGTCTGTCATTTACATATACTCGCTGCAATTGTTTGCTAAAGTGCCTCGGGGGCGTTAGCGGAGCAATTCAATGAAGAATTTGATCAAAGCAATTCTTGTCGACAGCCGGGGTTCGGCCATCGTCGAATATGCATTATTGACCTCATTGATTGGCGTCACGGTAATCAGCGCTCTCTCGCTGATGGGTGACAGGCTAACCGATTTCATCAAGACGATCGCGAGCGTCTTTTAGCGTCAAGGGCCCGTTCGCGCGGTGTTGCGACGTTTCTAACTGACTCATGAGGCCACGGTCTGGTATCAAGGTTTCCTGTCTTGGGATTCTTTGAAGAAAGCCGACCTAATGAATGATCCGTTAACCGACCTGGTCGCCCTTGTGGGTGACAAAGCTGCTGTGATTGATGATCGTCCGGGTGAAGACGTCTTGCAGTGGACTTTCAACGAGCTGGAGGAAAACGCCAATCGCCTGGGCCGTGTGCTCAAGGATTTGGGGTTGGAGCGTGGAACACGCGCAATATGGTGCGGGCGCAATTCGCGCTGGGTCGTCGGGGCCATGCAGGCCTTGCGCAAAATTGGCGCTGTATCTGTGCCACTGAATTATCGGTCATCAGCGGAAGAAGCCGCCTATATCATCGACAATTCGGACGCCCAGTACATCATTTCCGACGCCGAATTTGCCCCCCTGTTGGAAGAAATCCGTGCGGACATCCCACAGGTTAAAGCCATCCTGATCTTTGACGGCGAGCCCGGCAAGGATATGCACAATCTGCATGATTTGGTGGCCAAGGCAGACCCTTCGCCCATCGAATTCAAGGTCATTGAGGGCGCGGCCGTGTCGATGACCTACACTTCGGGCACGACGGGACGTCCAAAGGGCGCGGTGCGCGAAAGCGCGGGCACCCCCCAACAGGCGGTTTCGTGGGTCACTGATGTTGGCTATACGCCTGACGATATCTACATGCCCACGGGCCCGCTTTATCACTCTGGTCCATCATCATTTATGGGCATCGGGTTGATGATGGGTCAAACCATTGTGTTGCAAAGGAAATTTGATGCGGAGGACTGGCTGCGTCTGTGGGATCAATACGGCATCACGTCGACATTTTCAGCCCCTACGCCGATCCGTCGAATTTGCAATTTGGACCCGGAAATCCTGGCTAAGTACGACCTGTCGACCATGCATGTCATGATCGCGAATGCCGCACCCTGGTCCTTTGCGCTCAAGAAAGCTTATCTGGACCTGTTCCCGCATGATTCTCTTTACGAGTGTTATGGCTCAACAGAGCTGGGCGTGAATACTGTTCTTTATCCGCCCTATCAGCTGACCAAACCTGGTTCATGCGGTCAGGTCGTTCCCGGGGTCGAAATCATACTAATTGATGAAGACCGGAACGTGATTACAGAGCCTCACAAAAAGGGTGAGCTGTTTGTGCGCGGCGAAACGGTGTTCACCACCTATCACAAGGCGCAGGAAAAGTTCGACGAAGACAGCCTGGGCGACATGCAGACGGTTGGCGACATCGCTTACTTTGATGAAGAAGGCTTCTATTACATCTGCGACCGCAAGAAAGACATGATCATCTCTGGTGGCATGAACATCTACCCGGCAGAAATTGAAGACGCCCTGGAACATCACCCAGAGATTTTGGATGCTGCGGTGTTTGGTATTCCTAGCGAAGAATGGGGCGAAAGTGTCCATGCGGTGCTGGTGCTCAAACCGGGCAGTACAGTGACGGTGGCAGATATTGAAGCCTTCACCCGCGAACATCTTTCCAGCTATAAAATCCCGCGCAGTATCGACTTTATGGATGATATTCCGCGCACAGGCTCTGGCAAAATTCTCAAACGCGTATTGCGCGAACCGTATTGGAAAGACCACGACAGCCAAGTTGTGTAATCAGGCCCAACCAAAAAAAGATCGGAAAAACAATGCTTAAAGTAGACGCTGGTATCCCCATTAACATGAGCGACGTCAAAGAACGGGCTCAATGGCTTGAGGCTATTGGCTATGATGGTGGCATGACGGCCGAGACGTCCCATGACCCGTTCCTGCCGCTGGCGATTGCCGCAGAGCACACCTCGAAGATCGACCTGATGACATCGATTGCCGTGGCTTTTGCCCGCAACCCGATGCTGTTGGCTAATTTGGGCCATGATCTGAACGCCTATTCTGAAGGGCGCTTTATTTTGGGGCTTGGGTCACAAATCCGCCCGCATATCCGCAAGCGTTTTTCTATGGAATGGTCGCATCCGGCGGCGCGCATGAAGGAAATGATTTTGGCCATGCATGCAATCTGGGATAATTGGCATGACGGCACGCCACTTGATTTCAGAGGCGAGTTCTACGAACACTCGCTGATGACCCCCGTGTTCACACCGCTGAATACCGAACACGGTCGCCCTCGTGTATTCCTGGCCGCTGTTGGCCCGAAAATGACCAAGACAGCGGCTGAAGTCGCCGATGGCCTGATCGTGCATTCATTCTCGACAGCGAAATACATCAAGGAAGTCACCATGCCGATCGTGGAGGAAACCCTGAAGGCATCTGGGCGCAAGCGAGAAGATTTTGAGCTGTCCTACCCTGCCTTCGTGGTCACGGGCGAAACCGAAGAACAGTTCAACAAAGCCAAGAAGATGACCCGAGAGCGCATCGCGTTTTACGGGTCGACACCAGCCTATAAGGTCGTGCTGGAAGCCCATGGCTGGAACGATTTGCAGCCCGAGCTGAACCGCATGTCCAAAGCCGGCCAATGGGAAGAAATGGGCACATTGATCGACGACGATATCCTGAATGCCTTCGCCACAGTGGGCGAACCCAAAGACATCGTCAGCGAATTGAAATCACGCTATGACGGCGTGCTCGATCGCCTGACCATCGGTTTTGAGGGACTGGAAGCCGAAACCGTTGCTGGCCTGATTTCTGAATTCAAGGCAGCCTAGTCTACTTGTGCTCTGGGGTGCTCAACAGGCACCCCATCCATGCCTTCTAAACCCGAAGAAACGATCGGGAATTCGTCTGCCGTGCGCCAGGGCACCGCAGGCCACCACCGGTTTACCAGATTGCCAGAGCCCGGCTCGATACTTTCACCGGGGCGAGGGGTGGCGATTTTGACCCCTTTTAATTGAGCCGCAGCAATGACGCGCTCAACAGGTTCAGTCCAGGCATGGGGTGCCAGATAAAACGTGCCCCAATGGACCGGAATCATCAATTTTCCACCCACCAGCTCGTGGGCTTGCACGGCTTGTTCTGGCCCCAGGTGATTGTCGGCCCATAACTGGTTATAGGCACCAGAATCAATTAGCGTGACGTCGAACGGGCCCAGGCGTCGGCCGATATCGGCCATGCCGGGGAACATGGATGTATCCCCACTATAGTAGACGCTGTGCGCATCGCTTTTGATCGACCAACCAGCCCACAGCGTTTGCCAGGTATCGGACAGCTCAAGCGTGCGGCCGGACTGGTGCCGGGCAGGGGTGGCCGTGAAGGTCAATCCGCCTAACTGGTGGGTATCCCACCAGTCCAGTTCGGTAATCCGGTCGTCGCTGATGCCCCAATATCTCAGATGAGTACCGACGCCCAGCGGCACAATGAAGGGCACTCGTTGTTGGACGAAGTGCTGGATGGTGTCGTAATCCAGATGGTCATAGTGATCATGAGAAATCACGATAGCATCTAAGGCGGGCAGGTCCTCCAGCGCAATAGGCGCGTCGTGAAAACGTTTGGGGCCCATCCACCCGAAGGGCGAGGCGCGCTCGCCCCAGACGGGGTCGACCAAGATGCGATAGCCGTCAATTTCAATCAGGGTGCTGCTGTGTCCCAGCCATGTTACGCGCAGGCCGCTTTTTGGTGGCACGGCATAGTCTTCTGCCGTGCGGCGGACGATAGGGATGGTGGTTTCAGGCGCGCTGTGCGGTGGTTCCTCGCCCAACCACGACTGCATGGCGGCGTTGAGATCGATTTCTGCACGCTTGTTGATGTTGCGAAACTGGCCGTCGACCCAATTGGGGGACAAGCCAAGTTCCGCCAGTCGGTCGTCAGTGGCCGCACCGCCCATTTGGGACCAGCCGCTGAGGAACGCAGCCGTTAGAACAATCACCAGGATCAAAATCCCGCGAACCCAGTTATTTTTGTGAAGTGCCATTGATTACCCGTCTTTTAGTGCACAACCACCGTGGCTAGATGCCTCACGCGGTTCAGTCCAAAGTGTGTATCGCGTCTTCCCAATTCTGCCCATCAAAATCAGAGATTGCGACACTTTCTATGGTGGCGCGGTCCAGACAGTTCACGTTGACGCTGATACCGTCCGGGTGAGACCGGGGTGTGTAGAATGATTTAACGCCGCATATTTTGCAGAAATTGTGCTGTGCCACACCGGTGTTGAACCGATAGGTGGAGAGGTCATCGGCACCACTCGTCAGTCGAAATTCGTCCTTGGTGACAATCAGATGGATGAACCCGGTCATGCTGCAGATGGAACAATTGCAGCGGCTGGCTTTCAGCTGTGCCGGGGCCTGAACCTCGAACGTCACTGCCCCGCAATGGCACCCGCCTTTGTGTGTGACTGTGTCTGTCATGGGTGTCTCCAATAAAAAAGGCGGGGTTTGCGACCCCGCCTTGATGTCTTCACAATGTTGAAACCTTACTGCAGGTTTTCCACGATCGTGACATTGGCCAGGCCACCGCCTTCGCACATGGTCTGCAGGCCGTATTTCTTGCCGCGAACATGCAGTGCATTCAAAAGCGTGGTCATCAATTTGGTGCCAGAGGCACCGAGGGGATGACCCAGCGCAATCGCGCCGCCATGAACGTTCAAACGTTCAGGATCAGCACCGATTTCCTGCAACCATGCGGCAGGCACAGAGGCGAAGGCTTCATTGACTTCGTACAGGTCGATGTCGTTGATGTTCATGCCAGCGCGTTCCAGCGCCCGCTTGGTAGCAGGGATGGGGGCTTCCAGCATGATGACAGGGTCACCGCCAGTGACGGTCATGTGGTGGATGCGGGCCAAAGGCTCGACACCCAAATCCTTGAGGCCCTGCTCGTTAACGACCAGAACACCAGAGGCACCATCGCAGATCTGGCTGGCGCTTGCGGCGGTCAGGCGACCATCTTCGGTCAATAACTTGACGCCGGAAATGCTTTCCATTGTGGCGTCATAGCGAATGCCTTCGTCAATTTTGTGCATTTCGGTGGTGCCATCGTCATTGGTGACTTCAAGCGCCAGAATTTCAGCGTCATAGAGGCCAGATTCAGCCGCTTTGATCGCTTTTTGATGGCTGGACAGAGCCAACGCATCAAGCGTTTCGCGTTTCAGATTGTATTTCTTGGCAACCATTTCAGCGCCAACAAACTGTGAAAACTGAAAGCCGTCATAACGGTCGGTGACTTCCTGCGGGTTTGGCGAACCAAAGCCGTTTTTCGCGGGCAGTGCGGCGGCCAGACCCATTGGCACGCGGCTCATGCTTTCAACACCAGCAGCAATCGCAATGTTCTGGGAACCAGACATCACCGCCTGGGCTGCAAAAT
>Ga0114949_10002077_pt1 | contig 12401 bp, 8 predicted proteins | sample N074metaG_FD_83505 | JGI IMG/M metagenome (GOLD analysis project Ga0114949, IMG submission 83505) | Deep subsurface microbial communities from Kermadec Trench to uncover new lineages of life (NeLLi) - N074 metaG | ecosystem: Environmental > Aquatic > Marine > Ocean trench > Sediment | place... | reverse complement strand
CACGTCGGCGTATTTCGCGCTCAGATCAAACAGGTTGGCTCGGTGCACGGCCTCGTCGCGGTCGCCCACCGCATCTTCGATCACCGTAGTGCGATAGTCGAATTGCAGTGCGTCTACAGCGGTTGCGCGCACGCAGCCGCTCGTGGTGAATCCACCGATCACCAGGCTGTCGATACCCGCCGAGCGCAGCTGATCATTGAGGTTCGTGCCGAAGAAACACGATGCGTGTGTTTTGCGGAACCGGTGGTCTTGATCATCGATGGCAAGACGGGGGTCGATTTCGACAGCTTTAGCACCCGCCTGCAGCATATCGAGCGCGGGAAGTTTGTCACGGAAGACTCTGGCTTCGGTGTCCGACTCGTACCATACGGTGGAGAAGAACCGCGGCCAGCCAAGGTGCCTGGCGATTGCCATCAGCTCGCTGATCTTGTCGATTTCGGGCGCGAAGTCAGCCCCCAGCGGTGAGGCGGGGTCGGTGAATGCGCAGCTTGCGTCGACGATCAGCAGCGCGGGGTGAGCGCCGAGTCCCAGCTCAGTGTTTGCCAGCTGCATCGTCGGAGCCTGCTATGGCGGAGCGAATATGGCGTGGAAACTCCGGCGGTCGTGGAGGTTTCAGGCCGGTGTCTTCTTCACACCGCTCGCGAATCTCTTCGACTGTACCACCGAAATTGAAGAGCTCGACCGGTCCTCTGGATTTGCAGATTTCAGTTCGAAGCGCGACGGTGGCTGCGTCATCGACGCCGCCTTGCGAATCGCAGACCACACCGTATCGCTGCGCACCCGCAACTGAGACCAGGCCTCGCTCCACGTCCTTAGCTACCCGCGATGACTCGCGCTCGAGCGGGTCACCGGCGCCGCCACCACCCCATGTGTTGAAGTACAGAATGTCGCCTTCGTTGACACGAACCCGGTCGCATTTCGATGGCAGGATCTCCGTCGTGCCGTCTTTACGTTCGAGTATCTTGCTACCGCGGCCGCCGGGCAGCCCGCCGTTCACCCCCCACGGGTAAGTCAGCCAGCGATCATCATGAATGGAGATCTGACCATCTTCCAAAAAGCGGTAACCCATCCGGATTCCGTTGCCGCCACGTGACAGTCCAGGACCACCGGAATCGGTGATTGTCTCGTAAACCTCGATACGCAGCGGAAAATAGGCCTCGATGTACTCGTTGGGAACGTTGGTGAACCCTGGCCAGAGCGAATGGCCGTCGGGCCCATCCCCCATCGGCCGGCCGGGTATTCCACCAAAACCGATTTGGAACAGCTGAAACCACTCTCCCTTTTTGTCATAGCCCGAATACATCAGGTGCGGACTGTCTGAGAAACCTGCCGCGCACAGGAACTCGGGACTACCCTGGCCCAATAATCCTGAAATGACATCGAAGATCCGGCCGAGGGCGTGCGTCCGGCAGGAAAGTGCAGCTGGACGTCGCGGTTTCAACAAACAGCCTTCGGGTATGCGAACTTCCATGTGATCGTAAAAGCCGTCATTGAAGAGAATCTGCGGATCGAACACCGAAATCATGAACGTGCCGCAGAACATTTTGAACATCTCTTCGTTGAGCAGAAAATTTATCGAGCCACTGCTCTGGGGGTCGGTGCCCTCGAAGTCGAAGATCACTCGATCGTTTTCACGCCACATCGCGCAGCGGATTTTGTAGGGGCCCATGCCTCTGCCGTCATCGCAGATGTAGTCCTCAAACACCTGCTTGGACTCCGGCACCGTTTCCATGATGAGTTGCGTCATCGCCCGTCGATTGCGTTCGAGCAACTCATCCATTGCGGAGTAAAAGACGTCATCGCCAAATCGCTCGGCAATTTCGATGCAACGCCGTTCCGCCATATTGCAGGCGGCAATGACGCCGTTGAAATCCCCTTTGTTCCAATGTGGCATGCGGGAGTTGCGCAGCACGATGTCCACGATGTCCTGTTGCAGCTCGCCTTTGCGGAAAATCTTCACGGGTGGCACCGCAACCCCCTCTTCGAAAATCTCCTCGGCATCGATTGGGAGTGAGCCGGGCACCTTGCCGCCAATATCCGTCATATGACCGAAATGGGCCGCCCAGCACAGATGACGGCCATCCTTGAAAATCGGTTTTAGCACCAACCAGTCATTGAGGTGGCTCACCGCACCTCCGCAGCTGTAAGGATCATTCGTGAAGATCATGTCGCCCTCTTCGAGCGCGCCGTCATAGGCTTCCATGAAACCGGGAATGAATGAGCCGAACTGGCCAACGACCATCTTGCCGTCGCGATTGGCGATCATCGGAAACGCATCACCCTGCTCACGAATGCCGGGTGACATGGCGGTGCGGAAGAGCGTTGCGTCCATTTCCACGCGAGCGTTGCGTAAGGCATTTTCCACGATGTCCAGGGTAATGGGATCAACCTCGAGACGATTGAAGGGTGTGCGGTTGGTTTCTACGATTGTTCCGGTCATGACGTCACCTGCGTTGAGGAATCAGGTCGTATCAACAGATTCCCCGTCGAATCGATTTCAGCATGGTGCGCGGGCAGTATCAGCGTGGTCGCATCCATCTCCATGATCACGGCTGGACCATCTATTACGTCTCCCGTACTCAGCTTTGTGCGATCGAACAGACGGGCGTCATGGTCCTCGCCATCAACGAAGATGCTGTGCGTGCCAACAATCGCATCCTGCATATTGCCCGCACCATCTGCTCTGCGCACCTCAATGACAGTTTCCGGACCTTCCACGACGACTCTGAGATTGACGAATTCTTTCTGGGCGTCGAGTGCAAACGTAAAAAGTTGTTCGTGTAACTGATCGAACTGCTCTTCGATCCGGGCAAAGTTCTGCGACAGTAACTCTTCTTCGCTGGTATCAATGGTCAGCACGAGTCCCTGGCCGTTGTAACGGACATCTACCTGGTATTGCGCTGAAACATCCGAGTCTGACACCTGGTGTTCCCTGCTGTGATCATCCATTGCGAGCATCGCATCTCGTGCCAGTCGCTCCAGCTGTTGGAGTTCCGTGATCACCACGTCCGTGCCTATGTTGCTGAACTTTGAGATCAGCGTGCGCGATGCTTCGTCGCGCAGTCGGGTCGTTGCATCACCGTACGCACAGAGCACTCCCGGACCAGGTGGCACGACAACTGGCCAGGCTTGCGTCAGCACGCCCAGCGCGTTGGCATGCAGTGGACCCGCGCCGCCGAAGGCCATGAGGGCAAAGTTACGCGGATCGTAGCCTTTCTCGACCGAGACCAGGCGCAAGGCGCCGAACATGTTCTCGTTCACGATCTTCACGATCCCTTCGGCCGCTTCGTGCAAAGACAGGCCCATGGCGTCGGCAATCTGCTGCACCGCTTCAGCGGCGAGGTCAGCGCTGATTTGCATATCACCACCGAGTCGCTGCACTGCAGGTAGATAGCCCAACACCACGTTAGCGTCGGTGACCGTGGGGCTTGTGCCGCCTTTCTGGTAAGCCGCAGGTCCCGGCTCCGCGCCGGCCGAGTCCGGACCAACACGCAGAGCCCCGGTCAGCTCCGGAACGTAAGCGATAGAGCCGCCACCGGCGCCGACAGTCCGCACATCGAGTGAGCTTGCCCTGACGACGATGTCGCCGACGGTCGTTTCCCGTCGAATCAACGCCTTGCCGTTTTCAATGAGCGATACGTCGGTCGACGTACCTCCCATATCGAAGGTCAGAAGATTGTCAAAGCCGGCTTGTTTGCCTATCCACAGTGCGCCAGACACCCCACCCGCGGGTCCGCTCATCAGCAGTTTAACGGGGTATTTGGCGGCCGAAGATGCGGTAGACAAGCCACCGTCGGATCTGAGGATGGAGAGTCGGGGACCGGCCATTCTCTCTTTGAGCTCACGCTGCAGATTGTCGATGTATTTCGAGACTTCCGGCCGGACGTAGGAGTTGGCGACTGTGGTAATCGTGCGTTCGTATTCCTGCAGTTCGGGGATAACCTCCGAAGAGATTGAGACCGGTATGCCAGGGAGTTCCTCGGCCGCGAGGGCGGCTACTTTTTGCTCGTTGGTCGGATTGGTGAAGCTGTTTATGAGGCAGATCGTGAGGGCTTCGATGTTCTTCGCCCGCAAAGCCTGGAGCGACCTGCGTGTCGCGGCCTCATCGAGCTCCTGAATGATCGTGCCGTCCGCACCTGTGCGCTCGGGAACCTCGACCGTGCACTCCAGTGGTGCCAGCGGCTCAGATTTGTTGTAAACCACCCAGCCGCCGAGGCCGCCGGGTACAAAAGAGCGGGCGATCTGCAGGGTTTGCCGATAGCCGGTCGTGGTCACCAGTCCGACCCGGGCTCCGCGGCCGGTCAATATGGCGTTGGTGGCGACGGTCGTGCCGTGGGTAACCTGATCGATGTCGTGAGGATCTATGCCGGCGTCCTCGCAGACGCGGGCAATCCCGTTTAACACGCCGATTGATGAGTCATGCGGTGTCGAAAGGACCTTTGCGGTATGTACTCCTCCGGAAGTTCCTTCGACCAACAAGACGTCGGTAAAGGTTCCGCCGACATCGACACCCAGTTTGTATGCCATGTTTATGCTGCCTTCGTTCTGCCGAGCTGCCATGCGAGAGAACGGCCACCCAGGTCGTGGGCTACGAGACCTCGCGTGAGTTCCACCACATCGAGTAGCTTAGCGGTATCGATGCCGGTACTGAAACCGGTGTTTTCAAGCAGGAGCGCAAGATCTTCTGTTGCCAGATTGCCCGCGGCACCTGGCGCGAATGGACAGCCGCCGAGCCCTCCGATGCTTGCGTCGAATTTTCGGATGCCGCATTCCAGCGCCTGCCAGGCGTTGGCGAGAGCCAATGCGCGCGTGTCATGAAAATGGGCGGAAATCCGGGCTGCGTCGAAGGCAGCGACGAGCCGGGTAAAAAGCGATTTCACCTGAGCCGGGTTGGCGGCACCGATGGTATCAGCCACGATTACTTCCGCCGCACCTGCCTCAAACATGCGTCTGGCGAGATCCTCGATTCGCGATTCCGGAACCAATCCCTCGTACGGGCACTCCACGGCAACCGAGATGTAGGCACGTGGTGTCAATCCATCCTCTTTGGCTTGCCGAACGATTTCTTCACACACCATGGTCGTTGTGTCGAGATCCATGTTAATGTTTTTCTGATTCATTGTCTCTGTAGCCGACAGAACCACCGCCACCGATCGAATGCCTGATGTTCTTGCGAGCACATAGCCCTTGTGGTTGGGCACGAGTACGCTGAAGTCCGCATCGTTGAGATCGAGTGCGGCAACCACTTCATCGGCACCCGCCATTTTAGGCACGGCATTGGGGCTCACGAAGCTCGCCACCTCTACCGCCGGAACTCCTGCTGCGACCAGTGCATTAACGAGATTTGCCCGCTCTGCCGGCGCCACATCAGCCGAATCGTTCTGCAATCCGTCGCGTGGTCCGACGTCGTTGATGATTACCGTGTCCATGAAGATAGTTGTCCTGCTCTGTTTGTCGATCTGGCTTTGTTGATCAGGCCGTTGTTTATCAAGCGATGGCACCTGCTTCGACGCCGTTGGCGATCTTGTCCTCCGACATGCCTGCCCAGCTGGTAAATACTTCTTTTGTGTGAGCACCGAGCAGTGGCGGCGGAGAGAAAGTGTCGGCGTCGGTGTCGGAAAATTTGATGGGATTACCCGGCACCTGAACAACGCCGCCCAGTGGGTGTTCGACATCGACGACCATGTTGCGGAATTGCACCTGGGGATCTGCCAGGGCTTGAGCGAAGTTGTTGACTCGTGCGCAGGGAACCCGGGCTTTCTCAAGTTCGCTCAGCCAGTGTTCGGCTGACTTCGTGCGCAGTTTCTCTTCGATCAGATTTTCGATGTATTTCTGTCGCTCGAGCCGTGCCGGTGCGTTGGCAAATTCGGGGCTCCGAAGTTCTTCGATGTCCAGCAGATCGCAGAGAGCGGGCCAGAACGTGTCACCGATCACGGCGATGATGATCGTATCATCAGCGGTTGCGAAGGTGTTGTATGGCGTGTGCACATAGTGACTGTTACCGATCGGCCCCGGTATTTCACCGGACATCGTGTACATCGTAGCCATGTAGTTCAACAGGCTGATCTGAACATCGAGCATGGAAATGTCCACGTGCTGGCCGATACCGTTTCGCTCCCGCGCCCACAGCGCGGCCTGGATGCCCATCACGGCGAACATGCCACCGCCGAGGTCACCGATGGGGATGCCAGCACGCACAAATTTGCCCGGACCCGAACCGGTAATCGACATTCCACCGCCAAGACCCTGGACGATCTGATCGAACGCCGGTCGGTGGCAGCTCGGACCGCTTTCGCCGAACCCTGAAACAGAACAAGTGATGATTCGCGAGTTGATCTGAACGAGTCGTTGATGATCGATGTTCAGCCGCTGGGTTACTCCGGCTGAAAAATTGTCCAGAACGATATCTGCACATTTAACCAGTTCGTAGAAATATTCCCGCCCGAGTTCGGATTTGAGATCGATAGCTACGCTGCGCTTGTTACGATTCAGCGTGAAAAAGTAGGCGCCCATGCCTTTGAAGGAATTGTTTGGATCTGTCTCGAGTAGTCGGCGTGTCCCTTCGCCCGTTACAGGGGGTTCAACTTTCACGGTATCGCAGCCGAGATCGGCCAGGATCATCCCCGCGTAGGGTCCCGACAGCATGTGTGTCAGGTCGATCAGACGGATGCCTTCCATAGGCTTGTTGAGATGTCCGGTCATTGGTTTGCCGTCTTGCGTCTGTACTGAATGAAAATTGTATACAAAATTGCGTTGAGCGCATACTCAGGTGGTATCGGCCAGCGACACGCGTGCTGCGCGGATGTGGCTGCGCATAATGGCTTCCGCCCACAGCGGATCGCGATGCTGCAACGCGCGGAGGAGCTCCTGGTGGTGATGGTGTGACTCTGCAACCCGCGCGAGCGTAAACTGCGCTGCGGTACGTGCCTGCAGGGACTGCTCAACGAGTCGGCTGAGCATGCTCTGCAGCCGGGCACTGCCCGACGCTTCCCAGATGCAGGAATGTACCACTGCGTTCAACCGCAGAAATTCTGCAATCAGCTCTTTTCGTGGCTTGTGACTGGCCAGCACCGCGTCCATCTCCGCGATCGATTCCTCGATTTTATCGATCTGTTCCGCGGATATCCGTTCGGCCGCGCGGGCGGCGGCATACCCTTCGAGCAAGGCACGAAGAGTGAAGAGGTCGTCGAAATCATCGGACGGCCAGGCTTTGACTCGAGCGCCCTGGTTGCGGTACAGCTCGACGAGGTCGTCGGTGACGAGGCGATTCAATGCAGAGCGCACTGGTGTGCGACTCACGCCACAGAACGATACCAGTTCCGCCTCTTTCAGATGATTGCCGGGGGCAAAGGCTCCAGACAGTATTCCATCTCTGATTTTTCCATATGCGGTATCGACGGCACGCGACATTTTGAAGTGCTCGGGCTTCAGCTTCGATAGCGCTACTATAGACCAGAAATGTATACAATATGTGAAGTCTTAGCTAAACTCCTTCGCTTCGGACGATACCATCTGGAAAACTGCTATGACTCGATCCATTAGGACATCTATGAGTACATCTACAAAGAGATCAATCGTTTGGATATCGCTGAGTTTGGTTGCGTTCGCGTCTGGCAATGCACCGGTGGTGTGGGCACAGAGCGATGGCTACGTGCTGGAAGAAATCGTCGTCACGGCTCGTCGAAGATCGGAGAGCGTGAGGGATGTACCGGGCACGGTGGGCGTGATCACTGAAGCGACGATCGAGAGTGCGGGTATAGAGCGAGTGGCCGATTTCATCAAACTGACGCCCGGTGTGTCACTAGTCAATGCTGCAGAAGTTGGTGACACTCAGGTAAATATCCGCGGAATCAACGGCGCGCGCGATGCTGAGAACAGTTTTGCCTTTATTGTCGATGGCGTGCTGCACACGAATCCGGCGGCGTTCAACCGGGAATACCCGGACCTCCAGCAGATCGAGGTTTTCAAAGGCCCGCAGGGTGCAATCTATGGCCGCAACGCCGCCGCCGGGGCAATCATTGTCACGACTAAGGATCCGACCGATGAGCTATCTGGCGGAATTAAAGCGAGCTTCGCCAATGACGACAGCTACTTCGTGCAGGGTTCACTGAGCGGTCCCATCATCGAAGACGAACTCAGCTATCGGTTGTCAGGGACCTATCGCGAATCCGATGGCTGGCACAAGAACTCGTTTCGTGGCGGCTCAATCGTGGATCGTTTCGAAGACTACGACGTCAACGGCCGTTTACTGTGGCAGCCGACCGACAAACTCTCGATAGATATGAAAGCCCGCTATGCCGAGGTGGATGCGTCATCGATTACCTTCAATGCAACGTTCCACCTTCCGAACTTTGCCGAGGCCCTAAGTAACCCGGCAGCTAACGAGGATGTCAACGATCACGAATTCATATTTCAGCCCAATATCAAGTCCGACAACGATCAGGAAGCGTTGGAGTTATCGATCAAGGCAGACTACGAGATGGACTGGGGGGGTACCCTGACAGGTTGGCTGTTATACAGCGACATTGAGAATGACCTCATCGCCGACGGCACTTCAGCCGTATTTGGTTTCTTCAATCAAAATACCGACTGCCGGGAGTCAACCGCGGAGCTGAACGCCCTGGGTGTCACGCTACCGCCACCCCAGATTCTGGGTACCGTACCAGACGGGATTATTTTTACGCCGGATTTCTCCGGATCTTTTTTCGGTCCCTACACTCCGACGACTTGTGAGGGAATCCAGGAACAGATCCGTGATCAGGAAGACATCAGCTTCGAACTGCGGCTGGCGTCACCTGACGATCAGGAGCTGCGGTGGATGACCGGCTTGTACTATTTGAATATCGATCGTCAGGTTGGCGTCTCATTGAATACCGATAGTCGTGGCAAGCCGATCAGGGGGCTCCTGCAGCCGACGGGCCCAAACCGCACTGAGGCTCTCGTGCATGATGACTTTGAAAGCGAGGTCTACGCGGTGTTCGGGCAAATCGAATATGATCTGAATGACGAAGTCGAATTGTCGTTCGCGCTGCGCTATGACCGCGAAGAGCGGGACGTGAGCAATCTTGTGCCGCCGAATCTGACCTCGACGGTCATTGATCTCAACTTGGACGGTATTTTCAACGATCCGCTGAATCCGGGATTGAGCGATCTGATCAACCCGACGGGCATGATCCCCGATAAAAGCGAAACCTTCGAAGAGTGGCAACCCAAAATCGCGCTGACCTGGGATGTCACGGAAGACTGGACGCTCTACGGTAGCTGGGGCCGAGGCTTCAAGGCAGGTGGCTTCAATAATCAGGGTAGTCAGGCGACCGTCGATATATTCATCAATGCATTCATCAATGGTGCGACTACTGGAATTCCGTTTTTCGATATCCTCGGAGTACCGGCCCCGGTCATCAAGGACGATTTCGAGAAAGAGACTTCCGATGCTTTCGAAGTAGGTTTCAAAGCCCGGTTGTTTGACGGCCGCGTGCAGTTACAGGGGGCCGCCTACTACACGAAAGTCGACGACATGCAGTTCTTCGAGTTTTTCGTTGGAACGTTCGGCTTGTTGCGGGTGGTATCGAATATCGACGAAGTGGAAATTTACGGATTCGAGTTGGGTGTCGATGCACGGATCAACGACTATGTGAGCCTCTACGGTGGCGTGAACATCATAGAAACGGAGATCGAGGACAATTCATCCAGGCCGGACACCGAGGGTAACGACGTTCCCTACACGCCCGACTACACGGCCAATATCGGTGCGGAATTCGAATATCCACTTGCTGGTGGGCTCAGGCTGTTTGCGCGAGTGGATGCCCAGTTTATCGGCGACACCTGGTTTCACACCGTGCAGAAAGGCGTGCGTCCAACTGTGTTCGCGCCACTTTTTGTGGACTCCATATTCGGCCCCGAATCAGGACCTCTGGGTTTTGCCGACTTCGGTAATGCCCAGCGTGATTCCTATGAGACGGTAGACGTGCGCGCTGGTATCCGAGCTGAAAACTGGTCGGTCGTAGCCTTCGCTCGCAACGTCACTGACGAGGAGTACCTCGAAGAGGTGATTCCGGCGACGGAGTTTGGCGGCGCGTTCGACCATCCTGGAGCGGAGAGACGCTACGGCCTCGAACTGAGTTATCGATTCTAGATCCGATAATCGATCGTTACTGACGCGTTCTGCGAATGTGTCGATGCCAACCTGGGGAGCAGGATTCCGGGTGGTCCTTTGTCTGCGTGAGATGAGGGATTGTCGATACTGCTGACAAGTGCGACGATGTTGGGCCAGCGAACATAACGCTGCGATCGTGGAGAAAGCCGATGCCCAGTGGAAACAGCTTCGAGGTTGCACCGCTCGATTCGAGCTTCGGCGCCACTGTGACCGGGTTGCAACTCGCGCAGATTGACGATGCAACGTTCGGCCAGCTCTACGACACGTGGCTCGAATACGCGCTGCTGGTCTTTCCTGATCAGCACCTCACCAATGAAGAACAGGTTACGTTTGCGAAGCGCTTTGGCGACCTCGAGTTCGATCTGGCTCCGATCAGCAACGTTCGAACCGACGGCAGTGTTCGACTCGACGATGATAGTGATGACGTGGTTAAAGTGCTTAAAGGCAACATGGGCTGGCACTGCGACAGCACGTACATGCCCGTGCAGGCCAAAGGAGCCGTGTTTACCGCGCATGTTGTTACGGAAACCGGGGGTGAGACCGGCTGGGCGGACATGCGGGCAGGGTACGCAGCACTCGATGATGACATGCGAGCGAGGATTGCTGATCTTTCGGCTTACCACTCTCTTTACTACAGCCAGGCGAAAATCGGCCACACGCCGGAGAAAGGCGGTGATTACAGCGGCTACGGTTTCCACGATCAGGACCCACCGCTGCGCCCGCTGGTAAAGATTCATCCCGAGACTGGGCGACCGTCGCTGATAATCGGACGCCACGCGTACGGTATTCCGGGGATGGATCCTGAGGATTCAGAGCGGCTGCTCAACCACCTCGTCGAGTCTGCCTGCCAGCCGCCGCGAACCTACCACCATACCTGGTCGGCGGGTGATGCGGTGGTGTGGGACAACCGTTGCCTGTTGCATCGAGCTTGTCCCTGGGACATGAACGAGCCGCGGATCATGTATCACGCGCGAATCGCGGGAAACCCGGAAACCGAATTCGCCAGTGCCGGGTGTTAGCCTTTTGCCTTTTTCTACGGGACCTTCCAGCGAATCGGCTAGTGCCGTTCGTTAACCTTTAGCCTTTTCGATACTCGGCGTTTGCCTGCACACAACTTCCGGCAGCAAAGGCTAAACGCCAACAAACGGTACCATCTTTCTTTCTTCTGGCTGAAAGGTTAACGAACGGCACCATCTTCGCCTGGCGAAAAGGCTAAAGGCTAACGAACGGCACCATCTTCGCGATCCCTTGTTCTGAAGTAGCGCACGAGAGCAAATGCGCTGATGGCCAGCCAGGCCAATTCGATGACGAACGAGGACAAATTGAAATCGTGCAGCAGTGACACGATGATGCACAGTGCGCCGGCGCCGTTGAGCAAAGAGTAAGCCGGGCTCCTGATGTCCATCCGATCGATCTGCGCCAGCAGGTAGCAGGCCAGGATAACCAGCACGCCAGCATTGCCTACCAGGTCGTGCCATTCATAGGTCATCGCAAACTCCTAACGGCCGATCACGTTGCAGAAAATTTTCGGTCCAACCAGCTCAGTGCCAGGCGATTGAATTCTGCGGGTTGTTCCTGCTGGGTCCAGTGGCCGCAGTCGGCCACCGTGTGTCGTTCGAAATCTGCGATATAGTTCTCCATCCCGTCTGCTGAAGACGGTGGCAGCACAACGTCGTGTTCCGCACCTATATACAGACAGGGTACGCTGATGTCCCAGACAAGATCGGTTCTGGCATTGCCAGCAGCGGCGGCCCTGTACCAGTTCAACCCGCCGGTGAAGCCGGTTGCTTCGAATGTCTGAACAAAATACTCGAGCTCGTTCGGCTGCAGGATGAGTTCTCCTTCATAGTTGCCCTGCTCCACGAGTGTGAGGAGGTCGAGTCGTCGGACCGGCGAATCTTCAGGGTACGCCCGGAATCGATCGATGTTCCACATTCCACCGCGACGCAGGAAGAATTCGAATGACCGGCGGACGTCTTTTTCCAGGACGGCTTCTGCGATCCCAGGCGGCTGAAACGTCAGGGTGTAGTAGCGATCGCTACGGATAATCAGGTCGTTTGGCTTGCGTGGATGCGCCGGGTGAAATGCGGGGGTGTTCACGCCGATGACTCCCAGCACCCGATCGGGGTGATAACGCGGCATCATCCAGGCGACGCCACCACCCCAGTCGTGGCCGCAGAATATGGCCTTGTCGATTTTCAGAGCGTCGAGTAACCCTGCGAGGTCATCGACGAGATTTGCGGTG
>Ga0114949_10002075_pt1 | contig 12405 bp, 15 predicted proteins | sample N074metaG_FD_83505 | JGI IMG/M metagenome (GOLD analysis project Ga0114949, IMG submission 83505) | Deep subsurface microbial communities from Kermadec Trench to uncover new lineages of life (NeLLi) - N074 metaG | ecosystem: Environmental > Aquatic > Marine > Ocean trench > Sediment | place... | reverse complement strand
GATTCCGGCTCGAAATGCAGCGCCGCATCATTGAGCCGCAATTTCTGCAGAGCTTCTCGAAAATTTTCATAATCTTCCGACTGAATCGGAAACATTCCGGCAAAAACACGGGGTTGAATCTGCTTGAAGCCGGGCAACGGCTCTTCACTCGGGTTTGCCGCAAGTGTCAGGGTATCGCCAACCGGCGCGCCATAGATATCTTTGATACCTGCAATGACGAAGCCAACTTCGCCAGTCTCCAACGCATCCCGATCTTGCATTTTCGGCGTGAAACACCCTACCCGATCGGCGTTGTAGTTTCGGCCCGTCGACATGATCGTCATCTTCGCCTTTTTCGGCAGACGCCCGTTGACCACTCGCACCAGTGAAACCACACCTACATAGTTGTCAAACCAGGAATCTATAATCAATGCTTGCAACGGCCCGTCAGGATCACCCTGCGGTGGCGGGATTGTCTGCACCAGTTGCTCGAGTAATTCCGGAACACCCTCGCCGGTTTTCGCGCTGATGCGCAATGCATGTTGCGCGTCAATGCCGATTACATCTTCGATCTCCTGTACGACTCTGTCCGGATCCGCGGCCGGCAGATCGATCTTGTTCAGCACCGGCAATACTTCCAGTCCATAGTCGATTGCGGTGACACAGTTGGCGACAGTTTGCGCCTCCACGCCCTGTGCCGCATCGACGACCAGCAATGCACCCTCGCATGCTGCCAACGACCGTGATACCTCATATGAAAAATCGACATGGCCGGGCGTGTCGATGAAATTCAGCTGATACGTCTGGCCGTTTGCTGCCTGATAATTCAATGAGACACTTTGTGCCTTGATCGTAATGCCCCGTTCCCGTTCCAGGTCCATCGAATCAAGCACCTGCTCGGACATTTCCCGATCTTGCAGGCCGCCACAGTGCTGGATAAAGCGATCGGCAAGCGTGGACTTGCCATGATCGATATGCGCAATGATTGAAAAATTTCGAATGTGCTTCATTAATAAAGGGGGCGTGGGCCTGCAAAATGACCGGCGGAGTATATACGTTTCTAAAGGCCCGCAGCGCCCTGGCTGAGGGTTGTTCCGTCGACAATGCGTTCAATCGCCTCCTTATCGAGCTTGAAATGGCAGATCTCATGGCCTTCGAAAACGACCACGGGCACGCGTTGACCGAAACGTGCCTGCCATTCGCTCTTGGTGTCGATATCGAAGACCTGCAATTCGAGTCGATCACGGATGATCAGCATCAGTTCATCCAGCAGAACCTCGCATAAATGACAGCCGGGCCGGCTGTAAACCTGTATTGCCGGTTTCCCACGCGCATCATGACTCATGTTGAACAAGCCGGGTCGAAATACTCGGCACAAACTGCTCCAGGCAACGATTCCGGCCAAGCATTGCCCGACCAATCGCCAGGCCCGCCGCCAAACCGGCAACCGCAAGCCCGGTTGCTGCGACATCTGTCAACGGGCCTGCAACAAGCCAGCCCACTATTAATATTGCCACAACGCCGACCAGCGGCAGTCCATAAACGAGAAATGACGCTTTGAGCAGACTATCAGGTGACAACTCAAGTGTTACCTGGTCGCCAACCTCGAGGCCCATGGATTCGGCAACGCGCACCTGGAATTTGGCAGGCTTAGGGTTGCCGCTCAGGAGTCCGGCGCCGCAACCCTTGCCTGCCGCACAGCGCGCGCAAGCGACGAGGCGCGAGACAGTGACTGTCGCCATGCCGTCTGACAATGCAGTGATTGTGGCTACTGGAGAATCCATAGGAGCATTATGATAGCGCGATTGTTACGGCGCTGTAGGCAAGGCGGATAGGCGGCCGACTCAGGCGATTAGCGTTGCCGCATCGAAGTTGCAATTAACTCGACCGTCTCCGGCGGCACTTCACCTACGGCAGTAATCTGATAGCCTTCTATCGCGGTGCTGAAGGAATTGGACGTTCCGCGCTGGGCGCTTCGGCGAATCTCTTGTTCCTGCATCTCCGAAATAAATACCGAAACGGTGGCCATGCCGTCGCTATACACAATATGCGTAGTGGCCCGGTCGGATCCGCTAATTTTCTCCTGATGGGTCGACTCAACCTCAAACCCGGTCGGCAAACTGTCGCTCACCCAATCAGTTTCAATTTGTTCGCGTGTCGGTTGCCGGCTGCGCGGATTGGTATACCAGGTGTAGTCGGTGAGGCTCATCGAGGGTGCCAGCGATTGCGCTGTAATGTGTGAATCGATCAGGATATCGGCAAACTTGAGCTGATCAATTACATCGCCATTCGGCGCCACGAGTTCGGTCTGCAACGGAAATCCCGTCGCCTGGTCCAACCAGAAGCGATGCTCATATCTAAAGCTGTCATGTGGCCGGATAGCCAACTTGATTACGCTGCGTCCGGCGACCCGCTGATTGCGATCCAGTATTAACACATCGTATTGGGTACCCGGATCGATGTCGCTACTTGGCAGGGTAGAAAAAAGCGTGCTGGAGTTCTGCCACTGCTCGATCAATACGGATTTTTGATCAGGCAATATGCAATGCACGACGTCACCAACACGAATAACCTCGAGACCGTTGCCTTCCTGGACAACGATTCGCTCGTTGACGACGCCATCGACGGTTTTGTGGAAGACTTTCAGCGGTTGCACATCGCCGTTCTTGCGACGAATAACAGTGCCTTCGAAATCCACTGTCTTAACGGCAACAGACATCTTGTGCAGCCACTCTTCAGGGCTTAATTTATCACCGGCGACAACCAGTGACGCCATCGTCATCGCGGCAAATACGCCGATTATTGCCAGCCTCAGTCTGTAATTCCCCGCCATCTGACTTAGTCCATTTGTTCTGAATCGCCGTCCAAATCGTCTTTGTCGATCTCGCTATCACTTTCCGACACATCTTCGAGCCCGGATTCAGGCTCGACTTTTACCAATTCGGCTTCATTGATCTCCAGCGCGACAAATACCGACAGTATCGCGTTACTGCCAGCGCCTCCAGATGCATTTTCGTGCAAGCGAAACATTTCGTCCAGCCTGTCATCCGCCGCCGGCTGTGTATAAGTGCCGTTGTCGGCGACAGCATCGGCATCCGCCGAAGGTACATCACTTTGCTGAAGGCCAACGATGGCGAGAACGGCAACGGTCGCTGCGACAGCGAAACCCGCGATCGGCTTGACGTAACGATTGCTCTTAGGCTCTGCAACTGTTTCGTCGATATGCGGTTCAACACCCAGTTCCTCGGCGACTCGATGACGCAACAGTGCCATATTTGGCAATTCGGCCTCATGGCGAACTTTTCGGCCAATCTCCAGATATCGTGCGACCACGCGCCGAAGTTCGGCGTCCTGGCTTAGCCGCCGCAACAGCAACTCGGATTCATTTTCAGGCAGCTCGTCGTCAATAAATGCCGAGATTTGCATTTTTATCGTGTCATTCATATTTCACCATCTAAAGTGTTCGTGGCCACCAGGCCAAATTCGAACGTCAATCAATCATATTGCCGATTTTTTTGCTGATCGCGTCTCTTGCTCTAAAAATCCTGGAGCGCACCGTGCCAACCGGACACTCCATTGTTTCTGCAATTTCCTCGTAACTCATGCCATCGAGCTCGCGCAGTACAATCGCGGTGCGCAAGTCCTCCGGAAGCGATGCAAACGCTCGCTCCACGGTCGCTTGCAGCTCGTTGCCAATATTCACAGCCTCCGGTGTATCAATATCCTTTAGCTTGGCGTGCAACTCGTACTGCTCTGGATCCTGCAGATCCAGTTCGACATCCATCGGTCGCCTGCGTTGCGCCGCCAGGTAATTCTTCGCGGTATTGACCGCTATGCGGTACATCCAGGTGTAAAACGCTGCGTCCCCTCGGAACCTCGGCAATGCCCGGTAAGCCTTGAGAAAGGCTTCCTGGGTAATATCCAATGCCTGGTCCGGGTCTCGCACATATCGCATCACCAGATTCACGATCTTGTGCTGATACTTTAATACCAGCAGATCGAATGCACCTTTGTCGCCCTTCTGGACCCTCCGGACCAGTTGGGCATCCGATGATTCACCTGCCATGCAAGCTGGCCCCTCTTGCTGCAAGGAACGACCAACACCCACCGAGATAGACCGGCGTAAATCCTGAAAGTTCTCTATATACCGTTGGATTCATGGGTGTTGTTATTCAATTTTGTGATATGCATCCGCATCGATGTCCGATGAGCCTTGATCGCCCTTGCCAGGACCAATCACGCAATACCACGTTCCCCGCTAACATATTGATTTTCGTAGAAGTCCTTGCATGATATCAGCTTCGTTCGGCACCACCAACGATTTGGGAGGATTGTTTCCATATAAGCTGAAATCGATGCCACTGACGGTCTTCGACCGCATTCCCGCTCACTAATTCGGCGTATATGCGCCCGTCTTCGAAGCATAATCTGAGCCACGCGAAGCGTCTTGTAACGATACTGCCGCGCAGCAAAGATACTGGCAGCCGTTGACCTGCAATATCGGTTACCCAGACCTCTCCCAACTGGTTGATGCCAATCCGACTTACTCCTGCCCAGGCCCGGGCCAAAACGCCTGTCTCGATGCTGCACCAGCTGAGCCAGATCACAGCTAAAGTAAGCCGCAACAACACGCTGGTTGGCATGTGCATGATCAGGGAAAACCCCGCAATCGCAGCGATTGCGCCGGACAAGATCACCAGGCGTCTTAAGCGTTTGTCAGGGCGCAACTCGGCCGAGAATTCGGTCGATGACATTTGCAGTCAGGATATCGGCGTGATGGTCATCGCGCAAAAGATAGCCTGCGAGGTCCGGGTCGGACAGCGTCAAAAGTTGCTGAAATGCAGATTTATCTGCTTTGCTGGAATCTGTGTATGTGTTTTCCAGATAGCGTTCAAGCAGGATATCCAGCTCGCGCATGCCTCTTCGGCATTGCCAGTGCAATTTTGAGTAATCGCTCATGAGATGAGTTTATATTCTGGGGACAGCTTAAATAAACTGTCCCCGGAATTATTTAAGCTGTCCCTGGAATATAAACTCCTAATACCGCCTCTCGGCCAGCATTTTTTTGGTTTCAGCAATCGCACGCGCCGGATTCAGTCCTTTCGGGCAAGACTGCGTGCAATTCATTATCGTGTGGCACCGATAGAGCCGGAACGGATCTTCCAGGTCATCCAGGCGTTCGCCGGTCGCCTCGTCGCGGCTGTCCACCAGCCATCGATACGACGCGAGCAACGCAGCAGGTCCAAGAAAGCGATCGCTGTTCCACCAATAGCTTGGACAACTGGTCGAACAACATGCGCACAAAATGCAAGCGGCAGGTTCGTCGATTTTCTCCTGATCTTCCTTGCTTTGCAGACGTTCCCTGTCGGGCGGTGCAGGCGTGCGCGTTTGCAACCAGGGTTTGATCGACGCGTATTGTGCATAGAAATTGGTGAGGTCCGGAACCAGGTCTTTTACGACCGGCATATGTGGCAAGGGGTAAATTTTGACCTTGCCTTTTATACTGTCATTGGTGACGGTGCAGGCGAGCGTATTGCTGCCGTCAATATTCATCGCGCAGGATCCACAGATGCCCTCGCGACAGGACCGTCTGAATGTCAGTGTCGAATCGATGTCGCTTTTGATCTTGATCAAGACATCGAGAACCATCGGGCCGCAAGTGTCCATGTCCACTTCATAGGTATCAACCCGTGGATTTTCGCCGCTGTCCGGATCGTAACGATAGATTGCAAAGCGACGCGTATTGGTCGCGCCATCCGGCGCGGCAAAATGTTTGCCTTTCTTGATACGCGAATTTGGCGGAAGCCTGAAATCAGCCACTAATTACTCCAGATAGCATTAATAGACACGCGTTTTGGGTGGAACCACTTCCACCTCGTCCGTCAGGGTGTGCATGTGCACGGGTCGGTGGTCCAGCGAAACCTCGCCCGCTGCATTGACCCACGACAAAGTGTGTTTCATCCAGTTTTCGTCGTCGCGATCAGGATAATCTTCGCGCGCATGTGCGCCCCGACTTTCCAGTCGGTTGGCAGCAGACTGGATTGTGGCGGTCGCGTTCAGCAGCAGATTTTCGAGTTCCATTGTTTCGACGAGATCCGTATTCCATATCATTGATCGATCTGATGTGCCGACGTCCGAAAATGAATCAAACGTCTTGCTGAGTAACTCGACGCCTTTATCCAGTGTCTCACCTGTGCGGAACACGGCCGCGTGATTCTGCATAAGCTTTTGCATTTCCAGCCGAATTTCCGCCGTTGGTCGCGAGCCGTCTGCCGTGCGCAATTTCTCGATACGATCAACACTGTTTTTGCCGGCATCATCCGGCAACGATTGATGCCGGGCACCGGGTTTCATTGTTGCGGCACAATGCGCCGCCGCCGAACGACCGAATACGACCAGATCGAGCAGGGAATTCGATCCGAGACGATTGGCGCCGTGAACCGAGACGCAGGCCGCCTCCCCTACCGCCATCAGACCGGGAACCACCGACTCAGGGTCACCGTCTTTCAGCGTGACTACTTCGCCGTTGAAGTTGGCCGGAATGCCGCCCATGTTGTAATGAACGGTTGGCAATACCGGAACCGGCGCTTTGCTGACATCAACGCCAGCAAATATGCGTGCGGACTCTGCGATGCCCGGCAGACGTTCGTCAATAACCGCCGCTCCGAGATGTTCGAGGTGCAGGAAGATATGATCTTTCTCCGTGCCGACACCGCGGCCCTCGTTTATTTCTATTGTCATGGAACGACTGACAACGTCGCGTGATGCCAGGTCCTTGGCATTGGGCGCGTAACGCTCCATAAATCGCTCACCGTCGGAGTTGGTCAGGTAACCGCCCTCGCCCCGAACACCTTCCGTAATGAGCATGCCGGCGCCATAGATACCGGTCGGATGAAACTGAACAAATTCCATGTCTTGTACCGGCAATCCGGCGCGCATGACCATGGCGCTTCCGTCACCGGTGCAGGTGTGTGCAGAGGTACATGAAAAATAGGCGCGGCCGTAGCCGCCTGTTGCAATGAGAACCCGGTGCGATCGAAATCGGTGCAATTTGCCAGTCGCAAGGTCGATAGCCACGAGGCCGCGGCACACACCGTCGTCCATGATCAGGTCGACTGCAAAATATTCTATATAAAATTCGGCGTCGTGCTTGAGTGATTGCTGGTAAAGGGTATGCAACATCGCATGGCCGGTGCGGTCTGCGGCAGCGCAGGTTCTGTGCGCAGTGCCCTCGCCGTAGTGCGTGGTCATGCCGCCAAACGGCCGCTGGTAGATCAGGCCTTCTTCGGTTCGCGAAAATGGAACGCCGTAATGTTCAAGTTCGATGACCGCATTCGCCGCTTCCTTGCACATGTACTCGATCGCATCCTGGTCGCCAAGCCAGTCCGAGCCCTTGATGGTGTCATACATATGCCAGCGCCAGTCATCCTCACCCATGTTGCCGAGCGACGCACTAATGCCGCCCTGAGCCGCGACCGTGTGACTTCGAGTCGGGAAAACCTTGGTGACGCATGCTGTTTTGAAACCCGCCTGGGCAAGACCTAAGGTCGCGCGTAAGCCGGCACCGCCGGCACCAAGCACCACAACATCGCAGGTGTGATCGATAAAATCGCTGTTGCTCATGCGCCAGCCCCGAAGGCCAGCCTGAACACCGCCAATACGGCTGTCAGAGCAACAAAAACATGCGTGAATTTACTCAACATCAACGCTGCAACCTTGATCATGGGTCCGTGAACATAGTCCTCGATTATGACCTGAATGCCGAGGCTGGAATGAAACCCGAGGGTCAGCACCAGCAGGGTTAACATTACGCTGTGGAAAGGTCGTGACGCCCAGTCGGTGACAGCTGCGTATTCGAAGTCCATTGAGCCAAGCGAGATCAGTCCATACAAAAACCAGCTACCGAGTATTAAAAGCGCAACGGCCGTCACCCGTTGCATCCACCAGTGATCTGTACCTTCCTTGGCGGATCCGGAACCGAGAACGTGACTTAATGGTGAGCGCAAATTCATGATAAGCCGCCTATGCCAGCATCCATAAAGCGACGGTCAATGCCAGCGACAAAACAATGACAAACCACGCCGATGCGTTCGCCTGACTTTTCTCGAAACCACGGCCCGCATCCCAGAATAAATGCCGGACGCCATTGGCCAGGTGAAAGAAAAAGGCGTAACTCCAGCCGATCAGTAACAGGCAACCGATAGTGGATTGCAGGAATTCGCTCACCATTGAGTATTGTGCCTCGCCTGTTGCCAAACTCATCAGCCAGATCGCGAGTACGGCGAAACCAATCGACAAGGCGGCCCCGGTTGCCCGGTGCAGGATCGACACCGTCATCGTGACCGGCCAGCGATACACGGACAGATGCGGCGATAGCGGCCTGCCAGAATCATTCATTCGTCTGTTTCTCTGAAAGTCTTGCTCAACATCTAGAAATCGATGCAACGACCGTCTTTTTCCCAGTCGCCGAAGCGAGTGGGGTCCGGCCCGTCCCGACCACCGATTTCCCTTTTTTTCTTATCGCCCTTATGCTCATTCTCAGCGGTCATTTCTGCATCGATGAGATCGCCTGAATCATTGTCTTGCGTGGTGTTGATCTTTTTCCCGGACATCCGGCAATTATGCCAGACTAGCATGCGCTATGGGAGACAATACCAAAACTTAAGCAGCCCGCTGGAGTGCCAATAGATGTACCAACTGATAAGCGTTTGTGGCAGCGACGCTGAACACTTCCTGCAGGGCCAGCTAACGCAGGATTTAGCCACGCTGGCTGCCGATGCCGCCTTGCCGGCCGCCTGGTGCACGCCTAAAGGCCGGGTCGTCGCAACGATGCGACTGGTTCTCTCAGACGATTGCATATGTTTATTACTTCCCGCCGCTATTGCCACTTCGTTTTTACAGAAAATCTCGATCTACAAACTTCGTGCCGACGTGCAGTTCGAGACAAAGACAGACTGGCAAGGCATTGCCCTGCAAGCCGCTGCCGATTTGCAAAAACTCGATGATCAACACTTGCTACCGGACTCCACTATCAACAGTTGCCGGTCAAACGACTCTCACATCACAGCGTGCATCGCGACCGACCCACTGACAATCGAAGTGTTCGCCGTCGCGGAAAAAATTGCAGGCTTCGAATTTCAACAGCCGCTGGACGAAACTGAATGGCGAGCAACTTTGATTCGATCGGGCATTGTTCGCATCTCCACCAACAACAGTGAAAAGTACACGCCGCATATGATCAGCCTCGACCTGGCTGGCGCCGTCAGTTTTAACAAAGGTTGTTACACCGGCCAGGAAATCGTTGCACGAACAGAACACCTCGGCAAAAGCCGGCGTCGACTGGCACGCTATGCATGTAACGCAAGCGATATCGCGGTTGGTGATGAACTGTTTGACGGTGAGCGTGCCGTTGGTATCGTAGTGAACGCGGCTGGCGGAGAAGTGATGGCTGTAACGCCGGCGGAAATTCATGACAAGGTTTTGATGCTTAAGGGTGCTGATGCGAAGCCTGGTGTTTTAGCTTGGTAGTGCCAGGTTAGTCGCACGGGGCCTGCGGCCCCTGTCATCATCTTGACGTGTTTGGTTTTAATCGCGCCTGTAGAGGCGCTCCAACAAGGCCTCGTCACAGGCCTGTAGGAGCGGGTCCACACCCGCGATAAAACTCAACCCACCAAGAAAGATGAAAGGGCGCGGTTCATGGGTGGTCTTGTCAGGACTGTCGAGAGGCATGGATGCCGAACGCCAAGCCCGTCAACGCTTTTGTAGCCTACTACGAATCCTCACCAAAGAAGGAAAACAGTGACTGGACGTACTTGTGGGCGCGTCCTGACAAGACCACCCATGAGCCGCGCCCGCTTTCCATATTCCCCTTACTTATCAACCACTTCCGGCCGCATATGCGGGAACAAAAGCACATCCCTGATAGACGCAGAGTCCGTAAACAACATCACCAGCCGATCAATACCCACACCGAGCCCCGCCGTCGGTGGCAAGCCATATTCCAGCGCCCGAATATAATCCGCATCAAACGCCATCGCCTCATCATCGCCCGCGTCTTTGTTGGCGACTTGCTGTTTGAACCGCTCAGCCTGATCTTCGGGATCGTTCAACTCCGAAAACCCGTTTGCAATTTCCCGGCCGGATACGAAGAATTCGAATCTGTCGGTAATGAAAGGGTCTGCATCGTTGCGTCGTGCCAATGGTGACACTTCGGTCGGGTAAGCGGTGATGAAGGTGGGTTGCCGCAATTTCGACTCGCAGGTTTTCTCGAATATTTCGATCTGCAGTTTGCCGACACCATAGCTGTCTTTTATTTTGATACCCAATTCCTTCGCTACTGACTCAAGGTAATCATGGTTTCGTATTTTCGCTTTGTCAAAATCCGGATTGTGTTTGAATATTGCTTCTTCGACGGTCATTCGTTCGATGGGCTTGGCGAAGTCGTAGGTTTCACCCTGGTAGGTGACATTGGTGGTACCCAGGATTGATTCTGACATGCCGTGCAGCAACGCCTCGATCATTGACATTAAGTCTTCAAAATCGGCGTAAGCGCGATAGAGCTCCAGCATCGTGAATTCGGGATTGTGCTGGGTTGATACGCCTTCATTCCTGAAACTTCGATTGATTTCATAAACACGTTCAAAGCCACCGACAGTCAGTCTTTTCAAAAATAACTCGGGCGCGATGCGCAAATACAATTTCATGTCGAGCGCGTTGTGATGCGTCGTGAACGGTCGTGCGATGGCGCCACCTTGTGACGTTTGCATCATCGGCGTCTCGACTTCGAGAAAGTCCTGAGATTCCAGGAATGCACGAATATAGGTAATGATTCGCGAGCGCGTACGAAACACATTGCGGCTGCCTTCATTAACGATCAGGTCGACATAACGCCGTCGGTAGCGCGTCTCCTGATCGGCAAGGCCATGAAATTTTTCGGGAAGCGGTCGCAGTGATTTAACCAGCAGGCGAACCTCGTCCGCCCGGACGGTCAGCTCGCCGCTTTGCGTTTTGAATAGTGGTCCGCTTGCGCCAACGATGTCACCAACGTCCCACTTTTTGAAGTCCTGGTACACGCCCTCTGGTAATCGATCACGTTCCAGGCGTAATTGGATCTGCCCGGTTCGGTCTTGCAATTTAATAAAGCTGGCCTTGCCCATGACACGCTTGACCATCATGCGCCCGGACACGCTGACGTGAACATCTTCGGCTACCAGATGCTCGCCTTCATGCTGACCGTAACTCTGGTGCAGTTCCTCAGCCAGGGCATTGCGGCGAAAATCGTTGGGAAATGCGATTCCCTTTTCGCGCAATTCGCCGAGCTTTCGCCGGCGCTCTGCGATTAACGAATTTTCGTCCTGTTTGTTCTTGTCTGCCACTTACAATCCTTGCTTTAGTCCTGCTTCAATAAACATATCTATCCCGCCGTCGAGGACAGCCTGAGTGTTACCGGTTTCAACGTTGGTACGCAAATCTTTTATTCGGCTCTGGTCCAGCACGTAAGATCGAATCTGGCTGCCCCAACCTACGTCGGCTTTGCCAGCCTCAACTTCCGACGCCTTCGCCCGGCGCTCCAGCATCTCAAGCTCGTAAAGCTTCGCTTTCAATTGCTTCATCGCGGTCGCTTTGTTCTTGTGCTGTGATCGATCGTTTTGACACTGCACTACCGTATTGGTCGGCTCGTGCGTTATTCGCACGGCCGATTCAGTCCGGTTTACGTGCTGGCCGCCGGCGCCGCTTGCACGATAAACATCGATTCGAAGATCGGCTGGGTTAATCTCAATGTCAATATCGTCGTCGACTTCGGGTGATACGAAAACGGAAGCAAACGACGTATGCCGCCGATTGGAAGAATCAAAAGGAGACTTCCGCACCAGTCTGTGGACGCCGGTCTCGGTGCGAAGCCAACCATAAACGTACTCACCGTCAATCTTGATCGTCGCACTTTTTATGCCCGCGACCTCGCCCGCCGACGCTTCGATTACCTCGGCCTTGAAGTCATGCGCTTCCGCCCAGCGGAGATACATGCGCAACAGCATCTCCGCCCAATCCTGCGCTTCCGTGCCGCCGGCACCGGACTGAATATCGAGATAAGCATTATTCGCATCCATCTCGCCGCTGAACATGCGTTGAAACTCCAGATCGGCGACATGTGCTTCGAAACGATCGAGGTCGGCAACGATTACATTCACGGCGTCTTCGTCGTTTTCGTCGTTCGCCATCTCCAGTAATTCGCTGGCATCACCAAGTCCCTCGGACAGTTGATCCAGGCCGATGACAATTTTTTCGAGTTGGGCGCGTTCCTGTCCCAGGGCCTGCGCCCGATCCGGATCGTTCCAGACATCCGGCACTTCAAGTTCGCGCTGAACTTCGGTCAGGCGCTCCGAGGCGGCATCGTAGTCAAAGATACCCCCTCAACGCATTGCTGCG
>Ga0114949_10002070_pt1 | contig 12417 bp, 9 predicted proteins | sample N074metaG_FD_83505 | JGI IMG/M metagenome (GOLD analysis project Ga0114949, IMG submission 83505) | Deep subsurface microbial communities from Kermadec Trench to uncover new lineages of life (NeLLi) - N074 metaG | ecosystem: Environmental > Aquatic > Marine > Ocean trench > Sediment | place... | reverse complement strand
CTTATTGAATACGACAAGCGAGTAAGTCAGCATCTAGCCGCAGATCTACATCACACATTAGTTTTACACGGAGATGCTACTGATGAGGACTTACTGGAAAGCGAAAATATCGCTGAGATGGATTTGTTTTGTGCGCTCACCAACGATGACGAGAACAACATCATGGCTGCACTGCTGGCAAAAAGTATGGGTGCGCGCAAAGTAATCGCGCTCATCAACCGTAGTGCATATGTGGATCTGGTGCATAGCGGCAGCATTGATATTGCCATCTCTCCTGCACAAGTTACTATCGGCTCGCTACTCGCACATGTTCGACGTGGCGATGTAGTTGCTGTGCATAGCCTACGACGAGGTGCGGCAGAAGCACTGGAACTAGTCGCTCACGGTGACGCCAATTCATCAAACGTAGTAGGGCGCAAAGTGGCTGATATTAAATTACCCAAGGGTGCTACTATTGGTGCCATTGTGCGCGGCATGTCGGCGGCTGAAAATAGAGGATGGAGTAATGATAAGGAGAGAGAAAAATCAAAAGATATACCATCTGATCATGATGCACAAGTGATAATCGCACATCATGACACAGTGATTGAAGCGGAAGATCATATTATTGTATTTGTGATTAACAAGAAATTGATTCGCCAGGTTGAAAAATTGTTTCAGGTTGGTATTGCCTTCCTGTAACAAGATCTACTGATGAATCGACTTTTTGCAGTGATCAATGTACTTGGCATAGTAATCCTGATATTCGGATTCACCCTGTTGGTACCACTTGGACTTTCGCTCTGGCTAAATGACACCGCACAGTTTGTTTACTATAAGTCCGCTGCAATTACTATTACCTTGGGTTTATTGATGTGGATAGCAACACGTAGCTACAAACGTGAACTACAGGTACGCGACGGCTTTTTACTGGTGGTGCTGGTTTGGTCGGTACTACCAGTATTTGCTACACTGCCGCTGCTATTGTATCTGCCAAATCTGAGTTTCACTAAGGCTTATTTTGAAGCTACTTCCGGACTTACTGCCAGCGGTGGTACGATCCTTACAGGACTTGACCTGCTGCCGCCTTCAATCAATCTGTGGCGTACTGAGATGGTATGGATGGGGGGAATGGGTTTGATTGTGCTGGCAGTGGCCGTCCTGCCGATGCTCGGAGTGGGCGGCAGGCAGATGTTCAAGGCGGAAACGCCAGGGCCAATGAAAGACACCAAGCTAACACCGCGCATTGCGGAAACTGCCAAAGGCCTGTGGCTGGTCTATGCAGGAATAACGCTTGCTTGTGCCTCTGCATACAAGCTAGCTGGTATGACATGGTTGGATGCGGTGATGCATGCGTTTACCACCATTGGACTTGGTGGTTTTTCTTCCCACGATGCTAGCTTTGCCCACTGGAATTCACCGTTGATCGAAAGTATTGCTATTCTTTTTATGCTAATTGCAGGGATGAATTTTGCCACGCATTTTTTGGTGTGGCGAGAGAAAACCCTCTCACCCTACCGCTACGACCCAGAAGCTGGCCTGTTCATTACCATCATTTTAGTAAGCTGCCTAATGCTTACCCTTTACTTGTGGATTATGGGAGTTTATCCAGATCTTCTCACTGCATTGCGCTATGCCAGTTTCAACACAGTATCGGTTGCCACTACCGCCGGTTATAGTAATACCGATTATAATTTGTGGCCAATTTTTGCGCCATTGTGGATGTTGTTACTTTGTTGTTTCTGTTCTTCATCTGGTTCCACTGGTGGTGGCATTAAGATGATTCGTGCCCAGCTTCTGTTCAAGCAGGTATTTCGTGAAATGATCGTAATCATGCATCCCCAAGCAGTCTCACCCGTTAAGCTTAGCAACAGCGTAGTACCGAACCGAATTGTTTACGCAGTACTGGCCTTCCTGTCCATCTATATCGCCAGCATCATCTCCATGACGCTAATCCTTGCCTTTAGCGGACTTGACTTTATAACGGCTTTTTCTACAGTCGTAGCATGTATCAACAACCTAGGCCCGGGACTTAATCAAGTCGGTCCTGCCACCACTTTCGCTGAACTCACTAATTTTCAGACTTGGATATGTAGCTTCACCATGCTGTTAGGACGATTAGAGCTCTTTACATTGCTTGTAGTGTTTATGCCTGCATTTTGGAGGAAGTAATTACAGAAATTTTCAACCCATGTTTTACAAAATTTTACCTAATGTCGCAAGGCTGATATGCTTAAAAGAAAGAAGTCACCAAGACTTGGAGACCAAATTCAAAAAATCTAAGGAGTAAAAATGAACGATACAGATGATTTGACAGGTGTTAAGGTCATGGTAATCGATGACAGCAATACTATCCGCCGCAGTGCAGAAATTTTTCTCACCCAATCTAAGTGCGAAATAATTTTGGCTAAAGATGGATTTGACGCGATGGCTAAAATTATTGATACTCATCCCGACGTTATTTTCGTTGACATTATGATGCCACGTCTTGATGGCTACCAAACTTGCACTTTAATCAAGAGAAATTCCCATTTTCAATCTACTCCCGTTATCATGCTATCAAGCAAGGATGGGTTATTTGATCGAGCTCGTGGCAGAATGGTTGGATCTGATGAATATTTGACCAAACCTTTCACCAAAGAAAGTCTAATAAATGCCGTACAGAAATATGCATTTAAGCGTAAGGCAACAGCTTAATCAAGTAACCTCAATATTCTGGTGATACAAAATAGGATAACCGAGCAGACTCGGTAAACCGTTTCCGCCTAGACTGTGGTTTGGACAAGACCTGCTTCGAATACGTATAAGTTTAAAATGAGTCGAAAGCCTATAGTTATTATCGGCAGCGGGCTTGCAGGCTACGCTGTAGTTCGTGAGTTTCGCAAATTTGATGTTAATACACCTGTACTAATTCTTTCTGCAGACCATGGTGGGTTCTACACCAAGCCAATGCTGTCGAACGCTTTGGCTACAGGCAAGACACCCGCATCACTCTTGACTAGCAGCGCAGAACGTATGGCCGACCAGATGAACGCAATGATACGCCCGTATAGTCGGGTAATAACTATCGATCCATCGAACAAAAATCTTTTCTTACAAAATGGTGAAAAACTAAACTACGATCAACTTGTTCTGGCCTTAGGTGCAAATCAGATCCACCTCCCTTTAGAAGGGGATGGGATAGAAGAAATATTGTCAGTAAATGATCTAGACGATTACCGTCGCTTCCGTGATGCGTTGGCAACAAAAAAGGAAATAGCCATTCTAGGTACCGGGCTGATCGGTTGTGAATTTGCTAACGATCTTGCTGTAGCAGGTTATCATGTGCACGTGATCGACATTAGTGCTCAGCCTCTGGGTAGATTGCTGCCACAGGCAGGTGGCATTTTCCTGCAACGCAGGTTGGAAGCTACCGGTGTAGTTTTTCACATGGACACGACTACCCAACGTGTTGAAAGAGCAGGAGAAGGCTTACAACTAGCTCTTTCTAATGGAGAAATCATAAAAGCAGATATTTTTTTAACAGCGGTAGGACTAGCTCCACGCATTGCTCTTGCGAAAGCAGCAGGTATTGAGGTAAATCGCGGCATTGTAGTAAATCAATCACTGCGAACTAGCTACGAGGACGTTTACGCTTTAGGAGACTGTGCAGAAGTTGATGGTAGGGTACTGCCGTTTGTTATGCCGATCATGCATGCCGCACGCGCCCTTGCAGCGACCTTGACTAACAAACCAACCCCGGCACGCTACCCAGCTATGCCAGTGTTGGTAAAAACCCCAGCATGCCCAACCGTAATTTCACCTCCCAACCCCGGTGCAAAAGGTAAATGGCAGATAGAGGAAACTCAAGATGGTGTTAAGGCATTATTCCAAGACGAGGAAAACAAGCTACTCGGTTTTGCACTGCTAGGTGTGGCAGCTAAAGAAAAGAACTTACTTGCCACACAGTTGCCACTGGTAATGGAGTAATTCCAATTTTTGGAGTAGCACAAACTTAATCAGACAGATTTACTAGGATTTGAATTGATCTTAGGAAAAGAATAAAAATCATGTATCTAGATTATGTCGTACGCCAAAATAATATTGATCTTTAAAATAAAGGCTATTCAGTAGCGCTTATCATTGCATGTGAAGGGTGAGAATTGACATAAGCTACAGACAGAGTTAGATTCATACGTATGCGTGAATGAATTCATACTTCTACTTTTTGGATTGAGTTACACTGATAGGAGAAGATTATGCAGCGCAGGGATTTTATCAAACTAGCCGGGGCAAGTGCCGCCTTATTTCCGATTGCGCCATCAGTTTTTGGCAAACAAGCTAATCTTTCAAAGTGGAATAGTTATCGCCTGACTTACCAAGTCAATCTTCCAACAAAAGGCAAAAGGGCACTTCTATGGTTGCCATTGCCAGATACGAACGATACGCCCCACCAGTTTTCTCAAGGCAGCGTGTGGAGTGGAAATGCGAAAACGGCTAAATTTCAAACCATTGCTAAAACAGCTTCCCCAGTATTTCACGCTGAGTGGCACGATGGTGGGCCGCGTAGAGTGACGGTAAGCAGCGTGGTCAAGACCCGTAATCGCTTTGTCGATTTGCGCAATTATTCTGATCGGGACAAAACCATAATTCCTGCGGATATAAAACGCTTCCTCCAACCCACCAAGCATGTTCCGCTAAATGGTATTGTACGCATGACTGCTTTGTCTGTCACCAAAGATGCCAGCGCCCACACTCCTCTAGAAAAGGCTCGCGCCATTTACAACTGGGTGGTCGATAATGCCTATCGCGATCAGGCAACGCGTGGCAGCGGGCGAGGCGACATCAAATCCATGCTAGAAAAAAACAATTTGGGTGGCAAGTCTGCCGATCTCAATACGCTGTTCGTAGGTTTAGCACGGGCTGCAGGTGTTCCGGCACGAAATCAGTACGGAATCCGGATAGATGAATCAGTGACACACAAGTGTCTGGGTAAATTTGGCGATCTGAGTACTGCTCAACATTGCCGTGCGGAATTTTATCTCACTGACTTGGGCTGGGTACCAGTAGATCCTGCAGACGTACACCAATTATTGCTAGATGAAAGATTGACACACAATCATCCTAAGGTAGTTTCGCTGAGAGAAAAACTGTTCGGTACGTGGGAGATGAACTGGGTGACGTTCAATCATTGCGATGACATCACGCTGGGTAATGGCAGCGTTGCGGGCAAGTTACCGTTTTTCATGTATCCCCACGCTGAAATCAGCGGAAAGCAACAGGACAGTTTGGCGCCGGCAGAATTCACTTACAAGATCATCTCGGCAAAATTGGTCGGTACTGGCGTCAAACTTTAGTTAATCACGGAACTGCTTCTTCTAACGTATATCTTCGCCTCCATCTGCGTTTCTACTGGGATTATGTCCGCACCTGTGGCCACCAGTTAAGACTTAGCTAATTTGAAAATTTATATGAAACTAAATACATCGTTCACTTGATCGCTGTATCTATCTAGCAATTGTTGGAAAGATCTCAATACCCTATTCCCCATTGATGTAAACAGCACATGTAAATCTTGTGGAATCTGTTGGTAAATTAATGACGCTTGTTCTGTAAGCTTATTCAGAACACAATGACCTGTCAGCCAGATACCATAAATAACTTGATGATCAGAATGATATCTTGTACTATAATTTATCAGGCAATTACTGGTTTAAGGTCAGTTTTTTCTTGGCTTAAGTGAAATAACTGCCTGGTTTCTGCTACAAAGATAGGGAAGACAAACTCTAATAAAGGGGCTTAAATGAAAAATTATCTCTGGACAATTGTTTTAGTCGCGTCGTTCACTGCGCTGGTGGGCTGTGCAACTCAAGCTCCATCTGGTAAAGACTTCAATGCGGTACAACTAAGTACTGCGCGCTATGGTCAAAAAGTAGACACATTTGTGATTGTCCAGGATGCCTCGTCATCGATGAATGGTAAATACATGGGACGTTCTAAATTTGATATCGCCAAGGAAACCCTCTCTCGCATGAATCAGACGATCCCTCAGCTAGACTTTAACGTAGGCCTGGTTGCTTTCAGTGGGGGTTGCTTTAACGATGCTGAAGTGCTTTACGGATTAGCACCGTACAACCGCGATGATCTTAGTGGTGGCTTAGCTAAACTTACATGCGCAGGCGGCATGACCCCAATGAACGCGGGTATCAACCACGCTAACAGTAAACTTCTGACAGGGCTTGGGCTCGGACAGATAGCGATGTTTATCGTTAGTGATGGTATATCAGATGCGAGTCATCCTTCTGGCGGCAATGGCGGCAAAACAAATGCCCTTGATGCCGCTAAAAAGTTGAAAGACCAACTTGGCGATAGGGTGTGCATTTACCCCATCCAAATCGGCAATGAACCGGATGGAGAGGAGTTTATGGATAAACTCGCCAAAATCGGAGGTTGTGGTTTTACATCTAACGCCGTTGAAATTTCTTCACCCAAGACCATGGCGAGCTACGTGATTAAAACTCTTCTCAGACCTGTGAGAGCTGCCCTTGTTGCTGACCCTGCTGACACTTCTCCAGAAAAAATTACATTCTCCGCTGATGCATTGTTCGATTTTGACAAAGCCGTGCTGAAATCTAAAGGTAAGCAATCCTTGGATAACCTTACGATTAAACTAGGAGGCGTCAAATATGATGTAATCGTTGTTGTTGGTTACACTGACCGCATTGGTTCTGAAGATTACAATAAACAGCTCTCTGTACGTCGTGCCAACGCAGTTAAGAGTTACCTGGTATCGAAGGGTATTGATGCAAACGACGTTTTTGTTGATGGAAAAGGAGAGGCTAATCCGATAACCGGGACTACATGTATTGGAAAAGGCATGCAAACTAAAGCACTGATTGCCTGTCTGCAACCCGACCGTCGCGTTGAAATCGAGATTGCCGGTGCACGGGAAGCGAAATGGTGAAATAGTTCTATCTATTCTATCTAGTTACAACAAATAGAACAGAAAATAGATTGAAGCCCTGCCACCGTGCAGGGCTTTTTTAGTTATGTTCTGGACATGTTGTTGATGCAAGTGTGCACTCAAACCCAGGGGCATACACTAAGTTTTGGTATCATAAAAAGAGTTAAAGTAATTATCCCAGCTTACCGTGACACTGCTTGTATTTCTTCCCAGAACCGCATGGACATGGATTATTACGGCCAATCTTCGCACCTTGGCGCACGAACGGCTGATGTGTTCCTCGACCTTCTTTACTACTACCTTCTTCTTCGCCTAACGCATTCTCATAAGTCGCGTGGTGATATTGCATGTTCACTGGTAGTCGCTGCGCTTCAGAAGCTGCTTCCACTTGCTGCTCATTTCTGATCTGCACTATCATCAGTATCTTGGTAACCTCTGATTTAATCCCTTCTTGCATTGCTTTGAACAGGTCAAAGGCTTCACGTTTGTATTCCTGCTTTGGATTTTTTTGTGCATAACCGCGCAAGTGGATACCCTGGCGCAGGTAATCCAATTCTGCCAAGTGCTCACGCCAATGAGCATCGAGACTTTGCAGCATCACTGCTCGCTCGTACTGATGCATAATATCAACACCAACCTTATCTACTTTACCCTGATAATGTTCGTTCGCTATTTCAGTAACACGCTGGCCCAGGTTTTCCTCATTCAACTCAGATTCTTTTTCCAACCATTCCTGCAACGGCAGTTGCAATTGATATTCTGAGACAAGAGCCTTTTCTAGCCCTGGAACGTCCCACTGCTCCTCAATACTTTGCGGTGGTATATGGAAGCTGACAAGATTACCCAGCACGTCCCCGCGCATTGCTGTAATAGTTTCAGAAATATCGTGCGACTCAAGTAACTCATTACGCATCTCATAAATACTTTTACGTTGCTCATTGGCAACATCATCGTATTCAAGCAACTGCTTGCGTATATCAAAGTTGCGAGCCTCCACTTTACGTTGTGCATTCTCAATGGCTCGGGTGACCCACGGGTGCTCAATGGCTTCTCCTTCTGGCATGTTAAGACGCTGCATGATGCTGGCCACACGATCGGAAGCAAAGATGCGCAAAAGTGGGTCTTCAAGTGAAAGATAAAAACGGCTGGAGCCAGGGTCACCCTGACGACCGGATCGACCACGTAGCTGGTTATCCACCCGGCGTGATTCATGTCGTTCAGTGCCAATGATGTGTAGCCCTCCCTGTTTCAGTACCTCGTCATGGCGAAGTTGCCATTCATCGTACAATTTGGCAATACGCTCAACCTTGACAGAATCGCTGATATTCTCGTCTGACCTAATGTGCTCAACCTCAGGATCTGGATTACCACCTAACACAATATCGGTACCTCGCCCTGCCATGTTAGTTGCTATGGTAATCATCTTCGAGCGTCCGGCCTGAGTAATAATCTCTGCTTCGCTTGCGTGTTGCTTGGCATTTAGTAGCTGGTGAGGCAGTTTGTGCTGATTTAATAGCCCAGACAGCAATTCGTTGTTTTCAATTGAAGTAGTTCCAACCAAAACCGGCTGTCCGCGCTGGTAGCAATCTTTGATCCCTTCAATAATGGCGCTGCTCTTTTCATCCATAGTGCGAAACACCTGATCCATGTATTCGTCACGGATCATTCGACGATCAGTTGGAATAATTACGGTTTCCAATCCGTATATTTGCTGGAACTCATAAGCCTCAGTATCTGCCGTGCCTGTCATCCCAGCTAGTTTTTTATACATGCGAAAATAATTCTGGAAAGTAATCGAGGCAAGTGTCTGGTTCTCCTTTTGGATCGGGACATTTTCCTTGGCCTCTATCGCTTGGTGCAACCCTTCCGACCAACGTCTACCAGACATAAGCCGCCCAGTAAATTCATCCACTATCACTATCTCACCATCCTGTACTACATAATGCTGATCAAGATGGAACAAAGAATGGGCACGTAGTGCTGCATAGAGATGATGCACCAGATTGATGTTGGTAGGACTATAGAGACTAGCTCCTGTCGTCAATAGGCCAGCCTGGGTAAGCATTTCTTCTGCATGTTCGAAGCCAGTCTCACTCAGTAGCACCTGCTGAGATTTCTCATCCACACTGAAATCACCGGTGCCATCTTCTTTCTCCTGACGAACAAGTTTTGGAATCAGTGTATTGATACGAGTGTAAATTTCAGTGTTGCTTTCTGCCTGACCTGAGATAATCAGTGGGGTGCGCGCTTCGTCAATCAGAATAGAATCTACCTCGTCAACAATGGCATAGTTGAGTGCACGTTGTACCCGTTCAATAGGGTCGCTCACCATATTGTCACGCAGGTAATCAAAACCAAACTCGTTGTTAGTACCGTAGGTAATGTCGGCGGAATAAGCAGTCTGCTTGTTATCATGATCCATGTGCGAAAGAACCACTCCCACACTGATACCTAAGAATTGATATATTCGCCCCATCCATTCAGAATCACGCTTAGCCAGATAGTCATTCACCGTAACCAAATGAATACCTTTGCCAACTAGGGCATTAAGATACGAAGGCAAAGTCGCCACCAGGGTTTTGCCCTCCCCCGTTCGCATCTCTGCAATCTTTCCGTGGTGGAGAACAATGCCGCCGATCAATTGCACCTCAAAATGGCGCATTCCCAAAACCCGTTTGCTGACTTCGCGTACTACTGCAAAGGTTTCTGACAATAATGCATCAAGAGTCTCTCCTTCTTTCACACGCTGTCTGAATTCGTCTGTCTTCGCACGTAATTCAGCATCCGTCAGCGCTGCAATCGTAGATTCCAGTGTGTTGATAGTGCTAACAGTCTGGAAATATTGCTTGATCAACCTATCGTTACGGCTGCCGAAAACTTTCTTGAGAAGAATGTTTAGCATAATTTATTAAAAGAATTCTACCCAAAAAAACTGTCGCCAAAAAACATGGGGCGAGGCTTTTGCCTCACCCCGTCGCAGCTAATTCATGATCGGCTCAACTAGGCTTCTTTAGAAACCGTGATGGATTTCGTGGCAAGCCCTTATGCCTGACTTCAAAATGCAAGTGCGGACCAGTAGACCGGCCCGTGCTCCCCACTTCTGCGATCTTTTCTCCTTGCATCACCACCTGCCCCAACTTGACCAAGCGCTTGGAAGCATGCGCATAGCGGCTGATAAGATTATTACCATGATCAATCTCAATCATATTACCATATTCAGGATGCAGGTCGGAGTAAACCACCACGCCACCTGCGGCAGCTATGATAGGTGCCCCTACTTCGGCAACTAAATCAATTCCCTTATGAAAAGCTCTTTTTCCGGTAAAAGGATCAATACGGGAACCAAAACCAGATGAATACCACTTTACTTTCACCGGCATAATGGAAGGCAGCATTTTTTTCTTAAGCCTGTCTTGCCTTAGCAAGGAATCCAACGTTTCTAACTTACCCATGCGGTCATCTATCGTGCGTGACAAATCCTGGACTTTATTTTCAAATTCACCAAAAGAAATGTTTTGAAGCGGTAGGGTAGATAACGCACCCCCTTGACCCGGCATTTGATTAAACACAAATTCCCGGGACTTAATGCCAGATAATTCTGTAAGTTGTTCACCTACTGAATCGAGCCTCAATAATTGCGCTTGCATCTGACCCATTTTGATCGCCATAGCGCTTAGATTATCACGCAGATACTGCTGGTTTTTCTTATACTCCTCCTCCTGCAAGCTCATCACAAATGACCGAAAGAAAGGGCTGTTGATCTTGTCCACATATCGTAACGAAAGATAGTTAAGCCCTAAAACCGTCGACACAATAACAAGAAATAGCGCTCCTAACAACAGCACGAGGTGCCTTCTAGTGAAATTCAAGGTTTTTACCTTTACTAGATTACTAGACACAAGAATAATATTCATATATTTCTCCGAACTCTCGTACAGCACATGTGACGTATAAATTGTCTACATAGAAATGCTACTGAGCGTGGTAATCTGTGTGAGAAATTGCAATACTACCAATTACAAATAATATGACAATACACAAAATCAATTTCTACCTTAGCACCCTCAAGGAAGCGTCTGAGCATCAAGAGCTGTTCACCTACATCGATCGATTAACCCAAATACAGCAAGCATTCATGGAAATTATTCCGCCCCAATTAGCAACTCCCTGTTCTATAGGCCGATTTTCAGCTGGAAAGTTAACTATACTTGTAGGTAACGGAGCAGTCGCAGCGAAACTAAAGCAAATTCTACCATCATTGCTATCAAAATTTCAGAAAAGCGGCTTCATTGAGGTTACTGCAATTCAAATTACTGTGCAAGCAGATTACTACATATACAGTGCGGATAACTCATCCCGTGAGAGACCAAAAATAGGCCAAACTGGCATGGAAATCCTGAGCAAATTTGCTACAAATTTACCTGTGTCGCCATTAAAAATAGCTGTTAAATCAATACTAAAGAAACAAGCCAAACCGCCAAAGAAATCTTCACATGACTGTTGTATTCGAGAACCAAGGTAGAAATCATCGATTGTCTGAATTGTGTTACTTTTTATGAGAATTTTCTGGTTTTTTTGAACTACCTGAATCAGATTTTAAATATCAGAGCAATAAGCCCCCTCTCCTTAATCATAATAACTCGAGGCTGAGCTTTGGAACTTAAAGAAAAACCAACTACCCTCCTGGAATGGAATCAAACACTTAGTATCAGTACATAGCATTTTTCAGCTCTTCAAATTGGGCTGAGCACTGCCAATATATGAAGTAAAAGTAAAAAACTACACTACAAAAAATTTGTAGGCAATTGGATGCTTACCCGTGTATTCCAATGAATTTTACGCTGTGCTAGAATTATGTAAGCCAAAAAATACTTTCCCTAGTTTGTAAACGGAAGAAATGTTGTTTTGTAGTATGCAAGGATGCGACAACTTCGCAAAAGGCCAAGTAGCTCAGTTGGTAGAGCAGAGGACTGAAAATCCTTGTGTCGGCGGTTCAATTCCGTCCTTGGCCACCAAACAAATAAAGGGTTTGCGTGGTTTCTTCATGCATGCTCTTTTTTCTTTTGTGTAATTTTGGTGTAATTGAGACAAAGAACTACACGACTTCTTTGTAGCGTTCTTCCAATATATCCATAGCCTTTTTGATATGTTCGCCGTTCTGGTGAGCGTAACGTTCAACCATAGCCAACGTCTTGTGGCCTGAAATCCGCTTCACTGTGGGCAGATCAACACCTGCTTGTACCAGATGCGTGATAACTGTATGCCGCAATGTGTGGCGCACTACTTCGTCTGGATTCATGCCTGCGGCAGAAACTACACGACGGAAAGGTTTGCGTATATCCATCGTATGGCCTTCCTTTGCACCGGGTGAAGGAAATAGCCACGGTTGTCCTTTCTGCAAACCTACCAAATAACCTTCCAGAAATTCTGCCAGTTGCTGAGTGATTGGCTGTTCACGCGCTCCTGACTTGGCTTGTGGAATGTAGATTGTGCGG
>Ga0114949_10002069_pt1 | contig 12418 bp, 13 predicted proteins | sample N074metaG_FD_83505 | JGI IMG/M metagenome (GOLD analysis project Ga0114949, IMG submission 83505) | Deep subsurface microbial communities from Kermadec Trench to uncover new lineages of life (NeLLi) - N074 metaG | ecosystem: Environmental > Aquatic > Marine > Ocean trench > Sediment | place... | reverse complement strand
TGCGATGTCCTGGGCATACAGCCGCTTGTCGAACCCGATCGAGGCATTTATCGCCTCCATGATTGCGTCCGGCCCGTCGGCGAACCGCCCGCCCCACATCGCGTTCTGGGTCTTTTTGGTCATCATGTCCCCCGGAGGGTTCGAATGCGCTGGTTTCGTTTTGCCGTCCTCTACACGGCCCTCGCAGTTGGTGCAATTGCGGCCTACAATTACACATTTATAACTGATCCAGAGACGCTGCGCGAAGGGAGCATGAAAAAGCTGGTGTTTCACAGCGCCCCACGTGACGTGTCTCAGGTCACGTTCACCGACCCCGAAGGCGGCGAGCATCAGCTGGCGGACTGGCAGGGTAAATACGTTGCGGTGAACTTTTGGGCCACATGGTGCGCGCCCTGCCGCAAAGAAATGCCGTCGCTTGATGCGTTGCAAGGCGAATTTGGCGGCGAGAATTTCGAAGTTGTGACAATTGCCACGGGTCGAAATACTTTACCAGCAATCAGCCGATTTTTCGAAGAAGCCGGCGTGGCGCAATTGCCGATCTTGCTCGACCCAAAACTTGAACTGGCCCGTGAAATGGCAGTTCTTGGATTACCGATCACAGTTATTCTGAACCCTGAAGGGCGAGAAATTGCCCGCCTACGCGGTGATGCGGATTGGTACAGCGACAGCGCCAGAGAGATTATCGCAGCCCTGATCGGCGGCAATTAATCAGTTTCGGCATCCGCAACGCCTATTATTCAACTCCAATACCTGGTGCCGGTGCCGCTATATTGGCGACTTTGCTGTGGCACGGGCAACCAACTAGGTGGTCGTTGACCATGCCGACTGCTTGCATGAATGCGTAAACAATCGTTGGCCCACAGAATTTAAACCCGGCATTTTTCAAATCCTTGGAAATCTGGCGCGATAATTCGGTTTCGGCGGGAATATCGGACATCGTTTGGAACTGGTTTTGTTGTGGCTTTCCGCCCACATACCGCCACAGGAAATGGTTGAACCCTTCGCGCGACTCAATCTCGACCCAGGCCCGTGCGTTTCCAATTGTTGCCTCAATCTTCCCGCGATGGCGAACAATACCGGCATCACCCAGCATTCGCAGCACATCCTGCTCGCTCCAGTGCGCAATTATGTTAGGGTCAAAACCCGCAAACGCTGATCGAAAATTTTCCCGTTTCCGCAATATCGTGATCCAGGCAAGCCCAGCCTGAAAGCCATCCAAAATCAGTTTTTCCCACAGTGCCCGGCTATCGTATTCCGGCACCCCCCATTCATTGTCGTGATAGTCGACATACAGCGGGTCGTCGCCGCTCCATTCACAGCCGCCATCCATCATCCGCCTCCACTCTCGTGCACTAAAAATTTACTTTTCCCAGCTTTATTCGAATTGGAACCAAATGAGAACATTAACTTCGGCTTAGGGTGTCTTGGGCCAGGTTAGACGAGACAGTAATGGAGAGTCGTGATGGTAATTGGCAGGCAAATGGGCATGGCGGATCATGTCCCGGAAATGAGCGATCCGTTGTCCATGGCCGTTACTGAACGCGACGAAAACGTGCTTGAACTTGTCCGCGACGCGCTGGACAGACAGCAGGTCATGCTGGCCTACCAGCCGATTGTACAAACCGAACGCCCTAACCGACCCGCATTTTACGAGGGTTTGATACGCATCATGGACAGGTCGGGTAGGATCATCGCGGCGCGCGAATTTATTGATGTCGTCGAAACAGACGAGATCGGGCGCAAGATTGACTGCCTTGCACTGAAAATCGGCTTGCAGGCGTTACAGAGTGAACCGTCGCTTCGGCTGGCCATAAACATGTCGGCCAGATCAATCGGCTATAAGCGCTGGATGCGGACGCTGGATACGGGTCTCAAGCACGATCCCAAAATCGCTGAACGTCTGATCCTGGAAATCACTGAACGTTCGGCAATGGTGATGCCCGATATCGTTCAGGCTTTCATGACCGATTTGCAAAAATTGGGCGTCGCCTTCGCTCTTGATGACTTTGGGGCCGGCTACACGGCGTTTCGCTATCTCAAAGACTTTTATTTCGACATTCTAAAAATCGACGGGCAGTTTACTCAGGGCATCCACAAAAATCCGGACAATCAGGTATTAGTCAGGGCGTTAATCTCTATCGCAAAACATTTTGACATGTTCACCGTTGCCGAAATGGTTGAGTGTGAGCATGACGCGAAATTTTTGACGGACGCGGGTATCGACTGCATGCAGGATTATTATTTTGGTATGCCGACGCTGCGCCCCTATTGGGTTCAGGATCAGGAACAAGAGCGCAAAGTCGGTTAACCGCGTCGGAAATTCCCGTTCTGACGCCGGAATCAATCAGGCAAATCCAGGGTTTTGCACCATTGGCTGCCCCGTCGGTTGATATTTCTGCACTTGCAGCATAGGAGTCCGCTATCGGGCGGGGATCGCGGCCGGAGCTTTCGCGGCCGCAACGCATTCTCTGCCATTTATTATAGTGGGAGATTCAGGTTTGACCAATGTCGTGATCGCATCCGCCGCCCGTACAGCCGTCGGAAGTTTTGGCGGTTCGTTCGCAAAAACACCGGCCCACGATCTGGGCTCCGCCGTGTTGCAAGCTGTTGTGGAGCGCGCCGGAATTGAAAAAAGCGAAGTTTCAGAAACTATTTTGGGCCAGGTACTTAATGCTGGCCAGGGCCAGAATCCTGCGCGCCAGGCCCACATCAACGCCGGCCTGCCCGTTGAAAGCGCCGCCTGGGGCATCAACCAGGTATGCGGTTCTGGCTTGCGCGCAGTGGCGTTGGGTGCGCAGCACATTCAGCTTGGTGATGCGGATATCGTTGCCGCAGGCGGACAGGAAAACATGACTCTTTCGCCGCACGTCGCGCATCTGCGTGCGGGTCACAAAATGGGTGACGTAAAATATATAGATTCGATGATACGCGATGGCCTGTGGGACGCATTTAACGGCTACCACATGGGTCAAACCGCTGAAAACGTCGCCCAGCAATGGCAAATTAGCCGCGACATGCAGGATGAATTCGCTGTCGCCAGCCAGAACAAGGCCGAAGCCGCGCAGAATGCCGGCAAGTTTGATGACGAGATTATCGCCTTCACGGTGAAAAACCGCAAAGGCGATATCGTCGTCGACAAGGATGAGTACATCCGCCACGGCGCGACAATGGAATCCATGCAGAAATTGCGGCCAGCATTTGTGAAGGGCGGCACGGTTACTGCCGCCAACGCATCAGGCCTTAATGATGGCGCAGCAGCAACGTTGCTGATGAGTGCTGATGACGCTGAAAAGCGCGGCATCCAGCCGCTTGCACGGATCGCCAGCTACGCAACGGTCGGTCTGGACCCGTCGATCATGGGCGCTGGCCCGATCCAGGCAAGCCGCAAAGCGTTGGAAAAGGCGGGTTGGAAAGCCGAGGATCTGGACCTGGTTGAAGCCAACGAAGCTTTCGCCGCACAGGCCTGCGCGGTGAACAAGGACATGGGCTGGAACCCAGATGTGGTGAATGTAAACGGTGGCGCCATTGCCATTGGCCATCCGATCGGCGCCTCTGGCTGTCGAATCCTGAACACTCTGCTGTTTGAAATGCAGCGCCGCGACGCCAAAAAGGGCCTTGCCACGCTGTGCATCGGCGGCGGAATGGGCATTGCCATGTGTGTAGAGCGCCCGTGACGAATTTTTCGTTGCGCAATAATATTGCGCATTGTAACGGTCAAACTGAGTTAAAATATCTTTAACATCGGAGAACAGAATGTCTCGAATCGCGCTTGTGACAGGTGGCACCCGCGGAATTGGTGCAGCCATCTGCGTAGCTCTGAAAGATGACGGCTACACCGTCGCAGCTAACTATGCCGGCAACGATGAAGCTGCGGCAAAGTTCACCGCCGACACCGGTATCGCCGCCTACAAATGGACTGTTGCAGACTATGACGCTTGCGTAGAAGGTATTGCCAAGGTCGAAGCCGATCTTGGTCCGATAGAAGTTCTGGTCAACAATGCCGGTATCACCCGGGACGCCATGTTTCACCGCATGACGCGTGAGCAGTGGCAAGAGGTCATCGACACCAACCTCAACGGTGTATTCAACATGACCCATCCGATCTGGCCAGGCATGCGCGCGCGCAAGTTCGGCCGCGTAATCAACATCAGTTCGATCAATGGCCAGAAAGGTCAGGCAGGCCAGTCAAACTATTCAGCCGCTAAGGCGGGCGATTTGGGCATCACCAAGGCACTGGCCCAGGAAGGCGCACGGGTTGGCATCACGGTCAACGCAATTTGCCCGGGGTACATCGGCACCGAAATGGTCCTTGCCATCGATGAAAAAGTGCTGAACGAGCGCATCATCCCGCAAATTCCGGTTGGCCGGCTGGGTGAACCGTCCGAGGTCGCGCGCTGCGTGACATTCCTGGCATCGGACGACGCCGGGTTTATTTCTGGGTCAACAATCACTGCGAATGGTGCGCAATACCTGGTCTGATCCAGTCTCAGATATTGCGCTAGAATTTACGGGACGCGCCCGCGCCGCGTTTGTGCAATGCTGTTTCGCGAAATCGCGGATCTGCCATGGGCATAATAATCAATTCAGTCGCGGCCCCAAGTTCCACGGGGTCATTAAACGGCATGCATTCAGCAATTTTCGGTGCTACTGGCATCACCCAAACCTGTAGTTTCTGGCCATGCCGCACCGGCCATCCGCAAACATTGTGCGTCTCCATATTCGGGCGGCGCGCGTCTGGCCGCAAGGACCAACGCCGCCAAATCGTCAACTCAGGCGTGAGTCAGACGAAATATTTCTTCTTTTAGTCGAAGTTTTTCTTTTTTGAGTTGTTTGACCTGAAGATCGTCAGTGGCAGGGCTTCGTTGTCCTTCCTCTACTCGCTCGTCTAAGGATTGATGTTTTTTCCGGAGCTCCTGCAGATGCGAACTCAAGTTCATAGCCGTCCTCCTGTTTTAGAATTGCCCGTAACGACAGTGCACCACATAATCGGGTTCATGTCACGTGCGATGGTCGGTTCTGTGGATAAACACACTGTTGCGACCCAAAACTTACCAAACCCCTAATTCAGCCAATTTCAAGCGGGTCACCATTGCGCAGAATTCCGCTAACGACCTGCGTATAACTTTCGCCATCACGATCATGACGGTCGCCCTGGTGCAAGATAAGCGGGGCCAGCAGCCTCAGGGCACTGCGCCCGCCTTTTCGCGCAACGACAAGCACCAATTCGGCGGAGCGACCGGCGCGCGGTGCCAGCGGTTTGATCCGAACACTGCCAAGCCGGTCATCAAAAGCCCGCAAAAGATCAGACAATCTTTCTGCATTCTGAATGATCGTCAGATATCCGCCGGGTTTCATTCGCCGCGTCGCTGCATCAATCCATGTTGCCAATAATGTGTCACCCGCCAAAGCCTTGTCCCTGCCTGCGTCGGCTGCGGGCGTCCCACGATCGCGGCGATAATACGGCGGATTGGAAATTACGTGATCAAAGCCCTGCTCACGCAAAGTACTCGGCAGATTTGAAACATCCGCCGTCACCACATTCATTTCGATATTGTTTTCAGCGGAGTTGCGCCTGGCAAGCTCTGCATATTCATCCTGCACTTCCACCCCGGTCAACGCGAGCTTCGGCACCCGGCGCGCGAGGCACAGACTCGCCACACCGGCACCACAGCCGAGATCTAGCACGTGATGGCCGGGGGCGGCTGCAACAGCTGCGGCCAACAGGACCGGATCAACTCCGGCGCGGTATCCAGAGCGCGGCTGCCAAATCTGCAATAACCCACCAAGGAAGCGATCTTTTGTTAAATCAGCCTGGTCAAATCCCACGGCTTAGCGCCCCAAGTCGATGTCGTTCTCCAACAAAATCTTTTCAGCCAGGTAATGATCTTTTTCGCGCACCATCACACGCCGCGGCAATACCCCAACAGACCCCTCGAGCACGCTCATGTGGACGTCAATCGGAAAGCAGTCTATACCCTCGCCCTGAAGAAGAGCGGAGGCGTAGGCAATGATCGTTAGATCTGTGGTGCGCAGAAGCTCTTTCATAATCCGTGACTTAAGGGCAGTCGCCCCCGTTTGTCGAGAGATGTGACGTGACCGTGATGGGCTCGGATGATGTTGCAATAGGCCCACTCGAAAGATTGACCGATTTTCTGGCAGTCGATCTGGAAGCGGTTGACGACTTGATCCGACACCGAATGGCATCGCAACACGCACCGCGCATACCCGAAGTGACGGCGCATCTGGTCGAGGCCGGGGGCAAGCGTCTGCGCCCGATGCTGACGCTCGCGGCGGCACGCCTTTTCGACTATGGTGGCCCGTTTCATGTGCACTTGGCTGCCAGCGTGGAGTTCATCCATACCGCGACCCTGTTGCACGACGATGTCGTCGACGAAAGCCGGCGCCGACGAGGCCGCCCGACAGCGAACTTGTTGTGGGATAATAAATCCAGCGTTCTGGTTGGGGACTATCTGTTTGCGCGATCATTTCAGTTGATGGTGGAGACCGGATCACTCAGGGTATTGGATATCCTTGCAAATGCATCGGCAACGATCGCTGAGGGCGAAGTATTGCAGCTGACCGCATCGCAAGACCTTGCGACCAACGAGGAAATTTATCTGAAAATAGTGCGCGGCAAAACCGCCGCGCTGTTTTCCGCCGCTACCGAAGTCGGTGGTGTCATAGCGGGCGGCTCGGCAAGTCAGGTGCAGGCGCTTTCCACGTTCGGTGATGCACTTGGGATCAGCTTTCAGATCGTGGATGATTTGCTGGACTACGGCGGCACCATTGCGATCGGCAAGAACATTGGTGACGATTTCCGCGAGCGCAAACTTACGCTTCCGTTGATCAAGGCGGTGGCCAAAGCGGACCCGTCAGAACGCGCCTTTTGGGAGCGCGTTATCGAAAAGGGCCGGCAGGAGGACGGCGATCTGGATCAGGCGCTGGAATTGCTCGAAAAACATGGAGCGCTGAAGTCCGCGCGTTCTGATGCTTTGGCCTGGGCCGAGCTGGCCAAGACCGCGCTCGAAATACTGCCCGAAGGTCCAGTCCGCGGGATGCTGTTTGATCTGACCGAATACGTAGTGGCGCGGGTTAGTTAGAGGATTGCCACAGACCTGCTGGAACTACCCACCAATCATCATGGGCATCGCCTATTTCAGTTGCGGCTGCTGCTGCTGCTGTGGCGCTGGCATACAGCCCAAAACAGGTGGCGCCAGACCCTGACATGCGGGCCATAAGACACCCGGTAGTCGCCGATATTTCGCCGATTTCGACACCGATCTCCGGAACCAAAACACGTGCCGGAGGTTCCAGATCGTTGCGCTGTGCCGCAAGCCAGTTGCAAAAATCTATTGCGTCCTGCCATTGTGGTAACTCTGTATGCATCGCTGCATTTTTCTTTTGCTGCAACGCGTCAAAAACTTGAGACGTGGCAAGGGGAACATTTGGATTGACCAGCACCATATGAACGTTTGGCACCGAAACGGGTCTTACATATTCGCCAACTCCGGATATTCGAGCAGGCCGCCCAGTCATGCAGACGGGCACATCTGTGCCAAGCGCCATCAGCGCATCTGCGTCCGGGACACGAGCACCCCACATCTCGGACAAGGCCCGCAATGTCGCGGCGGCATCAGATGACCCGCCGCCGATGCCAGACGCGGCAGGAAGGACTTTGTGCAATGTCAGTGCCACTCCGCGATCCGAGCCCATCAACTGTTCAGCTCTTAACACCAGATTTTCTGTGCCCTTTGGAACGCCGCTCGCAGCCGGGCCAGTTATCCTAAATGAAGTATCCTCGGCCGGATTAGCTGTGATCACGTCGCCCACATCGGCAAAGACCACCAAGCTATCAAGCAGATGGTAACCGTCTGCCCGTTGCCCGGTCACATGCAGCGTCAGATTTATTTTCGCTGGAGCGAAAACCTCAACCGTCATCGGCGACTGAGATCGGGTCTGAACCTTCTTCTTCGAGGACTAGGTCGAGACCGACATCCAGTTTGCGCCGGATCCGTTCACCGTCCTCCTCTTCCGGTTCAAACGACATCGCCCGGTTCCACTGAAACTCGGCTTCGCGCCTGCGCCCAACCGCCCAGTAAACATCACCCAAATGGTCGTTTACGATAGGGTCCACCGGCGTCAATTCGGCGGCACGTTCCATATGGCCAACAGCCTCGTCAAATCGTCCAAGCCGATACAGAACCCATCCAAGCGAGTCGGTGATATAGCCATCATTGGGCCGTGCTTCCACCGCCCGTTCGATCATGTCCAGCGCTTCGTCAAGTTTAACTCTCATCTCAACCAGGGAATAGCCGAGGTAATTCAAAACCTGCGGCTGATCAGGATTAAGCTCCAGCGCCGTTCGAAAATCAGCTTCCGCGAGATCCCACCTGTCCATTCGTTCATGCGTGATGCCGCGCATGTAATACAGCGACCACTGTGCCATTTCAGCGGTCTCGTAAAGCGCCAGTGCCCGGTCATAAGCTTCGCTGGCTTCGTCGTACCGGCTGAGCCGCCGAAATACATCGCCAAGCGCCACATGAACTGCGGACTGTTCGGCGTGGCTTTTAGAAAGTTGCTGCAAAACTTCGATAGCGGCATCAACTTTGCCTGAAAGTCGCAACGATTCGGCACGACCCAACTCTGCCGAATGAAACGCCGGATCATCGCGCGGAATGCGATCGTAGGCAGATGTTGCAAGCTCGTATCGACCCATGTTTTCCAAAAGCTGCGCGGTCAGCAGGATCGAATCTCTGTGATCCGGGCGCAAGTATTCGGCGACCCTGGTGTACACAATGGTGTAGCCATCGCTGGCCTCGCCAGAAAGCGCTCCGGCGACGCTGAAAAATACTTCGGCTAACCCGTCGCTGGCGTTTCTGATCGAATTCAAAGGCAGAATCTCGCCGGCTTCAAGTCGCGCGCGCAAATCCAGCAATCCGGGATCAAGATCATTGCCAAATACGGTATCTATCAAAGTCAGGGCGTCGGTGTTGCGTTCGAGCTGGCTGAGAATTTCGGCCTGCGCAATAATGCCGCGACGCGTTGCTGGGATGCTGGCACCCGCCTGGCCCGACAGAATTTCCTCGGCACCTTCTAAATCCCCGACCATCGCCAGCGCCAGTGCCCTATGATACAGCCCGAAACTCTGGGTTCCCTCGCCATTGGCAACTTCGTCGAATGATGAAAGGGCAGCAGACATATTGCCTTGCCCAACTTGAATCCAGGCACGCGCCAATTTATCGACCAACGGGCCGACAAGCTCGCCACCCTCCAGCAACTTGATAGCAGCCTCGTAGCCATCAGCTTTAACAGCTTCGGCCAAAAGCAACATATTGGCCACTTGATGCGTTTTGTTGACGCCGGCCAAACGACGCGAGACACTTATCGCGCGTTCAATATCGCCCTGTCCGACGAGCGCAAGAATGGCGCTTTCCATGAGATCCGTATTCGTTGGATCCTGCACCAGGGCGAGAGTAAAATAGCGCGCCGCCGCCTGAAAATCATTTTCAATTTGGGCATTTCGGGCAGCAAGATAAGGCCCCGCATAGCCATCGGCATATACCGGGGCGGATGTCCAAATAACGGCGGCGGATAACGCGAAAAAAGCAGACCGGATAATACTGAGGGCCAAGAACGCTTCCTTTCAAGGGTGGGGTTTTTCGGCAAAGTAGCGCCTGTGCCCCGCAAAAACAATGCAAAGCAGCCCATTGGCCGCTCTAATAACAAAGGATTTACATGTTGGGATAATTGGGTCCGTCACCACCTTGTGGCACAGTCCAGTTAATATTTTGGCTGGGGTCTTTGATGTCGCAGGTCTTGCAGTGCACGCAGTTCTGGAAGTTTATCACGAACCGGGGCTCTTTGCCCACTTCACGCACCACTTCGTAAACTCCCGCCGGGCAGTAACGCTGTGCGGGTTCGGCGAATTTCGGCAAGTTAACCGAAATCGGAACGCTCGCATCTTTCAGTTGCAAATGCACCGGCTGGCCTTCTTCATGGTTGGTCATAGAAAAACTGACATTAGTCAACCGGTCGAACGACAAGGTGCCATCGGGTTTGGGGTAGTCTATTGGCTTGTAGTCGACTGCCAGGCCGGTCGCTGCGGCATCCGATTTGCCGTGCTTCAGTGTGCCCAGTATCGAAATGCCGAACAGGTTGTTGGTCCACATATCGAAGCCGCCAAGCACAAGCGAAACCATCAGGCCGTATTTTGACCACAACGGCTTGACGTTGCGAACGCGCTTTAGGTCCTTTGCTATCGGACCCGACCGCAGATCAGCGTCATAAGCGGCAAGGTCGTCGCCCGAGCGCCCGTCCTTGATCGCGGCCACCGCCGCGTCGGCCGCAGCAATTCCCGACAGCATGGCGTTGTGATTGCCCTTGATGCGCGGCACATTCACCAGCCCCGCCGAACACCCCAACAGCGCTCCGCCCGGAAATGCAACTTTCGGAATTGACTGCCAGCCGCCTTCGGTGATGGCGCGCGCGCCATAGGCTACACGCTTGCCACCCTCCAACAGGTCGGCAACCATCGGGTGATGCTTGAAGCGCTGGAATTCCATGTAGGGGTAAAGATGCGGGTTTGCGTAATTCAGGTGCACCACAAAGCCCACATAGACCTGATTATTGTCCAGATGGTAGATGAACGACCCACCTCCGGCGTTCGAATTCAGCGGCCAGCCTGCGGTGTGCATTACAGTGCCCTCGCGGTGCTTGGCCGGATCAACTTCCCAGATTTCCTTCATGCCAAGGCCGAATTTCGCAACATCGCAATCGGCGTCCAGATCGTATCTTGCGATCACTTCCTTGGTCAGCGATCCGCGCACGCCTTCGCTCAGAAAAACGTATTTACCGTGCAGTTCCATCCCCGCCTCGTAGGCGTCCGATAGCGTGCCGTCGGCGTTCTTGCCAAACTCACCGGCGACAACGCCCTTGAGCTCGCCGTCCTCACCATAAACCAGTTCGGAACACGCCATGCCGGGGAATATTTCGACCCCCAATATCTCGGCCTGCTCTGCCATCCAGCGGCAGACATTTCCCATTGATACAATGTAATTGCCGTGGTTGTTCATCAGTGGCGGCATCAGGAAATTTGGAATTCGAATCTTTCCCGCTGACCCCAGCAAATAAAAGTCGTCTTTCGTCACTGGCACCGTTATCGGAGCGCCTTTAGCCTTCCAATCGGGGATCAATGCATCCAGGCCCGACGTATCCAGAACTGCGCCAGAAAGGATATGTGCACCAACTTCAGAACCCTTTTCGAGCAACACCACGTTCAATTCAGAGTCAATTTGCTTCAGTCGGATTGCTGCAGAAAGCCCAGCAGGTCCGGCGCCAACAATCACAACGTCATATTCCATCGATTCACGTTCGAACTCGGCCATTCCCACCCTCTTTGCCCGATCAAGTTTCGGGCTTATTAGAACTCTTGCCGGCCACTCGTTAGCGCAACAGTCATAAAGCGGTCAATTGCGACACGACGTAAAACAGATGGCAAGCGCCGCGTGCAGCTGCAACATCTGCGTGCAGCCCCCATAATATCACGTACCTCTTGCATTCCGTGTGCCACTTTGGTCAGGTGATTGAAATCACGTATACGCTGAGCGTTAAGGGTTGTTTGACCGACGCGCCCAGGCATGCAGAAGAGAAAAATGGAAAAAATACCGATGACTCGCGCGGGCAACATCGCGCTGAACAGTGAATTGAAGCGGCTGAAATCCGTCGAACGCCCGGCCATCATCAAGGCCATTGCCGAGGCGCGCGCCCATGGTGATCTTTCGGAAAATGCTGAGTATCACTCGGCGCGCGAGAAACATTCGTTCATCGAAGGCCGGATCAAAGAACTGGAAGGCATATTGTCACTTGCTGAAGTAATTGATCCAGCCAGCCTGTCGGGCGCAATCAAGTTTGGTGCTACTGTCACTTTGGTCGATGAGGACTCTGAAGAAAAAAGAACTTTTCTGATCGTTGGCGAGCCCGAAGCCGACATTGAATCGGCCAGACTGAACATCAAATCGCCCTTGGCCCGCGCGCTGATTGGCAGGGAAGAAGGCGATACCATAGAAGTCAGCACGCCGGGTGGCGAAAAGTCATATGAGATATTGAAGATCAAGTTCCTGTAGAATTTATCAGTGGGGTCCGCGGGGATGGCCGAGCCGCAAGAGCATAAAGCGATTGATCTGGGAATATTTTCCAGACGCGATGACGGCGCGCCAGTCCCTTTAACCATTCTGATCCCCGCCGTACTGTCGGTACTCTGGCTCTTGGGGATCACGGTGTTTTTCGTGTATGTGGAAAGTGATGGCAATAGCACCGCGCCGCAGGTTGACAGCCTGCGGTTTGTTATGGCGATTAGCGCGATCGTTATGCCGGTGGCGTTGATTTGGGTGGCTGCCGCCGCGCTTCGCAGTGGCAGAAT
>Ga0114949_10002067_pt1 | contig 12424 bp, 11 predicted proteins | sample N074metaG_FD_83505 | JGI IMG/M metagenome (GOLD analysis project Ga0114949, IMG submission 83505) | Deep subsurface microbial communities from Kermadec Trench to uncover new lineages of life (NeLLi) - N074 metaG | ecosystem: Environmental > Aquatic > Marine > Ocean trench > Sediment | place... | reverse complement strand
TGTGGTTTGGCTGGTCCAAATGAGTGACGAGCAACGCAGCATGGGGCCATTTGCCTAAAATATTTCATGGGCAACCCACAGGGACGGGTCCCATTTTGCCCACTGCAGCGTCTCTCCTCACTAAAGTACATACAATACATTACGTTCGTCGTTCCTTGCAGTAAACAAAATGGGCTCCCGTCGCAGCGATCTGGCAAATGCTAGCAGGCCCTGGTCAATTGACGGTAACATTGTGCCAAGGTAGCCAAAAGGCAACAATTCATGATCCACAGCATGACCGGTTTCGCCAGCGCGGAACACCAGTACAATTTCGGCCGACTTTCATGGGAAATTCGCTCGCTGAATCACCGTTACTTTGAATTCGTGTTTCGAGTCCCGGAGGAATTCCGCGTCCTTGAACCAGAAATAAGACGGATTCTTGGCGAACATCTGAGCAGGGGAAAAGTCGATGCCACGCTTCGGTATACGCCTGCCACAGCGATAAGCAGTTTAAACCTGCACCTCAACCAGAAATTAGCCGGCAAGCTGCTTAACCTGCAAAAGGAGCTTCAGGACCTGAGTGGCGTGGCACAGGAGCCAGACCTACAATCCCTGTTACGCTGGCCTGGCTTGGTCGAAGAACAGGCGCCAGATCCGCAACCGCTGCACGAAGCGGCCCTGGAACTGCTCTCAAAAGCTGCTAAAGAATTGCAAGCCGCACGTCGCCGGGAGGGTGAACAACTGTCCGCAGCTATCCGTAAGCGGCTCGCGGGAATTGAACAATGGGTAGCGCAAATCCGTCAATGGCTGCCTGAGATTCACCAAGCCCTACGGCAAAAACTGCTCAGCCGGGTCGAAAATTTGCAGCAGCCGCTGGAACCCGGGCGCCTTGAGCAGGAAATTGCGATTCTCGCCCAGAAGATGGATGTAGACGAGGAACTGGACCGCCTGGCCGCTCACGTCAAGGAAACCCTACTTGTGCTGGATCGCAGTGACCCGGTCGGCCGCCGCCTGGATTTCCTGATGCAGGAATTCAACCGCGAATCCAACACGCTCAGCTCCAAGTCCGTAGACCAACGTACGACCCAGGCTGCAGTCGAACTCAAGGTGTTGATTGAGCAGATGAGGGAGCAGGTTCAGAACATTGAATAATCCAAGTCCACATCGTGCACCACTATCCTGGATGCCGGCGAACAACTGCAGGGATGCAGGAGGTAGAGCAATGCCGGGAGCAATTGCCGAGGACAGGTTTGGCTGTAGGCAGTGCCGGACTGAATCCCATAGCCATAGCCATAGCCATAGCCATAGCTACAGCTATGGGTTGAGGGATGCTCGGTGTCCAGGCGTGTTTGGACACCTCAGAGCCGGGACATTGGTGCACAATGCGGGCTAAGCTTTATGTTGTGGCTGCTCCTTCGGGCGGAGGAAAAACCAGCCTGATCAATGCATTGCTCGAAAAGCATGACCGGATCAGACTTTCGGTATCCTATACCACACGAACTGCGCGCCCTGGTGAGAAAGACGGAGTTCATTACCATTTTGTCGACGACCCGACTTTTGACGGCTTGATCGCAAAAAATGCCTTTCTCGAACATGCTCAAGTGTTCGGCCACCGATATGCCACCGGGCGTGCGGCAGTAGAAAAAAAACTGCATGCAGGCTTCGATGTCTTGCTGGACATAGATTGGCAGGGCGCCAGGCAGGTCCGGAAGTCTTTCCCTTCGAGTTGTACGATTTTCATCCTCCCACCTTCGCTGGAAGCACTGCGCAAGCGTCTCGCCATACGGGGCCAGGATAGTGAAGAAGTGATCGAGGAACGCATGCGTCAAGCCAGAGCGGAGATATCCTACTCGAGCGAGTTTGACTACCTGATTATCAATGATAACTTTGAGCTAGCGCTGGCCGACCTGCAATCCATAGTCTGCCATCGAAAACTGCATCGGCCGGATCAAAAAGATCAGTATGAAGAACTTCTGGCGGAACTGCGGAAAAATGGATAAAATGGTAGGTTCAGCCTGGACTTTGAAGACCTTGGCGCATGAAGACTTATCACACTGATAATCAGGAATACACACTATGGCACGAATCACAGTAGAAGACTGTCTCGATAATGTAGACAACCGTTTTGAGCTCGTATTGACCGCTACCAAGCGAGCACGTCAGTTAGCCAATGGCGCCGAACCGATGGTGGAGGAAGATAACGACAAACCCACAGTGATTGCGCTGCGTGAGATTGCCGAAGGGGTCATCACCGCCGAGCTCGTGGACATCATCCAGGCGGAAATTGAAGCAGCGGAAGCATTTGACTTCGCAACAGAGGATGATGACCTCACACCCTGAACCCAGGGCAAGTGTTAACAAGCAAGGATTTTTCGGTCCCATGCAGGAAGCCACAGTAAACGCTGAACCCTTCCTGAAGCTCAGGGACTTGCTGAGTACGTATCTTGACCCCGAAAAAATCGCAGTAATCCGGCGGGCCTTTGACGTCGGAAATGCGGCTCATGAGGGGCAAACCCGGAAAACCGGGGAGCCCTACATCCACCACCCGGTGGCTGTCGCCCAAATCCTCGCCAACATGCATATGGATCATGAAAGTATTGCTGCCGCCATATTGCACGACACCATCGAGGACACACCGCTCACAAAAGCGGATATAATCCGGCAATTCGGCAAATATATAGCCGATCTCGTGGATGGCGTGACCAAACTGGACGAGATGAAGTTCCGCACGCGCTTCGAGGCGGACGCCGAAAGCTTCCGCAAACTCATGCTGGCCATGTCGCGCGACTTGCGCGTGATCTTTATCAAGCTGGCGGACCGCCTGCACAACATGCGCACCCTCGACAGCATGGAGCCCCAGTCACGGCGACGCATCGCCCGGGAAACCCTCGATATTTATGCACCCATAGCTGACCGTCTTGGCATGAACAGCATGAAACACGAACTGGAAGAAATGGGACTGGCCAACCTTTATCCCTGGCGTTATCGCACCATCACTGAACACCTGCAAATGATGACCGGCCATCGCGAAGAAATCGTTGGAAACATCATGGCGATGATCGAGCAGAAGATGAACGAGGCCCGTGTGCCTTGCCGCATCACAGGTCGCCAGAAATCAACTTACAGTATTTACAAAAAAATGCTGGCCAAGGTCCTGTCTTTCTCCGAAGTTACCGATTTTTATGCTTTTCGCATCATTACCAAGGAGGAAGCGCATTGTTACCTTGCGTTGGGTGCAGTACACAGCCTCTACCAGCCAAAACCCGGCCGCTTCAAGGATTTTATCGCCCTGCCCAAAGCCAATGGATACCAGTCTTTGCACACCATTCTGAACAGCCCCTATGGGCTGCCTATCGAAATCCAGATCCGAACCGAGCAGATGGATATAATGGCAAGCAAGGGTGCGGCAGCGCATTGGCAGTATAAAACCGGCGAAGAATCCAGCGGTTCGGCACAGGTCCGCGCGCGTGAATGGCTGATGCAACTGGTTGATGTACAGCGGCACACGGGAGATTCTCTGGAGTTTCTCGATCATGCGAAATCTGATCTGTTCCCCGATGAGATATTCATATTCACACCGAAGGGCAAAATCATCGATTTACGCCAGAATTCCACTGCTCTGGATTTCGCCTATGCCATCCATACGGACGTGGGGAATCACACCACGAAGGCGTTGGTCGATAAGGTGGAAGTCCCGCTGTCTACCCGCTTGGACAATGGCCAGACGGTCGAAATTCTAACTGACCCCGACATTCAACCACGCCCGGAATGGCTGGAATTTGTGGCAACCGCACGCGCACGCACCGCGATTAGGCATTATCTCAAGAGCCTTCGCCAGGAAGATACCGTCGCACTGGGCCTGCAATTACTGGAGAAAGCCCTCAATACGCGTGGCAGTTCGGTTGAAGCGGTGGCGCCGGAACGCTGGGAATATTTTCTGTCGGAAAATCTCTTTGAACGCCAGGAAGACCTGTTCCACGACCTGGCCCTGGGCTCCATGCTCGCCAATTTCGTAGCAGCGAAACTCGCGCCTGACGCCAAACTGTTGCTGCATGACAAGGATGCAGTGGAAGCCCTGACCGTAGCCGGATCTGAAGACAGCGCCGTCAGTTTCGGCGCCTGCTGCCACCCGGTTCCAGGTGACAAGATCATGGCCTTTGTCTCAACTGACAAGGGCGTTGTGGTTCACCGGGTTAACTGCAGGAACGTACGAGAATTTCGGAAACACCCCGACCGTTGCGTGGATGTAGCATGGGCGCCAATTACCAAGGGTATGTTTCCGGTTCCCGTGCGCATTATCGCCCGGAATACGCCGGGGGTTTTGGCCAACATTTCCGCGAGCATTGGCCAGGCCGGTAGCAATATCGAATCGGTTGCACAGCCCGAAGCTAATCCGGAGCAAGCGACATTGCTGTTCACAATCAGCGTGAAGGACCGTGACCACATGGCCCAGGTCATGCGCAGACTCAAAAGAAACAGTTATGTGATACGTGTAAACCGGGTTGGATAAATAGATCAGAGGTTAAAAAAATGAGCACACAGATCATCAGCACCAGCCATGCGCCTGCAGCCATCGGTAGCTATTCACAGGCATTGCGTCACGGCAACACCTTATACCTTTCCGGTCAGATCCCCCTGGACCCCGCCAGCATGGAAATTGTCGATGGCGATATCGAGGCACAGATCCATCGTGTTTTCATGAATTTGCAGGCTGTTTGCGTAGCGGCAGGCGGTACTTTGAATGACATTCTCAAACTGAATGTTTTTCTCACGGACATGGCCGCCTTCCCCGCTGTGAACGCCATCATGGCGGAATACTTTACTGAGCCTTATCCGGCACGGGCCGTGGTTGGCGTCGCGGTCCTGCCACGTGAAGTGCAGGTTGAAATGGATGCCATTCTGGGGTTTTGAATTCCCGTCAGGGCGGAAATAACCATGCCTACTCTTCGAGAGTTGCACGGTGTGGGACCACGGCTCGAGTTATTCTTGGGGCAACTGGACATACACACGGTCCAGGATCTCTTGTTTCACCTGCCGTTGCGCTACGAAGACCGGACACGTATTCACCCCATTGGCAGCCTCTATCCCGGGGCCCAGGTACAGGTGGAAGGCCGCGTGCAACACTCGGCCATCGTCAGAGCACGCCGATCCATGTTGGTGGTCGTGTTGGCCGACGGCACCGGGCGCATCACACTGCGTTTCTTCCATTTCCGGGCTGCACAGAAACAGCAACTTTCCCGCGGGACACGGTTGCGCTGCTACGGGGAAGTGCGTACCGGATTCCAGGGGCTGGAAATGGTACACCCCAGCTACAAGAGGATACTGCGTGAGCAGGACGTGCCTGTCTCAGACCGCCTTACACCGGTCTACCCTTCGGTGGACGGCATCGGACAAGCACGCTGGCTCAAGCTAAGCGACCAGGCATTGACCCTGCTTGAGCAGAAAGTCCTGGAGCTTGAAGAACTCCTGCCTGCGGACTTGCGCAGTAAGCTGCGCATGATGTCCCTGGCCCAAGCCATCCGGTATATCCACCGGCCACCGGCAGGGGCAGACGTGGCGGCCCTGGTAGAAAGAAGACACCCAGCTCAACAACGCCTGGCGCTGGAAGAGTTGCTGGCACATAACCTCAGCATGCAGCAATTGCATCAGCGGCAACGCCGTTGCCGCGCACCCGTCATGGACAGGCCTTCGGTGCAGGAGCGCGATTTTATCCAACGACTGCCGTTCAGTCTGACCGGTGCGCAAAAACGTGTGATCGCCGAAATTCACCGGGACCTTGCACTGAATCACCCGATGCAAAGGTTGGTGCAGGGAGACGTCGGTTGCGGTAAAACCGTTGTCGCCGCAATGGCAGCGCTGAGGGCTATGGGCAATGGCTACCAGACCGCCATCACCGCTCCGACTGAATTACTGGCCGAGCAGCACCTGCGCAGCTTCACTGACTGGCTGCAGCCCTTGGGCATGGAGCCCGCATGGCTCAGCGGCAAGGTTACCGGTAAGACCCGGCAGACGACACTCGAAGCCATCCGCGCAGGGGTCCCGCTGGTGATCGGAACACATGCCCTGATGCAGGCGAGTGTTCAATTTAAACGACTGGGCTTGGTCATCGTAGACGAGCAACACCGTTTTGGCGTGCACCAAAGACTCTCCCTGCTGGACAAGGCTGCTGAAACTTCACTGCATGCCCACCAGCTGATCATGACAGCAACCCCAATTCCGCGAACGTTGGCCATGACTGCCTACGCGGGTCTGGAAACTTCCGTCATTGACGAATTACCGCCCGGGAGAAAACCCGTGACCACGGTCGCCATATCAAATGATCGGCGGAATGAAGTTATTGACCGAGTGGCGGCCGCCTGCGCAGAAGGAAAACAAGCCTATTGGGTCTGCACGCTGATCGAGGAATCCGACGCGATCCAGGCCCAGGCGGCAGAGGAGGTGAGCAGAGAACTGCAGACCGGCCTGTTGGGAGTCTGCGTAGGCCTTATTCACGGACGAATGAAAGCTGAGGACAAACAGGATGTTATGCACCGCTTCAAGCAGGGCAAAATCCAGTTGCTGGTGGCCACGACCGTGATAGAGGTTGGCGTGGACGTTCCCAAAGCATCGTTGATGATCATTGAAAATGCCGAACGCCTTGGCCTTGCCCAATTGCACCAGCTCAGAGGCCGGGTAGGCAGGGGTGGCCAGCAAGCCTCTTGTGTACTCTTGTACAATCCGCCGATCGGGCCACTGGCCAGGGAAAGACTGGATATACTCAGGAAAACATCGGACGGATTCCGGATCGCTGAAAAAGACCTGGAGCTGCGCGGGCCGGGCGAAGTGTTGGGCACCCGCCAAACCGGCATGCTCCAGTTCCGGGTGGCGGACCTCGCCCGTGATCAGCACTTGCTGGAGCAGATTCCACCGGTGGCGGATCGTTTACTCAAGGAAAACCCGGAGCTGGCGGATAAACTGGTTCGCCGCTGGATTGGCGACTCAACAAGGTTTGCAGTCGTTTAAAAATGGCTGCTAATACAGCGCCAGGTTTACGGACTTGATCTCAGCGAGGGCACGGCTGACATCGTCGGTAATGCGGTTTTTCAGGGCAATGAATCCAGGCTGTTGCCGTAAGGAATCCAGGCGGAAGTCGATGTTTAAGGTCCAAAGCTCACGGAAACCCCGTTGGTATGCCTGCTCGAGCTTCTCCAATGCCCGCTCCGGTTGATCCCGCATGGCGAGAAGAACCGCTTCGCTGTAGTAGATGTCCGGATCGTCAACCCCGTTTAGCCGCGCACGCCGTACCATGCGTTCTGCTTCCACCAGCCTGGATTCCGCTTCCTCGTGTTTGCCAACGATTGCCGATGCCACTGACGCCATGGTGACGGCCCAGATTTCATCCCCTTTGTAGATCCGATCATCCTCGTCACCGATCGCAGCGTTGAGCAAGCTGTATGCACGGGGATAATCTTCGCGAACAAATGCACACATGCCGAGCTGAAAATTGAACTTACGGCGTAAAGCGTCGGGCAAGTTCTCACCATATTCCGCCATCATGTCGCGCACCATCGTCTCCGCTTCCTCATAGCGGTGCAAGACCATCAAAGCCATCCAATAGGTGCCAAGAAGGCTGCCGTTCTTTCCGGATTTCTCCAGACCCTGTCGGACTATGCGCTCGGCCTCCTCGACTTCTCCCAGCAACAACCAGGTTTGCGCCAAAACGGAAATATCATAGGGGTCGTCTGGTTGCAGCTGCCAGGCGCGGTGGGCGAATTTCCAACCTTCCACCAGATTTCCATGCTTCAGTTCGTAAGTGGCCATGGAGCGCAGCAATATGGTGGAATCGGGACGCAGATCAATCAGCTCCTGGATCAGTTTTTTGCCTTCAGCCCAGTAGCCTCTAACCGCCAGGTTTTGGGAATAATTGCTCGCCAACAGTTCATTCAAGGGGTCTATTTCCATCGCTTTTTCAAGCACCAGGTGTTCTTCCGGAAACCTGCCCAGTTGCCCCAGTAAACCGGCCAGCCACAGTTGTGCCGGTACATAGTCCTCGTTCAACTCTATCGACTGGCGCAGCGCCGACTCGGCCGCGTCCATCTGACCGATCTGCCAACGTGCAAGACCCAGGGCGGCAAATGCCTCCTCCGACTCGGGGTCAATCTCCAGGGCATTTTCAATCATCGATTCCGCTTTGCGGATGGCTTTGTGCGTGCTGACGTTGCCGTAGAGCGACAACAACAGCCAGGTATCAGCCATGGCCGCATAGGCCGGAGCAAAACGGGCATCATGCTCCAGAGCCGTAGCGAACAATTCAATGGCTCGCTGCAGTTCACCCGGTGTGCGCCGCCACCAGTGAATACGCCCCGTTCGGTAGGCCTGAGATGCTGCAAAACTGTCCGTCCGTCCAAACTGTTTGGCAGCAAGGCCGGTAAAAGATTCGACCAGTGCGGTCGCAATGTGACTGGACACTTCGTCCTGAATCGCAAATATGTCGGTTATTTCGCGATCGTATGCTTGCGACCAGATGTGATAACCATCCTCGATGTTAATCAGCTGCGCGGTCAAGCGGACCCGGTTGCCAATTTTACGCACGCTGCCCTCGAGTAAGGTCCTTACATTCAGCAACCTCCCGATTTCACGAATATTCGTCTTGGTGTCACGAAAAGCAAAAGACGAAGTTCGGGCGGCTACGTGGAGTCCATCCACTCCGGCCAGCAGATTGAGAATTTCCTCGGCAATCCCATCAGAAAAATAGGCCTGGTCCCCCTCCACCGACATATCTGTAAAGGGCAGAACGGCAATGGAATTTTCGGGAGCCATGAATTCCCGCTGCTCCACGATCTGCTGAGGAGTTCCGGCTTCGAAAACTTCAGAGTAATATTGATAAAAAACGAATGCCAGGCCAAACATGGCCAGCAACATGATGCTGAACAAAAAGGCACTCTGAGACTTGCTTACCAGGCCTGCAGCCTTGGCCTTGTGCACACCGGTCGGTGTGAGTTCCAGGTGCCAGGCAAGCAGAAACACCAGCGGAAAACCCAGGATCACTACGATCACCACCAGGGTCGGCACCCAGTCCGGCAGGCGCAGGGGCTCGACTGCTGCATCCATTAACTGCAACAAGACAAACACGCCCACCGCATAAGCGCCCACGGTACGGAGCACTTTGCGCCTGCTTAGTTCGGCCAGCGTGGCCGAAATGAATGAATGACTATCGGCCATTTCAGATATTTTTTTTTGCCAAAAAACTTCGTTTGCAACAATGTTTATGCAATTTCCGGGCCACGATCCTAATGATCTTCAAGTGTAAACCAGTACACCGTCAATATTGGCTTGACGGTGTAAGCACCCTGGAACAGGTAATAGACGCTGCGAAGGCTGATATAGTTTCTCTGACCAAGCCAAACCTCCGCAACACCACCCGTAATTATCCTGGTTAACCACCTATCTTGCCGTCCATAGCCAACCGGATCCGTTTGCTTAGCCCCGGTAATGAGGTCTCCAAAACTGGTGAATCACGCGAAAAAATGGCGAGAAATAAAACCAACCATCAAGGACTACGTTGCCGCGGCACCGCCGCAAAAAATGCTCCAACAAAATCGACTCCTTGCTTATCCATTAGTTCAGTCTACTGCCGGGTCACGCCAACTCTGGTTTCAAGCAAACGTTTCAATGTTTGTTGGCCGGTGAGTGAGGCGACCGTCATCAAAGCGCCTCATCCCCTTCTTCCCCGGTGCGGATTCGTACCGCCCTTTCCAAGTGCTGGACAAAAATTTTGCCATCACCGATGCGACCGGAAGCCGCTGAGTCGGCGATTACTTCCACAACAACTTCACAACGGTCATCGGGCACGGCAATTTCAAGCTTGAGTTTGGGCAGGAAGTCAACCACATATTCGGCGCCACGATATAGTTCGGTATGGCCTTTTTGTCGCCCAAATCCACGCACCTCCGTGACGGTCATACCCTGGATTCCGGCTTCTGCAATGGCGTCGCGAACATCGTCGAGCTTAAACGGCTTGATAATTGCTGTAATCATTTTCATTGGAAAATATCCCTGAAAAAAGTAGGTCACCTAAGGGTAATGCGAGCATAATCGAGTCGCAAGTCCTGCGGGTCTGAGCAGCCTGTCGGATTTAACATGATTTGAGGAACAATACATGATTGATCTGCGAACGATTGACGATCTGACACGCCAACTGAGCGACTCCCTGCCGCCGGGACTTTGCGCGGCAAAAAAGGAGGCCGAGGCCGGCTTTCAGTCCATCTTGAGCGGGGCATTCGAAAAAATGAAACTCGTAAGCCGGGAGGAGTTCGATGCCCAGTGCGCCGTCCTGGCCCGTACACAGGAAAAACTCAAAGAATTGGAAAAGCAGCTGGAATCATAATATAGCCCGGACATTTCACCAAGGATCCGGGATTTGCGCTGTAGATGGCGAAACTTCGTGAAGCCAGATGCGGTGCAAAACCGGATAGGACAAACTGTAACCGACAGAAACAAGATATAACACTCATAACTAATTGAATAAATAATATTATTCCCAATTTATCGTCCGCCTTGGTGAAATGTCCGGGCTAGATCAATCAGCATCCCTCACCAACTATTGCGCAATTCCCGCAGCTTGAGAAAAACGGTTCGGGGTTCGGGTTGCTCGGGCAGGTTGGGAAAGGCGTCCCGCAATCTGGCAATTATGGATGGATTGCGCAAGCGGAAGAAGGTATTTATCTCCTTTTCCTGGCCCAAAGTAGTGACCAGCGCCGCGTTGGGGTCCTGGTCGCGCACATCGCTTAACAGCCGCCCGGCCCGCTCATTGTCTGGCTCGCGATCCAGGGTAAATTCCAGGTTGTTGCTCAGGTAATCATGACCGGGGTAGATCAGTGTATTGTCTGCTAACTGGGCTAATTGCCGGGCAAAGGTGTCGTAAAGCTCCTCCGGATGCCCACCGTGATGGCAGTTGCCGGCGCCGGCGTTGAACAGCGTGTCGCCACAGAACAGGGCCGGGGTTTCGGTATGAGATAACAGACACACGTGGCTCATGGTATGCCCGGGAGTGTCCAGTGCCTCCACCTCCACGGTGTTGCCTATTTTGATAAAATCTCCCGCCTCCTGTCCGCGGTCGATTCCGGGTATGGCATTTTTGGCGTTTGCGTGAGCCAGCAGTTTGGCGCCGGTGGCTGCGATGACTTCTGCGTTGCCGCCGATGTGATCGAAGTGTTCGTGGGTGTTTAGCACCTGGGTAATTTGCCAGCCCCTGGCCTTGGCCGTGGCCAGACATTTTTCGTGATCCAGCGGGTCGATCGCCATCGCCTCGCCGGTCTCGGGACAGGCGATCAGGTAGTTGAAGTTACGGTAGGCGTTACCCGTCCATATTTGTTCAACGATCATGTCTACTCTCCCGCGTCAGGCACCGAAATAGTAACAGCCTCCGGGCATAAAAATCCATCCAGGTCTGCCCACCAGCCCAACATTGTTCTATATTTGTTGAATGCCCGAACTGCCCGAAGTTGAAACCACCCTCAGGGGAATTTCCCCGGTCCTGCTAGGCCGCATTATCAGTGAAGTGCGGGTGCGCAATGCAAGCTTGCGCTGGCCGGTGACGGATGCGGTACAGCAGGCATGCGGGCAACTGGTGAGCTCAGTGCGACGGCGGGCGAAGTACCTTTTGATCACCCTCGACACTGGCGGGCTTATGATCCATCTGGGAATGTCGGGCTCACTGCGTATTTGCGATGGAGACGACCAGCCGCGCAAACACGACCACGTGGATATCGTGCTGGATAGCGGACACTGCCTGCGATTTAACGATCCACGCCGTTTCGGCCTGTTGTGCTGGTGGAAGGCACCCGTAGACCAACACCCCCTGTTGCGCCACCTTGGCCCGGAACCCCTGCAAGACAGTTTTTCCGGAGCTTATCTGTATCAGAAATCACGCGGCCGGCGCGTGGCTGTCAAAAATTTCATAATGGATGGAAAAATCGTCGTTGGCGTTGGCAATATTTACGCTTCCGAGTCTTTGTTCATGGCCGGCATCCACCCGGGCCGGGCCGCAGGCAGGATATCTGCCGCCCGTTACGATGCGCTGGTTGCCGCGATTCGTGACGTCCTGGAACGTGCCATCGCGCAAGGGGGTACAACTCTTCGAGATTTCGCCGGCACGGATGGCAAGCCCGGATACTTCGCACAGGATTTGTTGGTGTATGACCGGGAGTCCGCGCCCTGTTTCCAGTGCGGCACAGGCATCAGAAAAAAAGTGATTGGACAGAGGTCTAGTTTTTACTGTCCCAAGTGTCAGGTGTAGTAGGAAAACGCGAAACGGTCGCTGACGTCGGAATCGGCGGCATTACTTCTTTCGAGATCGAGCAACACTGCCAAAGACCTGGTCTCGCGCCATAGTCCCTGTTACCGTTAAAACCTTCCCCGAAGTGCAGGTCGAACTACCCCAATTGCAGTGGGTAAGTGCCCTCTC
>Ga0114949_10002066_pt1 | contig 12428 bp, 11 predicted proteins | sample N074metaG_FD_83505 | JGI IMG/M metagenome (GOLD analysis project Ga0114949, IMG submission 83505) | Deep subsurface microbial communities from Kermadec Trench to uncover new lineages of life (NeLLi) - N074 metaG | ecosystem: Environmental > Aquatic > Marine > Ocean trench > Sediment | place... | reverse complement strand
TTTCGCAAGAAATTTTCGGCGCCGGAAATTTCAAAACTCGAACCAGTGATCCGGCAGATCGCGACGGATTGCATCGATCAAAAACGGGCGGACGGCCGAATGGATGTCATGGCCGATCTATCCTCCCAGGTCGCTGTCACCGTCGCCTGCATGATCAGCGGCCTGCCACCCGAGGACGGCCCGCTCTTGAATGAACTCGTCTGGCGTTTCTTCAAGCGCGAGGAGGGGCATGATGGGATGACCGAGGCCGGTCTGGCGGCGATGGGCGAAATGTTCGCCTATTTCAACGAGAAGATCGCGGAACGCCGGGGCGGCGAGGCCCAGGACGACATCCTCCAACGGCTGATCGAATTCGAACAAGACGGCGTGCGACTCGACGATGATGCGGTCGCCTCCCATCTCTCGATGCTCATCATCGGCGGGTCCGAGACCTTCCCGAAGACTTTCGCTTCGCTGCTGCATCGACTCTGGGAACATCCGGACCAACGCCGAATGTGCATCGACGACCCCAGCCTAATTCCCGACGCGTTCAACGAGGGGCTTCGCTACGACATGCCCACCCAATTTCTGATGCGCGTCGTCACGCAGCCGGTCGAATTTGCGGGGACCCGAATGACGGAGGGTCAAGCCATCATGTTCCTCTATCACTCGGGCAACCACGATGAGCGCGAATTCGACGATCCCGACCGCTTTGACATTCTTCGCCGTGCGCCGCGAATGATGAGCTTCGGATATGGACCCCATTCATGTCTCGGGATCAATGTGGCGCGGCTCGAGGCCCGGGTCTGCCTCGAAGAGGTGCTGAAGAGAATCCCCGACTACGAAGTCGACCTGGAGGGTTCGGAACGCCTACTCACGGATTTCGTCCAGGGCTATTGGAAGCTGCCCATCACTTATTAGGCTGCGAATAGGGGGCGAACCCGAGCACGACGGCTAAGACATTTCCTCGATCACATCGAGGAAGCCGATTCCTTCGGCGATTCTCTTGCGGCAGACGTTCAGCGGACGGGGTCGCTTGAATCCCACCGCCGCCACCAAACGTCCCGCCCGACCGAAGAGCGCCAGGAAGCGATCCTCATCGAGTTTGCCCTGGCAAACGTGCATCTCGTCGTCCTCTCGAACCTCTCCCACGATGGCGATGCGGAGATCGAATTGATCCGTCCAGACATAGGGGATTGGCGCGAAGTCCTCCGCATGACCTTTCAGGATTCGCTTGGCCAGAACGGCCGACTGCTCGACGGCATTCGTCCAATGCTCGAAGCGGGGTCGTTCGGGATAGTGTCGATTCTGCCATCGAGCACAATCACCCAGGGCATACATGCCGAAGCGACCCGTGAATCCGGTCGCATCACAACAGATGCCGTTGTCGATCTCGAGCCCGGCCCCCGCGAGCCAATCGGTCGCAGGCGCAGCGCCGACACCGACGACGACGACGTCCGCGGCCAGCTCCACGCCACTCGACAAACGGACGGCGGTCACGCGCGGCCCGCCCTCGAATTCCTCGACGCCTACACCGAGATGAAATACGACGCCCTCTTCGCGGTGGCGACGGGCAACACGTTCGCCGAGCCGCGCGCCGAGACCTCGAATCAGCGGCGCCGGAAGCGGATCGACGACCACGACGTCGAGGCCTCGACTTCGGCAGCTTGCCGCCACCTCCATCCCGATGAATCCGGCACCGACGACAACCACGCGGCGAGCATTTCCGAGCGCGCTTCGTAACGAACGTGCGTCCGCGAGTGTGCGGAGTTCGAGCACCCCTTCGAGTTCTCGACCGAAGGGCAATCGCTTGGCATGGGCACCGGTTGCAAGAACGATCGCCTCCGCCGCATCGATCGATTCCCCGTCGGCCAATTCGACGACCAGGGAAGTCGGGTCGAGGGACGCCGCGGCCTGGCCGAGCCTCCAATCGGCGTCGAGTGCCTCTACGCCGTCACGCGATAGAGCCAGTTTCCCCTCATCCCCGCCGTCCGCCATCAGAAATGCTTTGGAAAGCGGCGGTCGGTCGTAGGGCAGCTCGTCCTCGGCTCCGATCACGCTCAAGCGACCCGTAAATCCCTCCCGACGAAGCGCCTCGGCGGTTCGCAGGCCCGCGAGCGACGCGCCGACCACCGCAATATGATTCTGCATCGACGCGTCCCCTCGATTCGATCTCTGCCCTTCGATTCGCAATGCTAGCGCCCGACGAAGAACGAAGAACGAGGAATCCATCATGCAATTCTGGCAATCCCTTCCCTTCACCCATCCCGACGACTTGCTCGAGTTGGCCCCGGTTGCCGAAGAGGCCGGGTTCGAGGGGATCCTGCTCGCCGATCACGTCTTTGCGCCCGAACGATTCACTTCACGCTATCCCTACGACGACAGTGGTGCTCCACCCTTCGACGGCAAGACACCCTTCCCCGAGGCCTTCGCCACGATCGCCGCGCTTTCCCAGATTACGACGCGGCTCCGCTTTCTGACGAACGTCTACATCTTGCCACTGCGACACCCGCTCGAAATCGCGAAGGGTGTCAGTACGGCGGCGGTCTTCTCGAAGAACAGAACGGTGCTCGGTTTCGGCGCCGGCTGGCTTCGGGAGGAATATGAGGGATTGGGCGTGCCCTTCGAAGGACGAGGCAAGCGGATGGACGAACAGATTCCGATCATCCAAGCCTTGCTCGCCGGCGAAATCGTCGAGGGCACGGGGGAATACTACTCGTTCGCCCCGCTCCAGATGAGCCCGATCCCGACGCAGAAGGTGCCGCTCTGGGTCGGCGGAATGAATCGTGCGGCGTTGCGACGCGCGGGGCAATTCGGAGACGGCTGGACCGGCGCGGGCTCGACCTTCGCGCAGAGCGTCGAGATACTGGAAGAATTATCCAGGCAACGGGCCCGCTTCGATCGCGCGGACCTTCCCTTCGATTGCCTCGTTCCGCTCGTCGAAGAACTTCCAGCCGAGAAGATGCAAAGACTCGTCGATCTCGGGATGACCGGGACGGTCAGCTGGCCGCTCGAATATCAACTTCCGCCGGACGCGACGATCCAGGACAAGAAGGACAAGCTTCGTCAACTCGGCGAAGAGATGATCGAGCCGGTGAACGGTTAGGCCACGAGCCTATCGGAGGCGATCCGCTCCCCGAGATCCCTCTTCAAGGCTTCCAGTCGTCGCCCTTGAGCTTCCACGGGTTGGCCTCGGCGGTCCGGGGAATCGCGATCCGCGCCTCGCACCCGACACATAGCTTGCCGCCCGCGCTGAGCTCGATCTCGACATCGACCCAACCGACTTCGTCGTCGAGCTTCTCGATCCCCGTGACCGTGCCGACAAAGCGCATGGTTTCGCCGGGATACACGGAATCCCTCATGCGAAACTTGATGCGTCCCAACCGGCCCTTCGGCCCCGTCCAATCCGTCAGGTAGCGCTCGAACCACGCGGCCAGATTAGGCGTATTCATGATGATGTCGTCGAGTCCGTTGTGCTCGGTCGCGAATTTGTAGTCATGATGCTGAGGTCGCCAATCGCGACTCGCCATCGCACCGAGCACGACCGTCACCGGCTCGACTTCCTTCTCGAGAATGGGGAGTCGCTCGCCCAGCGTCACTTCGCCCAACAAGAGTTCCGTACTCACCCGGACGCCCCCTCACGCTCGTCGCGCTTGTAGCCGAAGCCGGTATACCGCTCCTCGGCACACAGCTCACCGCGTTGGTTCACGAATCGCACCCCGAAATCCCAGAACCGACCGATGCCCAATTTCGTGGTCTTGGGAGCGGACACCGAGTAGAGGATCTGGGTCGTCGTGAGTTGATCGCCCGGGCGAATCGGTTCGTGAAACACGATCGTGTTGTCGCTCATCACCGCCTCCGGCAACCCGAGGCGATCCTTCAGATCGAAATGGAGCTGAAGCGCGACCGCGGGCTCTGTGCGACCCGGTGACCAATCATGCGGTCGGAACCAGACCGAAACCATCGACGGAAGCGTAATCGGCCCGTCCGTCAACTTCTGCGCCACCGTCTCGTCCCAATAGAGCGGATTGCCGTTCTGGGTCGCAGAAAGCGTCGTCAGCACATAACCCATTTCGATCGGGAACTCGGTCTTCGCCGAATAACGTTCCTGTCCGATCCACGAACGGACCTCCTCGGGCAAATCATCGGCCGATTGCACTGCCATGCGATTCCTCCTGACCGAGCGCCGATCTACTCGATCGAGCCGCCTGCCATCAGCTCCGAAATCTCCGTATCGGAGAAACCCGACTGCGCGAGCAAGCGGGTCGTATCCGTGGCGTCACCGGATCGAACGGTATGGCGCGGCTGCGCTCGAATGCCCCCTGCCAAGATCGGCGAGACCTGCTCGAAGACGCCACGTCCGGTGTATTCCGCTTCGGTGAAGACGCCACGCGCGCGCCAATGCGGGTCCTCCGTCACTTCCGGAATCGTGAGGACGGGGGCCACACAGGTGTCATGCGGGGCAAGATTCACGACCCACTCCTCCCGCGTCCGCGTCAAGAAAGCCGCCTTGAACGACTCCCGGATCTCGTCTTGTCGATCCTCGTCGTATTGATGGGTCGCGAATTCCGCGTGACCCAGAAGATCACAGAGATTGCGAAAGAATTGGGGCTCGATCGCCGCCACCGAGATCCATTTACGATCGCGAGTCTCATACAAGTCATAGAACGCATAACGTCCCGTGAGAAGGACTTCGCGTGGACCCGCGATTTCGCCCTCGGCCAGATATTGATCGATCGAGAGCGCCATCATCGAAATCGCGCCCTCGGCGGCCGATACGTCGAGATAAGAGCCGACGCCGCTCTTTGCACATTTGACGAGTGCGGCCGAGATCGCCAGGGCCGCATGCATCCCGCCGCCGGCGCTGTCCGCGATCGTCGCACCCGGAATTGGCGGCCCACCATCAACGCGAGGCTCGCTACACGCGAGAAAACCCGACATCGCGAGATAGTTGAGGTCATGGCCTGCCCAGCCCGATGACGGACCATTTTGCCCATAGCCAGAGGTCGAGCAATACACGATACGGGGATTTCGAAGACGAACCATTTCATAGTCGATCGCCAAGCGATCAACGACGCCGGGGCGAAACGACTCGATCAAGACATCGGCCTGCTCGACCAACCGAAATAGCGTCTCCCGGCCCGATTCCGCCTTGAGATCGATGCGCATTTTCTCGAAGCCGCGGCCGCCGCCATAGGCGTGGTAGTCCGGTCGAATCTGCAGCGCGCCCTGTGTCAACACGGGTGTGATCTGGATGACCCTTGCGCCGTAATCCGCCAGCGCTCGCGCGGCTCGGGCGGCCGGACCGACGCTCGCGAGATTCAGCACCGTCACTCCTTCGAGCAAGGGTCCGACTTTCTCCTGATTCTGATCCTGGGTTGGGCTCTCTGCCATGGCGATTGCGATCCCTCTTCTGCGACTCAGAAATTCTTCGGCAGACCCAGTCCCCCCGCCTGATGACGTTTTTCCGTACTGCGACTGCGGGAGTACCGCCCGTGATTCGAGAGAATCAATAACGATACGCTGCGTCTTGTAAGTTGTCCAGCCCCGTCGAAGCCCTCAGATCGGGTCGTTGAACTGATCTGCGAGTCGCCGCATCCCACCGAGCCAGCGGTCGATGTCCTGCCCTTTGCGCCGGTAGTAGGTGCGCACGATTTCGTGGGGGAGGATCAGGAAATTCTCGTCGCGAAGACCGACCATCGTAACCTCGGCCAATTCCTCGGGTTCGATCATCCCATCGACGCCGGCAACGCCGCCGTTTTCAACGCCCGCCGTCATGTTGGTTCGCACGGCCTGGGGACAGAGAACCGAGACTTTGATTCCGCGATTGCCATAAGTGATCGAGATCCACTCCGCGAAGGCGACCGCGGCATGTTTCGTCACGGCATAGGGCGCCGATCCGATCTGGGAGAGTAGACCCGCCGCCGAGCAGGTGTTCAGCAAATAGCCTTCGCCACGTTCGAGCATCGAAGGAAGGACGGCATGGGCCGCGTGCACATGGGCCATGACGTTGATGTCCCAGATTCTATTCCAGGCGTCGACCTCGACCTCGGGACCTCCCGGAATCGCGATTCCCGCGTTCGACACGAAGAGATCGATCGGACCCGCGTCCGCCTCGACCTCTCGGACCAGGGCTTCGATCTCGGGACGATTCCCGACATCCACCCGATAGGATTTTCCGCCGACGCTCTCGGCCACCTTCGCGGCATGGGCCTCATCGAGATCCACGACACTGATCCGCGCGGCGCCGTCCTTCGCGAAGCGTTCGCAGAGCGCGCGCCCAATGCCATTCCCACCGCCCGTCACCACGATATTCTTGCCCGAAACTTCCACCGGCCCTGCCCCCTTCGAGTTTGACGTGGGCAAAGCGTACCACCACCGCCCCGCTACGCTGTGATAGATTTCGCGGCATGAGCTGGAAGCCTGAAGTCGACGATCTCGAACGGCGACGTGCACGCGCGCTCGAGATGGGGGGCGCCGAGGCGGTCGCCAAGCATCGCGATCGCGGACGGATGAACGTGCGGGAGCGAATCGCCGAACTCGTCGATCGCGACACTTTCAAGGAGCGCGGTCAGCTCGCCGGAAGCGAGATCCAGAAGTCGAATTCCGAAGCGTCCCCCGAGTTTCAGCCGACGAGTATCGTTTTCGGCATCGGTCAGATTGCCAGTCGATCCGTCGTGGTCTGTGGAGATGATTTCACGATCCGCGGCGGGGCCTACACGCAGGTCGGACTCAAGAAAGCCCAATACGCGGAAGAGCTCGCCATCCAAAGACGAATTCCCCTCGTGCGCCTACTCGAGGCCGGGGGCGCCTCGATCGCGGGGACCGGAGGCGGCGCTCGGGGACGATCGGGCTACGACTGGACCACACCCCCACTATTGAACGTGCTCTCGATGCGGAGCCTGCAATCGATTCCCGTCGTCTGTATCGCCCTCGGACCGGTCGCGGGATTCCCTGCAGCGCGACTCGTCGCCTCGCATCTCTCGATCATGACGCGGCACTCATCCCAGGTCCTGACCGGTGGCCCCGCAGTCGTCGCCCAGGCCACGCGGGAGACCCTGACCAAGGAAGAACTCGGCGGCGCACAGATCCACGGCCGAAACGGAATGGTCGACAATGTGGCCGAGGATGAAGTCGACGCGCTTCGTCAGGCCCGGCGCTTCCTTTCCTATCTCCCCGGCCATTGTGACGAAGCGCCGCCCCAGATCGAGTCGAGCGACCGCATCGAGCGAAGGGCGCAGGAACTTCTCGAAATCATTCCCCGCAACCGGCGCCAGGCGTACAAGATGCGCAAACTCATCTCGCTCGTCGTCGACGAAACCAGCTTCTTCGAGATCGGAAGGGAATGGGGACGAAGCCAGATCACGGGACTCGCCCGAATCGACGGCGTTCCCGTCGGTCTACTCGCGAACGACTGCTACCACGACGGCGGCTCGATGACTGCGACCGGCGCGGCCAAGATTCGACGTTTCATCGAACTCTGTGACCTCTTTCATCTACCGATCGTCTCCTTCATCGACGAACCGGGATTCGCGATCGGCCTTGCCGCCGAAGAGGCGGGCACGATTCGGGCAGGCATGAATGTGATGTTCGCGGTTCTGGAGAGCAGCGTCCCCTGGTTCGCTTGTGTCGTTCGCCGATCCTATGGCGTCGCGCAGGGAATTCACCTGGGTCCGGCGGCGACCGTCGTCGCCTGGCCTTCTGCAAAGAGCGGCGCGCTACCGGTCGAGAGTGGCGTTGCGCTCGCCTTCCACAAGGAGATCGCCGCGGCCGCGGATCCGGAGGCCAAACGAATCGAACTCGAAACCGAAATGGAGTTGGCCCAGTCGATCCTGCCACGCGCGGAGGATCTCGGGGTGCATGACCTGATCGATCCGCGTGAGACCCGCCCGATGCTTTGCCAGTGGATACGCGAGATCCAGCCCGCGCTGGCCGAACACGTGCGAAACGGCCCGCCACGCTATTCGATCCGGCCCTGAATCAACGTCCTTCAAAGCGGGGCTTCCGCTTTTCCGAGAAGGCCGCAACCGCCTCTTGATAGTCGTCGGTCATCGCACCGCGCACCATGCGGTCGGCCTCGTACTGCAAACAGCTGTCGAGATCCGAATCGAGGGCGCGATTGAGATTCTCTTTCATGAAACGCAACGCGATCGGCGGCCCCGCCGCGATCCGGGCTGCCAGCGCGAAGGAGGCCTCGGCGAGTTGATCGTCCGGCACGACACGGTTGAAGATCCCGAGCGCGAGACATGTCGCCGAGTCCACGCGGTCTGCCGTGAAATAGATCTCGCGGGCCTTGCCGGGCCCGACGAGTCGGGTCAGGAACCAGCTCCCGCCATAGTCGCCCGACAGGCCGAGCGTCGCGAAGGACGTGACGATGAAGGCGCTCTCCGCCGCAATTCGAAGGTCGCAGGACAGCGCCAACGAACAAGCCGCACCCGCAGCGGCGCCCGGCAAGGCGGCGATCGTCGGCTTCGACGACCGATGGAGCATCCGCGGAATGGCGTGCTCCCAACGCAGTTGGCGTTGGCGATCTTCCATTTCGGGAGGCTTCCCCTCCTGCTGCATCCGCTTCGTGTCCCCGCCCGCCGAAAACGCGTCTCCCGCGCCGGTCAGAAGAAAACAACCCACACTGGGATCTTCTTCGAGATCCCGAAGGAGTCGGTAAAGCGACTCCTTCATTTCCAACGTCAGCGCGTTCTTGGCCTCCGGGCGGTTCAGCGTGATCAGCGCAACGCGCTCGCGAACGACGCACAGAACGCCTGAACTCCCGGTGTCGTATTCGACGCTCGTCGCAGCCTCACTCATTCACGCGCTCCATTCGATCGCCTAACGTCCACGATAGCGAGGCTCCCTTCCCTCCTCGCGCGCTCGTTTCAATTCGGCATGATCCTCCGTCTCATAGATGGCGGCCATGCCCATCGACTCTTCCTGCATCGCGCGCTGTACGAGGGGATTCGCCATGCGCGAAAGCGTTCTGCGAAACATTTTGACGGCGAAGGGCGGATGACTGGCGATCTCACGACAGAGCGCGAGTGAAGCCTCCTCGAGTTCGGCTTCCGGAACGAGCCGAGAGATCACCCCATGGCGCAGCGCTTCTTCTGCGTCCATCGGACGTCCCGTCAAGGCGAGATCCGCGATCAATCCGTGGCCGACCATCTGGAAGAGCCGCGCCGTACCACCCGAATCCGGAATCAGCCCGTATCGGATCTCGGGCAACATCATTTTCGTATTCTCGGCGGCGATGCGGATATCGGCGAGCAGCGCGCGCTCGAAGGATCCCCCGATGACCCATCCCTTCAGCGCCACCACCATGGGAACAGGCAGGCTAAAGAAGAGATGCGTCCTTTGGTGTCCGCGCTCGATAAAATCAAAATGACTGATGTCCTCGCTGCGCACACCGAGTTCCGATGTATCCCGCCCAGAGGAGAAGGACTCTCCCTCGCCGCGCCAGAGCACGACACGGATATCCGACCGAGTGTGAATCTCTTCGAGCGCGTCGAAGAGTTGGCGATCCATCTCGTCATTGGCTGCGTTGAGTTTTTCGGGACGGGTATTCGTCAGGATGGCAATCCCGTCTTCGACCTCGAGTTTCATCAATTCGCCCGACATTTTCGTCTCCCCCTCTCGCTTCCCAACGGGCCGATCCGCGCGACGCGCACCCGATTCGGGAGGCTATCATGGCGAGCCCCATCACGCGGCCCTCTCGCGGCCGACCGGAGACGAAATGGGCTTGCCCGAACCGCCTGCGATCGGCGCGCATGCACTCCCGATCGGGACCTTCGAGGGCCAAACTGTCCTCGTCACCGGCGGCGGCACGGGACTCGGCAAGGCCATCGCCATCGAATTCGCACGGGTCGGCGCCCGGGTCGCCATCCTGTCTCGCGACGAGGCCCACCGCGCAGCGGGCGTCGCCGCGGTGGAAGCGGTCGGCGGCCAGGCCTTCGCGATCGGCTGCGACATTCGTGAACCCGAAGCCATCGCGACCGCCTTCGATGCGGTGACCGAAACCCTCGGCCCACCCGACGTTCTCGTCAACAATGCAGCGGGCAACTTTCCGGTTCCGGCGGAGGACATGAGTCCAAACGCGTGGCGCACCGTCACCGACATCGTCTTGAACGGAACCTTCTATTGTTCCCGAGAGTTCGGACGCCGACATCTCGCGGCGCGAACCCCGGGAAATATCATCAACATCGGGGCGTCCTACGCATGGACGGGCGGACCCGGCTTCGCACATTCCTCCGCCGCGAAGGCCGGCGTCAAGAACATGACGGAGACCCTCGCCGTCGAGTGGGGGCCCTACGGGATCCGCGTGAATGGTCTGGTCCCCGGCCTCTTCCCCCACGACGACGAATCCGCCCAGATCCGATCCGTTCCGGAGCGCCGACAGAGTGAGGCGTTGCGCTCGCCGGCTCATCGCGTCGGCCAGCCCCACGAACTCGGTTGGGCCGCGACCTTCCTCGCCTCGCCCTACGCCGCCTTCATCACGGGCCATACCCTCGTCGTCGACGGCGCGAATTGGCAGCGACGTGCGATGTTGATGCCCGAATTCGTGCCCATCCGTGAACAGTTGGCCAGAGGCCCCTTCGATCCCGACAGAAAGTAGAAACCATGCCCGAGCGCCCCCAGCTGATTCGACTCGAACGCGATGGCGCCGTCGCCACGATCGTGCTCGACAATCCCGAAAAACTGAACGCCTGGAGTTGGGAATCGGCGCGACAGATCAGCGCCATCGCCGACGGACTTCGATTCGACGACGAGGTGCGGGTCGTGATCGTGCGCGCCGAGGGGCGTGCCTTCTGTGCGGGCGTCGACCTCGGCATGCCGGAAGATCGCATCACGGGACGATCCCCCGCAGAAAAGACACGAAACTACTACGAAAAATTTCGTTGGGTCCACGAACGTTTCAAGGTTCTCTCGAACCTTCCACAACCGGTCCTGATGGCCATTCAAGGCTATTGCCTTGGCGCAGGACTCGAGGTCGCGATGATGGGCGATATCCGTATCGCTTCCGAGGACGCACAATTCGCCCTTCCCGAGCCGCGCGTCGGCGTATCGATCGATGCGGGCGGCGATCTGCGACTGGCCCACGAGATCGGATCGGGTTGGACCAAACTTCTCGCGATGACCGGACGTCGAATCGACGCGGAGACCGCGCTCCGCATCGGGATCGTGCAAGAGGTCGTTCCCAACGAGAGCCTCGTCTCCCACGTTCGGGCCCTGGCCGACGAGATTTCGGCGAATGCACCGCTTGCCGTCCAGGCGATCAAGCGCACCATCAATTTCCGGGTGGAACAGGGCCTCGCAGAAGCGATGCTCTTCGAAGCCGCCAGCGCCGCCCCCCTCTTCACCTCCGACGATATGGAGCTCGGCTACAAGGCGATGGCGAACAAGCAAGAGCCACGATTCGAGGGCAAATGAATCGGCCATCGCAGCCCTCATGACCCGTTGTTGCATCTCTTGGATCTGTGGCGCCCTGCTCTGCCTGTCGAGTCCGCCCGCCGATGCCAATCTCGTCGCAGAACGAATCTCGGCAGAAAACTTCGCCACCCATAACGTCGGCGGTCCGGACGCCGACGCGGGAATCGGAGATTGGTTTCTGAGCAACGGCGTGCTCTGTGCAGCGATCTCCGATCCGGCACACGAGAGCGCGCTTTCCCCGAACGGCGGGGTGTTGATCGACCTGGGCCATTGTGGCGCGGCCAACGACCAATGGACCGTCCTCCAGCCGATTCTCAACCTCTCCCAGAGTCGCGTCATTCCCATCACGCAGATCCTCGCCGGCAGAGACTCCGCGCGGGCCTGGATTCGTACGCGCGGGGTGATCGCCGGGATCGAAGTTTCGACGACCTACGCAGTCGACGAAAAAACTCCGACCGCCCTTTCGGTCTCCATTCGCGCGCGCCGCGTCGAAGCCGGAGAGCGATTCTTTTCGATCGGAACCGTGCTTCTCCATCCAAATGGGCAAACGCCCGCGTTCTCGCTTTTGCGCAGCGATCTCGAAGCGTCGATCGGATTCGCCTACCCGGCCTCGGACAGAAACTCGATCCTCTCGTTGCTGAGCTCGCTTGCCGCCTCGGACCTGACGGTTCTCGTGGGCGGCGACGAGATGCCCCCCATCAGCTACGGCGTCGCGCGAATTTCGACCCGCCTCGTGGAGGCAGGTCGGTCGCGTCCCCTCGCCTCGTTCAGCGTCACGGGAATGCATTTCACCTTGTCCAACGCGTTCACGAACCCACTCTGGTTCGGGCGAGACGACGAAGCGCCCGGCGTCTTGCAGCTGGTCCAGATTCCCTTCATGGACATTGGAAGCGAAGCGGAACTGGTCAGTGAGTCTCGCATCTGGATCGGGAAGCGTCCGGACGTGTCTTCGATCACGGACCAGATCTGGGCAAGCGAAGCGCGTCTGCGCGGCACAATCGATGACCCGGACGCGCGAATCCACATCGACC
>Ga0114949_10002063_pt1 | contig 12432 bp, 11 predicted proteins | sample N074metaG_FD_83505 | JGI IMG/M metagenome (GOLD analysis project Ga0114949, IMG submission 83505) | Deep subsurface microbial communities from Kermadec Trench to uncover new lineages of life (NeLLi) - N074 metaG | ecosystem: Environmental > Aquatic > Marine > Ocean trench > Sediment | place... | reverse complement strand
GCTCCTTCACCCACTGGGTGCCGAAGATGGTGTTGTTGGTGGTGTAGTGCAGGTACGACGCCTCGGCGTCGCACTGTATCTCGTCGTCCGTGGGAATGCGACAGAAGCCGCCTTCCTCCGTGGAGGCTGCCACGTTCACGGTTCCGTGGTGCCTTGCCTCGGCCGCCGCCTTCTTGGACCACGAGCCGGTGATCACATAATCAGCCTTGCCGCCGGCGGGCATGAGGTTCTGCGGCACCATGCTGAACTGCAAGGAGGCGCCGCCCTGCAGCAGCAGGATCTTGTGAGTCCCCGTCAGCCCGGTGAGGGTCGCGAAGCGCTGCTGTGCGTCCTCGTGAATGGCCGAGTACTCCGGCGAGCGGTGGCTGATCTCCAGCAGCGACAGGCGCGTGCCGGGCAGTTCCTTCACGGCGGCGGCCGCCTGCTCCAGGACGGGCCGGGGGAGGATGGCCGGGCCGGCGTTGAAGTTGTAGGCAGGTTGCGTCATGGAGATCTCCTTCCCGCAGCGCGGCGGGATCAGTCCAGTGAGGTCAGCGACAGCGCCAGCACGTCCGGGTTGCCTTTGCGGATCCGTTCCTGCAACTCGGCCGAGGGCTGTTGATCGATCCGCAGCCGGGCACACGCGGCCTCCGCCCCCTCGAATACCACGTTCTCCATCTCCTGGACGTTGATGGACGCGCCGCGCAACTCGTCCAGGACATGCGCCAGGACGCCGACGCGATCCCGGTGACGGACGGTGAGCAGGTAGCGCGCTGGCGTGCGCTGCGCCAGGTTCACGCAGTGCAGCACCTGGCCCGACTCGACGTAAACGCGTATGATGCGCACGGTCTCCTCGGCAATGGCCGCCTGGGACTGCTCGGTGGAGGCGCCGATATGATGGGTACCGTAGAGGCCGGGCAGCTGTGCGATGGGATCGCCGAACTCCACGTCGGTGGCGGCAGGTTCGTGCGCGAACACGTCGAGGCCGGCGCGGATGCCCTTCTCCTCCATGGCCTTCGCCAGGGCGTCCTGGTCCACGATGTCGCCGCGGGAGGTGTTGATGAAGAACGCACCGGGCTTCATGGCGGCGAAGAACTCCGCGTCGATGATCCCCCGGGTCTCCGGCGTCCGGGCCAGATGCACGCTCACCGCATCGGCGCGACGCGCCACCTCCAGCGGTGAGCCGGCGCGTTCGATACCCAGCTCGGCGGCGCGCTCGTCGGTGAGGGAGCGGCTCCAGGCCAGCACCGGCATGCCGAAGGCGTGCGCCCGGACCACCACCTCGCGGCCGATGTTGCCCAGACCGATCACTCCCAGGGTGCGGCCCATGAGGCCCGCGGCCCTGGAGTACTTCTTCTTGTTCCACCTGCCGGCGCGCAGGTCGGCGACATTGTCGGGGATGCGGCGATCCAGCGACAGCAGAAGTCCCAGGGCCAGCTCGGCCACGGCCACCGAGTTCTTGCCGGGGCAATTGGCCACGTAGATGCCCAGGTGGCTGGCGGTCGCCACATCAATGGTGTTGTAGCCGGCGCCGGCGCGCACCACCAGCGACAGCGAACCGCCCTTCAGCATGGGAGCGGTGACCTTCGTGGAGCGCACCACCAGGACGTCGGGTTGATGCTGCCTCAGCGCCTCGGCCAGGGCATCCTGCTCGAGCTGGGGCTCCGAGGTGACCTGGCACCCCATCTTCTCCAGCATGGCGATACCGCCGGCAGGGAACTTGTCGGCGAGCAGTACGTGCATGGATGGATCCTCCGGAGGGCAGATTCTACACCCGTCCCGGCGAAAAATAAATGCCCGTGGCAGGGCGCTTGCCTCCCTGCGGGACGCGCCGTAGACTCTGAGGTTTCTGCTGGCGGAGAGGATTTCCCATGTCGAGCTGGACCATTGCCACCTGGAACGTGAATTCCATCCGCACGCGGCTCGAGCACGTCCTGTCCTGGTTGCAGGAACACTCGCCGGAGGTCCTTTGCCTGCAGGAGACCAAGGCCACCGAGGAGCAGTTCCCGCTGCAGCCGTTCCAGGATCGTGGCTGGCATGTGGCGCAGTCTGGCCAGAAGAGCTACAACGGCGTGGCCCTGATCAGCCGCGAGCCCCTGGACGAGGTACGCGCCGGGTTTCCCGGTGACCCGGATCCCTCCAAGGCACGGGTGCTCTCCGGCACGTGGCGCGGGACGCGGCTGATCACCGTCTACGTGCCGAACGGCTCCGAGGTGGACTCGCCGTCCTACGACTACAAACTTTCGTGGCTGGCGGCCATGCAAAGCTGGCTGGAGCAGGAGGGGGATCCGGCGCAGCCGCTGGCCATCCTGGGAGATTTCAACATTGCCCCGGACGACCGCGACGTCTACGACCCGGAGAGGTTCCGCGGGCGCATCCTGTGCACCGACGCCGAGCGCGAGGCGCTGAAACGGCTCACCGGATGGGGTCTGCACGACCTGTTCCGGCGCTACCAGAAGGCCGGCGGTCACTACTCGTGGTGGGACTACCGTGCCGGGCGCTTCCGTCGTAACCTCGGCCTGCGCATCGACCTCATCCTGGCCAGCGAAGCGCTGACAGCGCGCGCCACGGATTGCCGCATCGACCCGGCGCCGCGTCGCCTGGAGCGGCCATCGGACCATACGCCGGTGCTGGCCACCTTCTCCGGCTGATGCAACCTTCCGGCTTCTCGCGCCGTACGCAGTGGACACAACGTACCAATCGCTGGTCGACCCTGCGGGCCGAGAAGGAAGCCCGGGGCGATGCGCTGCTGGATCTCATCGTGTCCAACCCCACGTCGGTGGGGCTGGAGTACCCGGCGGAGATCCTGCAGTCTCTTGCCGAACCGCGGGCGGCGGTCTACGAGCCGCATCCCCTCGGCCTGCCGTCCGCGCGGCAGGCCGTCGCGCAGTGCTACGACGGCGCAGCGGACCCGGAGCGCATCGTGCTGACGGCGTCCACCAGCGAGGCCTATGCCTTCCTGTTCAAGCTGCTCGCGGACCCGGGCGACGCGATCCTTGTGCCGCGGCCCGGGTACCCCCTGTTCGACTTTCTGGGCGGCCTGGAGTCCGTCCGGCCGCTGGCCTACCCGCTGGACCCGGGGGATGGCTGGTCGCTGGACCTGAACGAGCTGGAATCCGCCGGGCGCGCGGGCGCGCGGGCTGTGGTCCTGGTGAGCCCCGGCAATCCCAACGGCGTGTATCTCAAGGAGGACGAGTGGGCGCGCCTGCAGGACCTGTGCCGCCGCCGGGGATGGGCGGTGATCTCGGACGAGGTGTTCTCGCCGTATGCGACGGCGCCGGATCCGCATCGCGTGGAGTGTGCCGCGGCGAAGACCGGTGTGCTCACGTTCAGCCTGGGAGGACTCTCCAAATGGGCCGGGCTTCCGCAACTCAAGCTGGGCTGGATCCGGGTGGGGGGGCCCGAGGCGCTGGTGGAGCAGGCCCTCGCGAGACTGGAGATCATCGCCGACACGTATCTCTCGGTATCGACCCCGGTGCAGTGGGCGCTGCCCCGGCTGCTGGCCGCCGCCGCCGGCGTGCAGCAGGGCATTCGCCGCCGTGTGCAGGCCAACCGGGAGGTAGCGCAGGAGGAGACCGTGGGATCCCCGTGCCGCCTGGTGCGGTCCGAGGGCGGCTGGTCGGCGGTGCTTCACGTTCCCTCGCTACGAAGCGGCGAGCAGTGGGCCCTGGAGCTGCTGGCACAGGACGGTGTCCTGGTCCATCCGGGCTATTTCTATGACTTTCCACGCGAGGCTTTTCTGGTCCTGAGCCTGCTGCCGCCCGAGACGGTGTTCGGCGACGGCATCCGCCGGCTGGTGGCCCGGATCCAGGAGGGAGCCTCGTAGCCGCCGCACCTGCGGCGCGGGCTTGTGGCGCGCCGGGCTGCTGATTATCATGTCGATTCCCGAGCGACACACAGCGGTACGGCCGGCCGATCGTACCCCGGCAACAGGAGACCTCATGAGACAGGTCGTGCAACGGATGCTACAGATGATGATGCTCGCCGCTCTCGTGCTGAGCTCGGCGGCATGCGACTCCCCGTCCTCCCACACGCAAGGTGTAGGCCATGGGGTGGGGGAGCTGGTCATCGCGGCCGATGTGGCGGAGCGCCTGGCGCAGTTCGTTCCCACGCCCATCGAGGCGGACACCTCGGGGTTGTCCGCCACCCAGCAAGAGGTTCTGGACCATTTGCTGCGTGCCTCGGAGTACATGAACGCCATCTTCCTGCGTCAGGCGTGGACCGGGAACCCCGGCCTGCTGGAGAAGCTGGAGCACTCTCAGGATCCCAGGGCACGAGCCGCGCTGGACTACTTCCGCATGTCCTACGGACCCTGGGACCGTCTGGACGAGACGCCCTTCATCGGCGACGAGGAGAGGCCGGAGACGGCCGGCTACTACCCGGAGGACCTGAGCCGGGAGGAGATGGAGGCGTGGCTGGAGCAGCATCCCGAGGACAAGGAAGCGCTCCAGAGTCTCTACACGGTGGTGCGCCGTCACGGCAAGGACCTGGTGGCCACTTCCTACGCGGTGGAGTATCGCAAGTGGCTGAAGCCCGCCGCCAAGGAGCTGCAGCAGGCCGCGGACATCACCGAGAACGACAGCCTCGCCGAGTACCTGCGCCGCATCGCACTGGCCTTCCTGCGTGACGACGTGGATCTGGAGACGTTGTCGTATCTGTACTACGAGGCCGATCTGGCGTGGATGGATCTGGACAGCAGGGTGGAGATCACCATCGGGCCTTATGAGGTCTACGAGGACCGCTTGTTCGGCTACAAGGCGGCGTTCGTGTCGTTCGTCACGCTGGTGGACCCGGAGGAGAGCGCCAAGCTGGTGCGCTACAAGGCGGAGCTACCGGCCATGGAGCGCAACCTGCCCATCCCGGACGAGTACAAGAATCTCAACCGAGGCACGGAGTCGCCCATGCGCGTGGTGGACGAGATCTACACCGCCGGGGATACCCGGGCCGGGGTGCAGACCATCGCGTTCAACCTTCCCAACGACGAACGCGTACGCGAGACCAAGGGCTCCAAGAAGGTGATGCTGCGCAACGTCATGAACGCCAAGTTCGAGCAGATCCTGCAGCCCATCGCCGGTGAGATCCTGGTGCCGGACCAGCTGGCATTGCTGTCGCAGGAGCAGTTCTTCAACGAGGTCCTGTTCCATGAGCTGGCCCACGGCCTGGGCCCCGGCAAGATCCAGGTGGACGGCCGCGACACGGAGGTACGCCTGGAGCTCAAGGAGCTCTACTCATCCATGGAGGAGGCCAAGGCCGACGTCATGGGCGTGTACAACCTGATCTACCTCATGGATCGAGGCGTCGTGCCCGTCGAGGGCAAGCGGCCGTTGTTCGTCACCTACCTGGCCGGCATGTTCCGGTCCACGCGCTTCGGCGTCGCCGAGGCCCATGGCAGAGGTACGGCGTTGCAGTTCAACTACCTGCTGGAGAAGGGCGCCATTCGCGAGGGCAGCACGGAGGGAACGTTCGCGGTGAACTGGGACACCTTCGCTGACGGCATCCGTGATCTGCTGCGTGAACTATGCGTTCTGCAGGCCCGCGGCGACTACCGGGGCGCCAGCGAGCTGCTGCAGCGCTACGGTGTGCTGAGTCCGGCGCTGGAGCGCGGCATCGCACGCCTCGAGGAGATCCCGGTGGACCTGCTGCCTTCCTATCCAGCAGCGGAGGGACGCAGCTAGGCGCAAGGTCACTGCCATCGTCTGACACAGCTCGGGCGGATCTCCTCGATGCTGCGGCATCCCAGCAGGGCCATATCGCGCGTGAATTCTGTTCGCAGGATCTCGAGAGCTCTGGAGACGCCGGCCTCGCCGGCTGCGCCGAGTCCGTAGAGATACGGCCTGCCCACCATGCAGGCCCTGGCACCGAGCGCCAGAGCCTTCAGCACATGCCCCCCGCGCCGTACGCCGCCGTCGAGGATGACCTCCGCCCGATCACCCACCGCGTCGATGATCTCCGGCAGGACCTCGATGGGCGCCGGCACGCCATCCAGCTGCCGGCCACCGTGATTCGAGACGATCACGGTGCTGGCGCCGATCTCCACCGCATGCTTTGCATCCGCCGCGGTGAGCAGGCCCTTGATGGCGAAGGGCCCGCCCCATTCCTGGATCATCCAGGCGGCGTCCTGCCAGGTTACCGTGGGGTCGAACTGGCTGTGAATGTATTGTGCCAGCGTGCTGACGTTGCTGCTCCCCTCGGCGATCTTGTGCGCCACGTTGGCCAGCACCACCGGTTTCCCTGTGACCATGTGCCAGGCCCAGCGCGGGTGGCGCGCGATGTCCAGCAGGCTCATGAGGGTCAGCGCCGGTGGAATGGTCATGCCGGTGCGGACATCACGCTCACGGTTGCCAGGGACGGGGACATCCACCGTCAGGCAGAGCGCCACGTAGCCGGCGTCTCTGCTGCGGCGGATGAGCTCCTTGTTGAGTTCCCGATCACGGAACACATAGACCTGGAACATCTTGGGACCATCCGATGAGGTCGCGACCTCCTCGATGCTCACCGAGGATAGTGACGACAGCGAATAGAGGGTTCCCGATCTCGCTGCCGCGCGCGCCACCGCCAACTCCCCTTCGTGGTGAAACAGCCGCGACATCCCGGTGGGGGCGCAGACCACCGGCCACTCGATGGGCTGGCCCAGCACCGTGGTGGAGGTGTCGATCTCCTGCACATCGACGAGGTAGCGTGGGACGAGCTCGTACTGATCAAAGGCTCTGGTGTTGTGGCGCAGAGTCCACTCGTCGCCGGCGGCGCCGTCGATATAGTGGAACATCGGCGCGGGCAAGCGCTTTCTTGCCAGCCTGCGAAGGTCTGCGATGTTGTGGGCGCGCTCGAGGCGGTTGTGTCGCAGCTTGAACATGAGGTCGGGACGCGATGGGCATGCAGAACAGGACTGCACGGCGGTCATTCTCCCACCGTGGTGCCTCGGTCCGCAAGCCCCGGCGCCCCGCTCGCTCAGGCGGGGCTCCGGCTGTTGAGCTACGAAGAGGGCGGCGGTGTCGGGGTGGGGCGGGGGAGGATCAGACCAGTGCCATACGGGAGCCGAGGCCGGCTGAGAGCACCGAACGGCAATTCGGGCACACCACCATGTAGCCCCGGCGGGGGAGCGTGGAGGTGAAGTTGGTCTTGGTGCGAAGCAGCCGGACCACGTGCACCGTGTCGAAGTCCTCCTTGCAGTTGGCACACCGCACGGGGGACTCGAGCATGTATTCGGCCTCGATCTCCAGCTCGACTTCCTCTTTTAGCTGCACCTTTTCCTGCTCCTGCTGCTGCATGACATTCTCCCTCATCGTCAATAGCGGTGGGTGGGTCGCGAACGCAAGCGCGTCGCTGCCACTGGGATCCTTGCCGGGCGCAACCCGGCAGGAACACGGAACGGCCCGGCCGATCCTGCGGCAGCACTCAGCAGCTGCGCTGAGCTTCGCAGGAGTCGCTCCATCCAGGCCAGCAAGGATCGAAACGGACCTTGTCGCAAAACCACTCCATTGCCATTACGGCTACCCCCCAGGTAGTGACGGCAATGTAGGTTCTGCGCGCCTTGCGGACAACCTGGCGCCTCCACCACCTGGTGAAGCCGCCGGGAATCGCAGATAACGCGCCATATCCCGGCGTGGAAACGGTTTACAGCGCCATGTCGAGAACACGACAGCAGCGCTGTCACGCCACCGGGGATTCCAGGTCGAGCCGCTCCACCAGGTCCGCATAGCGGGCCAGGATGCTGGAGCCGAGATAATTGCGGGCCACGCGCCGGCGTCCATTCTCTCCCAGGCGGCGGGCCAGCGGCGGATTGGCCAGGACCTGCCGGATGGCTCCGGCAAAGGCATCCAGATCCGAGGGGTCACGCAACAGCAGGCCGCTGACGCCGTGCTCGATCTGATCCTGCATGCCGCCCACGGCGCTGGCGATCACCGGTCGCGCCTTCCACAGGGCCTCGGTTACCGTGAGGCCGAATCCCTCCCGCAGGCTCTTCTGGACCACCACGCGTGCATGACGTTGCAGCGCGTTGACCATGGCGGCGTTCTCCTGCACATCCTCCATGGGTAGCCGCACCAGATGCACACGCCGGCGCGAGTCCTCCGGCAGGCTGCGCCACGCGGCCACCACCTCGCGGAAGACCTCCGCCGCCTCGAGGTCTTGACCCGCCAGGGCGGGTCCGGCCAGCACGAGATGCGCCGGCTCGCTGTCCCAGCGGTCCACCGAGCGGTGGAAGCCGTAGAGAGCGCCCACCGGGTCCTTCAAGGAATCCCAGCGTGATACCTGCAGCACCAGCGGCGTGTCGCATGTCGGTGGCGGGCCCTCGCGTAATATCTCCGCCGGACGGCGAACGGCGATGCGGCTGCCGTTCGGGAGATTGACAGCGCAAGCCCTGTCGTCGCCATCGCCCTCGAGAACGCCGATGCGGCCGAGGATGGCGTGCACCGTCTGCTCGTCGAGGTCCTGGTTCTTGGCGGAGAAGGGGTCGATGCACGGGGATTGCACCAGGCAGCGTCCGTGGTAGAGCTGATCGGGAAGATGGCTGAAGCGTGAGAACACGAACGCCTGTGCACGGGTGAGCCACGGCTCGAGGAACGACCAGCCACGATCGCTCTGGCGGTTGGGAGTATCCAGGCCGATATGACAGCGCCAGACCACCGAGTTGCCGCGTTCTACCAGGCGAGGGATGAGGCCCGCGGTAGGAGGGTCATGCAGGATGACCACGTCCCGGGGAGCGATGAAGTTCTCCATCTGCTCTGCGTTGCGGTCCAGTGCCTGCTGGTAGATCCGGCCGGCCTGATGGTCCAGGGGGGATCCGTCACCGCCCTCGCCGTGCAGGGCATGGTGCAGCCGTCGCGTGATGCGAAAGAAATCAGGGTCGCCGCCGAGGACCAGCAAGCGAGTATCGATACCGGCTCCGCGCGCGTAGCCCAGCAGGGTGTGCAGGGTCTCCGTTACGCCGCCACCCACCGTCTTGCTGTGGATGTTCCAGATGACGCGCCCGGCGAGTTGCTGTCGCAGCCGAACGGCGACCTCGCGCATCTCCTCGAGGCTCTTGTCCTGCAAGATGCTGCCGAAGAACTCCACACCCATGGGATGGAGGTGGACCTCGTGGACCAGTCTGCCCGGTCGGGAGCGTTTTTCCTGGGGTTGCACCACATCCTCCTGTGTCCGAAATCCGGCGGTCTGTAACGTAGGTTCCGGCGCAAGGTGTAGCAAGCGCGCTCACGGCAGGCCCCGAAGTGCTTTGAACTGCGGTGGATCATGCGGTTCCTGGCGGCTTGCCATGACGGACAGTATTTTTTGGCTTGACAAGATTAGTTGTCGGTAGTATCTTCCAGCAGGAGGGGAACATGTCCAAGTCAGCCAACCTGGTGGAGATGGTGCAGCGCCCGCAGGCGGTGGCAGCCATGCTGCATCCGCTCCGGATGCGCATCCTGGAGACGTTGCGGGAGCCCCTCTCGGCCTCCGGGCTTGCCGCCAAGCTGGGCCTAGCCCGACAGAAGGTGAACTACCACCTGCGTGAGCTGGAGAAGCACTCGCTGGTGGAACTGGTGGAGGAGCGCCGCAAGGGCAACTGCACCGAGCGCATCCTGCGCACCACGGCGCTCTACTACGTCATCAGCCCGGACACGGTGGGCGCGCTGGCAGCCAGACCGGAGCAGATCCAGGACCGGTTCTCCTCGGCGTACCTCATAGCGCTGGTCTCCAGGGTCCTTCAGGACCTGGGAATCCTGCGCTCGCGAGCCCGTGCGGCGCACAAGCAGCTGGCCACCTTCTCCTTGCAGACCGAGGTCCGGTTCGCGTCGCCGGAGGACCGGCATGCCTTCTCGGAGGAGCCCGCCGCACAGGTGGCGCGGTTGACAGCCAAATATCACGACGAGCGTGCCCGGGGTGGACGCCGGTTCCGCTTCTTCCTGGGTGCGTACCCGGCAACGGAGACAGGCCCGGCGCGCTCGCGTTCTCGAGTAACTTCCAGGAGGGATGATGGCCAGCAAGACAAGAACACGCTCCATTGAGATCGAGATCCCGATCAACGCATCTCCCGAGGCCGTGTGGAAGGCGCTCACCGACCCCGGCGAGCTCACCCGCTGGTTCCCGCTCGAGGCGCGGGTGGAACCAGGGGAGGGCGGTGCTATCGCCCTGTCCTGGGGGCAGGGGATGGAGGGCGAGAACCGCATCCGCATCTGGCAGCCGGATCAGCGGCTGCAGACCGGATGGTTCGCCCCCACCGAGGCGTTTGGCAACAAGGCCGAGGTGCATTCGCACACGTTCCGGGACGACCCGGAGACAGCAAGAACCCTGCTGGTGGACTACCAGCTGGAGGGTAAGGGTGGCAGTACCGTGCTGCGCATGGTGCATTCCGGTTTCAGCACCGATGCCAAGTGGGACGAGGAGTTCAAGGCGCACCAGCGCGGCTGGAACTTCGAGCTACGTAGTCTGCGCAACTACCTCGAGCATCATCGCGGGCTGGCGCGCAGCGTTGCCCAGGCCCACGCGCCGGTGCCGGGAGATCCCCAGGACGCCTGGTCACTTCTCATGAGCGCCCAGGGCCTGCTGGGTCAGGGGAGCCTGGACGGCGTTACCGAGGGTGGACGCTACGCGGTCACCACCGTGCATGGCCAGCACCTGGGTGGTGAGGTCCTCAGCAACCGGCCGCCTGCCGAGTTTGCCGCCACCGTGGAGAACATGGGGCATGCGCTGCTGCGCTGCGGCGTGGAGACCTGCGGGGGCACGCCCACCGCCGGGATGTGGCTGTCCACCTGGGGTGACCATCAGGACAAGGCGGCCCCGTTCGAGGCCCAGTGGAAGAAGACGTTCGCGCAACTGTTTCCGGCGGCCAGCTAGTCGGCCTGCAGCTGGAGGAGGTGCTTGCCCGCCGCCTCCACCCGCGGTAGTGGGACAGAACCTGACCGGACATTCCCCTACCTCTCGTTGCTAATCGCCGTAACGCATCTCCAGCGTCCGGATTCCATGGTCCCCGGCGGACAGGATCACCAGGAATAGGCGGTTGTACTCGTCGTCATGCAGCAACTCCCCGTCTTCCGTGCGCAGCAGTCCGTTCAGATGGCCACCGAGTGACTGGACCATCGCGGGCACGGTGTTCGAGTGTCCCGCCAGCACCGCCACCGATCCCGGGGGGAGTCGCAACAGTGCTTCCTTTTGCTTGTCGGGATGGTGCGCAGAGATCACCTGCACCTCGAGCTCCTGTTGCTGTGCCAGAGGCGCCAGCGTTTGCCGGGTGCGGCGGAACTGGCTGGAAAACAGGTGCGTCACCTCGGCAGCGGACAGCAACTGCGCCAGGTCCTGGGCCCGTTGTTGGCCGGCCTCGCTCAGGCTCGGATCGCGTGGATCGTCCCTGGCCTTCTCGGCATGTCGGACCACGAACACCAGGGTGGACTGTTGCGCGCCTTCTGCCGCAAACCAGGGGAACAGGGCGGCCCCCATGAAGGCCAGGAGGACGGCGCTCATCCAGGGACGGGGGTGGTGCTTGGGATCACGCATCAAGCAGGCTCCTTCGCGGACCTCATGGAACTGGGATGCAGGGCATGATACCCTCATCCCAGAAATGCCACCACGGTACACCATAGGCCAGCTGGCGCGCGCCGTGGCCATTCCCACCTCGACGGTGCGCTACTATGAGCGCACCGGTCTGCTGCAGCCGGACGGTCGCACCGACAGTAACTACCGTTACTACGCCAGCAGTGCGTTGGTGCGGCTGCGCTTCATCCTCGCCGCCAAGGCCAACGGCTTCACCCTGGAGGATGTCCAGGCGCTTCTGGATTTCCGCGCTGGGCGCACGGCCCCCTGCCAGGAGGTGCAGAAGCTCATCGAGGAGCGCCTGTCCCAACTGGAGACTCGCCTCGAACAATTGCACCACGTGCAGGAGGTCCTGCATGCCTCTCTGGACGAGTGCCGCAAGGTGGAACCCAGCGGCAGCTGCCGGACCATGGAGAACCTCAACGTGAAGGCATCGCCGCAGCCCTCCGCGGACTCCGACCCCCAAAAATCCTGATCCGGCACTTGACCTGATACCCGGGTGAAAGGTGTACAAAGTACGCCAGCGATGGGAACCCTGACCTCGGGAGGTGCGGAGATGAGAAGAACTTCGATCCTGGCAGCCCTTGTGCTCTTGCTCGCCACGCCGACGGTCCTGGTTGCTGCGGCGACCTCGGTGGAACTGGACCTGTCCCGACAGGTTCCGGTGATCGAGATCTACATAAATGATGAGGGCCCCTTCTCGTTCCTCGTGGACACCAGCCTGGACGTGGTGGCGCTGGATGCGAGCGTCACGCGCCGGCTGCAGCTGACCACATCGGGCCAGGCGTGGGTTGGTGAAGCGGGGGTGAAAGGCTCGCTCGAGGGCGACGCGGTCCAGCTGACCAGCGTCCGCGTGGGCTCGTTGAGCCTACCGGATGTCCCGGCCGTCAGCGTGGACTTCTCGGAGTGGCAGGGCAATGACGACCTCCATGGGGCGCTGGGGTT
>Ga0114949_10002062_pt1 | contig 12433 bp, 12 predicted proteins | sample N074metaG_FD_83505 | JGI IMG/M metagenome (GOLD analysis project Ga0114949, IMG submission 83505) | Deep subsurface microbial communities from Kermadec Trench to uncover new lineages of life (NeLLi) - N074 metaG | ecosystem: Environmental > Aquatic > Marine > Ocean trench > Sediment | place... | reverse complement strand
TTCTCAGGAATGCTGATCGCGGTGCGTGCCGATGCCGTCGCGCAGCGTCATCGTCAACCGCTCGTGCAACGGGCTCGACCGGGAGATGTGCGCCAGCAGGAATTCCATCTGATCGGCCAGCACGCGCCGGCCCTTCAGGTAGATGTACTCGGCGTACGTCGGCGTGAACGGGACGGCGATGAGCTGCACGCCGGCCTGCTCGGGCGTGTGCCCGCCCTTGTGGTTATTGCAGCGCCGACACGCCGTGACGACGTTTTGCCAGCTGTCGGTGCCGCCATGGCTCAGCGGACGGATATGGTCGCGCGTCAGATCCCGGGACAGGAAATGCGCGCCGCAATACAGGCACAGGTTGCCGTCGCGCCGAAACAGGGTCTTGTTGTTCAGCGGCGGAACGTAGCGATGGGGCACCGAGTGGCCGCCCCGCGACTTGCCGACCGTCGCAATAATCGAATTGACCTCGACCACGCTGCGCTCGCCGGACATCGCGTTGAAACCGCCATGGACCGCGTAGAGCATGGAGCCACAGGCGTAGGCGACCTGCTCGTTGTGGTAGAGACGCACCGCATCCCGATAATCGATCCACTCCAGCGGCATACCCGCCACGTCCGTGCGCAGAACCTGCTGTGAGAAATCCGCTTGTTGTGCTTGCGATAACATGGCCAGATTTACCTTGTTATACCTTTTATACCCCAGACTCCACCGTAAAGTTCAAATTTACCACGTTTGCGGGTCAGGTCATGCCAATCAAACTCCGGAAACGCCAACCTGTTTTTCCCCGGAGACCCGCGTATGTTGTACCCCGACGGTCAGACGATGGAGGCCGAGCCGGTCCAGGCCGTCGGCGAACTCCAACCACGTGCGGTTGCCCCGCCCATAAAAGCGAATGACCCGGATGTTCGCCCGGCCGCCGGCGCGACGAACAGGCACTCGACAACCCGGGCATTGCGCCCAAGCCGATGGATCGGCGAGAGTTATTCACACAGGGCCAATACCGGCACGACCTTACCGGACATTTGCGGTGCAGCGACTCACAAAGATCCCGCAAGCCCATGTTTTAAAAATGATAAATCAAAATAGATCAATTTTTAATCAGTTTGAACGCGATCATGCAGCAACAGGGTATGCGACTCGTTTCACCCCCATTGTCCACAGAGTTATCCACAGATTTTGTGGACAACTGCCCCGTTTCTTTCAGCCCAACCGGTAGGCACGACGAGTGAACGCACCCTTCGTGTTCCAGGTCGCCGTCGCGACGCCATTGATGCAATTGTTCGACTACCTGCCGACGGCGGACGACCATCCGGAAGCGCAGCGAGGCCGACGCGTGCTGATTCCGTTCGGGCGAACGCAATGCGTCGGCATCATCGTCGGCGTGCGCGACAAATCGGACATCGCCGCGGCGAAGCTGCGTCGCGTGATCCGCGTCCTCGACGATGCGCCACTGCTCGACGCGCACCTGATGGCGCTGCTTGAATGGGCCGCGGCGTATTATCACCATCCGCCCGGCGAGGTATTCACAACGGCGCTGCCCGCCCTGCTGCGCAAGGGCGGCGAGCTGCGCCGCGCACGTGTGACATGCTGGCGGGTGACCGCAGACGGGCGAGCCGCGGACCTCGAGGCGATCGGCAAGCGCGCAAAGGTGCAGGGAAAAATTCTGACACTGCTCTGGAACGCGGACGGCGGACTGTCGAAGGAAGCGCTCGGCGCCGCCGGGTCGACGTGGCGCCGCGCGTGCAGCACGCTCGAGGGAAAGGGCCTGATCGAATCGTTCACGCGCGATGCGCCACAGGCCGACACCGGTACCGGTGAATCGGCCGCCGCGCCGCAACTGACGGACGCACAACGCCAGGCCGTTGCATCGATCACGGCCACCGAGGGCTTCGATGCCTTCCTGCTCGAAGGCGTGACCGGCAGCGGGAAGACCGAGGTATACCTGCGCTGCATTCAACAACAGCTCGACGGATCCCGGCAGTCGCTCGTGCTGGTCCCCGAGATCGGCCTGACGCCTCAGCTCGTCGCCCGCTTCCGGGCGCGCCTCGACACGCCGGTCGCCGTGCTGCACTCCGGGCTGAGCGACACCGAGCGCCTGCAGGCATGGTGCGCGGCGCGCGACGGCGCAGCCGGCGTCATCATCGGCACACGCTCCGCCGTGTTCGTCCCGCTGGCCCGCCCCGGACTGATCGTCGTCGACGAGGAGCACGACAGTTCGCTGAAGCAGCAGGAAGGCTTTCGTTATTCGGCGCGGGACCTTGCGGTGTGGCGCGCACACCGGCTCGATGTGCCGATCGTCCTCGGCTCCGCAACGCCGTCGTTCGAGTCGCTCGAGAATGCCCGGGCCGGGCGCTACACCCGACTCGCGTTGCCGCGCCGGGCAGGTTCCGCCCGGCAGCCGGACATACGCCTCATCGACCTGCGCAAGCAGCCGTCGCGAGACGGCCTGACCGAACCGCTGCGCGCCGCGATCGGCCGGCACCTGGCCGCGGATGGCCAGGTGCTGCTCTACCTGAACCGCCGCGGCTTCGCCCCGAGCCTGTTGTGCACGGCCTGCGGCGAACTCGTCGAATGCCGACGATGCGACGCGCGCATGGTCGTGCATCAACGCCGCGACCGCCTCATCTGCCACCACTGCGGGGCCGAACGCACGCCGCCGTCCGTCTGCGTAGCCTGCGGCGAGTCGAACCTCGTGCCGGTCGGCCAGGGTACCGAGCGACTCGAGGATGCGTTGCGGCGACTCTATCCGGAACACGGAATCGTGCGCATCGACCGGGACACGACCCGCCGCCGCGGGGAGATCGGCCGCAAGCTCGAGCAGGTGCGCTCGGGCGCGGCGCGCATCCTGCTCGGGACGCAGATGCTCACCAAGGGTCACGATTTTCCGAATGTCACGCTGGTCGGCATCATCGACGCCGACCAGGGCCTGTTCGGCACCGACTTTCGCGCAGGCGAACGACTCGCTCAGTCGTTCATCCAGGTCGCCGGACGCGCGGGGCGCGGCGATCGGCCGGGCGAGGTCTACATCCAGACGCTGTTCCCCGATCACCCACTGCTGAACGTACTGATCGCCAACGGCTACGGACACTTCGCGACCGAAGCGATGGCCGAGCGCCGCATGGCCGGCTGGCCGCCGTTCGCGTACCTGTCCCTGCTGCGCGCCGAGGCGCCGCGGCGTGAAGCCGTCTTCGCTTTCCTCGATGCCGCGCGGGAGGCGTCCGGCGAAGTGCTCGCAACCGGCGGCGGCGGGATCCGGATCCTCGGCCCCGCACCGGCGCCGATGGAGCGCCGTGCCGGGCGCTACCGGGGTCAGCTCCTGGTCCAGGCGGATCACCGGACCCGGATGCAGCGCTTCGTCGCCAACTGGCGGGCGCGGTTGGACCAGTTGCCCGCGGGGCGCAAAGCGAGATGGTCGATCGACATCGACCCGGTGGAGCTGTTCTGACCAACCGGGTCAAGCGTCCTGTTAGAATGCGCGCTTTTCGGGGGCCCAGTGAAAGAGCACGTTGAACAACTGATCGCCGCCGCCGTCGCGGATCTGCCCGAACTGGCAGACCTGCCGGATGCTGCCAGCGTGCCGATCGAGATCGAGCGTACCCGCGATCGCGCGCACGGCGACTACGCGTGCAACATCGCCATGCGCCTGGCCAAGCCCCTGCGAGGCAAGCCGCGCGACATCGCCACCCGCATCATCGAACGCCTCCCGACATCGGACTCGATCGATGCCGTCGAGATTGCCGGTCCCGGCTTTATCAATTTCCGGCTCAGCCCACAGGCGTTCCACGACGAGTTGATCGGCATCATCGAGCGTGGGGCCGACTACGGCACGAGCGACAGCGGCGCCGGCCACAAGGTGCTGCTCGAGTACGTCTCGGCGAACCCGACCGGCCCGCTCCATGTCGGACACGGTCGCCACGCCGCCTACGGCGCCAGCCTGGCGAACCTGCTGATTGCGACCGGCCACGACGTTCACCAGGAGTATTACGTCAACGATGCCGGACGGCAGATGGACATCCTCGCCCTGAGCGTCTGGCTGCGCATGTTCGAACCCGCCGGCATCGATGCGCCGTTCCCGAGCGGCGGCTACCAGGGCCAGTACGTCATCGACATCGCGCACGGCGCGGCCGGACAATTCCCGGATGCCGTCGATGCCGGCAAGCTCGTCACCGAAGACATGCCGGCCGACGGCCCGGACGGCGCTGCCGATGCATACCTCGATGCGTGGATCGAACACGCGCGGCAGGTCCTCGGCGAGGATCTGTTTCTCGCGATCCATACCTTCGCGCTGGACGCTATCCTCGCAGACATCAAGGACGACATGGCCGGGTTCGGCGCCGTGCCGGACGAGTGGTTCTCGGAACGCAGCCTGATGGAATCCGGCGCCATCGAGCGCGCGCTGGCGCGAGTTGCCGAGCACGGCAAGTCGTACGAGCAGGACGGCGCCATCTGGTTCCGCGCGACGGACTACGGCGACGAGAAAGACCGCGTCATCGTCCGCGACAACGGGCGCACCACCTACTTCGCCTCTGACATCGCGTACCACCTGCACAAGCGCGAACGCGGCTACGACACGCTGCTCGATATTCTCGGTGCGGATCACCACGGTTACATCGCCCGCGTACGCGGCGGCCTCGAGGCCATGGGCGAACCCCCCGAGTCACTGGAAGTGGAGCTCGTGCAGTTCGTCACCCTGTTCCGTGGCGAAGAAGAGATGCAGATGTCGACGCGGTCCGGTCAGTTCATCACGCTGCGTGAGCTGCGCGACGAGGTCGGCGATGATGCCGCGCGATTCTTCTTCGTGACGCGTTCGAACAAGCAGCACCTGGACTTCGACCTGGAACTCGCCAAATCGCAATCGAATGACAACCCGGTGTACTACGTCCAGTACGCGCACGCGCGGGTCGGCAGTGTCATGCGCGAACTCGACGCACGCGGCCTGACCTGGTCACTCGATGCGGCCCGCCCGCACCTCGGCCGCCTGACCGAGGATCACGAGCAGGCACTGATGCGCCGACTCGCTCGCTACCCGGAGATGGTCGAACTCAGCGCCAGCCAGCGCGCGCCGCAACACCTGGTGCATTACCTCCGCGAGCTGGCACAGGAGTTCCACACCTACTACAACGCACACCGGTTCATCGTCGACGACGCGGCATTACGCGCCGCGCGGCTACTCCTGATCAACGCGACGAGACAGGTCATTCGTAACGGTCTGGCTCTCCTGGGCGTATCCGCGCCGGAGTCGATGTAAGCTCCCCCTATGAATATGAATCCGGGACGACATGGCACCCAGGCGTAAGACACGGCGGAAGACCCGCAGGCACCAGTCCGATGTCATGCAGGGCTGGGTCTGGGGTGTCTTCGGACTCGGCATCGGTCTGTCGGTCGCCGCGCTGATTTTTCTGAACAATCGCGAGCCGCGCCCGGTCACGCCCGCCACAGAGTCGCCAGCGCTCGAGCCCGCGCCGAGTTCCGCGCCCCGGCAAGCCGACGAACCGGCTGCGACGCGGTTCACCTTCTACGACATGCTGCCCAATTTCGAGGTCGTGATCCCGGAGGAGGACAAGACCGTCGTCCCGGCCACGCCTCGCCAGACGATCGTCGACCCGGGCGTCTACGTCCTGCAGGCGGGCTCGTTCTCCACCTACGGCGATGCGGACCGGCGTAAGGCGCAGCTGGCGATGCTCGGGGTCGCGACGAGCATTCAGAAGGTCAGTATCGACGATAAGGTTTACCATAGGGTCAGGATCGGGCCGATCGATAGTCTCGATCAGCTCAACCAACTGCGCCAACAACTCCGTGGCGCCAAGATCGACGCCATGGTGATTCGTGTCGGGGAATAACGCCAAGCATCTGCAAACATCGTTCCTGATTGGCATCCTGCTGCTCGCCGGATGCACCGCCTCGATCGAGACCGTCGATGAACCGGCTCCGCCGACCCCGCCCCCCGCACCGGCGATAGTCGAGCCGCCCGGGCCGACGGCCGCAGAACTGGCCGCCGAACGCCGCGCGCAACTCGCCTGCTCCAGGATCACCATCGCAGCCGCCGGCGATATCATGCTCGGCACAGACTTCCCGGAGAACCACCTGCCCGACGACGACGGGTACAGCATGCTGGCCGAGGTCACGCCGATCTTCTCGAGCGCCGACATCGCGTTCGGCAACCTCGAAGGTGTGTTGCTGGACGGCGGCGAGCCGGTCAAGGAATGCGAGGACCCGGACGCCTGCTACCTGTTCCGGACGCCGGCGCGCTACGCGCTCCATCTCGCGAACGCGGGGTTCACGGTCATGAGTCTCGCGAACAATCATGCGCGCGACTTCGGCGAGGAAGGACGCAGCGCAGCCATGGCGACGCTGGCAGCGGCCGGCATCAAGCACTCCGGCCGGGCCGGCGATATCGCGACTTGGCCGGACGGCCGGGTTCGGGCCGCACTGATCGCATTCGCACCGTTCACAAACTCCAACATGATGCTCGACCTCGAGGATGCGGCGGCATCGGTTGCCGGCCTCGCGGCGGATTTCGACCTGGTCATCGTGTCATTTCACGGCGGCGCCGAAGGCCTGGATGCGAGCCGAATTCCGTTCACGACGGAGACCTACTACGGCGAGAATCGCGGCGACGTCGTGAAGTTCTCGCGACTCATGGTCGATTCGGGCGCCGACCTCATCATCGGGCACGGGCCGCATGTACCGCGCGCCATGGAGATCTACAACGAGAAGCTGATCGCTTACAGCCTCGGCAACTTCGCGACGTACTACGGCATCAGCGTGACCGGCATGAAGGCGTACGCACCGATCCTCGTCGCGACGCTCGATGGCAACGGCCAGTTCATCAGCGGTGAGATCGTCTCCGCGATCCAGATTCGACCGAACGGCCCCGCACTCGACGACGAGTACCGCGCTTACGAGCGCATCTGGGAGCTGAGCGCGCAGGATTTCGACGGCGGCGGCATTCGCTTCCAGAACGGCGGCCATTTCTTCCCGGCCGAGAAGCCCTCCGAGCCGTGCGCGCAGTTCCCGGATCGTACGAGCAGGCAGGAGATGCTGCCGCCATGAACACGCTCGCCGCCCGGTATCCGAAATTGCTGCTGGAGCTGCCGTTCCTGACGCTGACCAGCCTGCCAACGCCGCTCGATCGTGCGGAAAATCTCGGTGAGGACCTCGGGCTCGAGGCGCTGTGGATCAAGCGCGATGACCTGACCGGTCAGCCGTACGGCGGCAACAAGGTGCGCAAGCTCGAGTACCTGTTAAGCGAAGCCGGACAGCGCGAATGCGATGCCGTTGTGACGTTCGGCGCAATCGGCTCGAACCATGTACTCGCAACCGCCATCTACGCGCAGCGACTCGGGCTCGAGTGCTACGGCGTACTCACGGATCAGCCGGTCACGCCGTATGTGGCCCAGACCCTGCGTTATCACGCAGTCATCGGCACGCGGCTCGTGCATGGCAAAAGCTATAGCGGAGTGCTGGATGCCGCGGAACAGATTGCGCGCGACCATGCGACCGGCCCGGACAAGGTCTTCCAGGTGCCCTGGGGCGGATCCTCATGGCGCGGCACGGTCGGCTTCGTCAACGCGGCATTCGAACTCGCCGACCAACTCAAACATGCCGAGGCGCCTGACCGAATCTACGTGGCCTGCGGCACGATGGGTACCGCCGTCGGCCTGGCACTTGGGCTGCGCATCGCGCAGCTGCCGACCGAGGTTGTCGCCGTGCAGGTCGCGCCCGCACCAGTCACCGCCGAGACCCACATGCGGCACCTGTTCGAGGAGACGAATCGCGAGCTGCACGCGATCGATGACGCGATTCCCCTGTTCGACGATCCGTTCGCAAACCTGACACTGCGCTCCGAGTTCCTCGGCGCCGCGGGTTACGCCGAGCCGACGCCCGAATGTCGCGAGGCGTGCGCACTGATGGAAGGGACCGAGTCCCTGCACCTGGACACCACCTACACGGGCAAGGGCCTGGCCGCGCTGATCCATGACGCCCGCGCCGGTAAACTCACGGGCCAGCACGCGTTATTCTGGAACACCTACAACTCACACCCGTATCCAAAGACGCTGAACAAAGTCGATACATCGGGGCTGCCGGAATTCGTGCAGCCGTACCTGGGTTAAATACGGAGAGAGCCGACATGCGTTACCTGCCGATCCTGGTGCTACTGCTGGCCTCGCCGCCGGCATTCGCCGCCGGCGAGCCCATCATCGACATGCATTTCCACGCGTGGCCGCGTGCAGCCGACGGGCCGCCGGATGACCCAGGTAACCTCGCAGCGATGGAGACCGCACTCGCACAGCTGCGCGAGTACAACGTCGTACTGGCCGCGACGAGCGGTCCGACCGCGTTCATCGACCGCTGGGCGCAGGAAGAGCCGGACCGGCTGATGGTGGGCCCGATCTTCCCGTGTATCGATGGCCTGAATCCGAACTGGCATCAATACCGGTGTTTCGATAGCGGAGAAGACTTCCCCGATCTCGCGTGGCTGGAGGAGAAGTACGCGAGCGGGGCCTACGAACTGATGGGCGAACTGACGAACCAGTATGCGGGCGTTGCGTTCGACGATCCGCGCATGGACCCGTACTACGCGCTCGCCGAACGACTCGCCATACCGGTTGCCTTTCACACGCACGCCGGCCCGCCGCTGACCGCGAGTCGCTGCTGCCCGGATTTCCGCATCTCGCTCGGCGACCCGATGTCGATCGAGAAGGTCCTCGTGAAATTTCCGAAGCTGAGGGTTTACATCATGCATGCGAACCCGCTGGTGTACCCGGCCGTGCTCGACCTGCTGGTCCAGTACCCGAAAGTCTACGTCGACGTCAGCCAGTTCCAGAGAATTCTCATCCGTGAGAAGTTTCACCGGCTGCTGAAGGAATTCAAGGACGCCGGGCTCCTGGGGCGCGTCATGTTAGGCGTCGACGGCGACGACTACGGGTCGGCGCTCGAAGCCTATCGCAGCGCGCCGTTCCTGAACGAACGCGAGCTCAGAGGGATCTTCTGCGAGAATGCCGCGCGCTTCCTGCGCCGACCCGAGCTGTGCGCATTGGCGTCGAGCTGAAGCCATGAGCGAATTCGGCGACTACCTGGAAGACCAGTTTCGCGAGTTCGGCGCGGTCCGCGTCCGGCGCTTGTTCGGTGGACACGGCGTATTCTACGATGGCGTCATGATCGGACTCATCGCCAGCGAGCAGCTTTACCTCAAGACCGATGCCGAGACTGTCGGGCGTTTCGAGGAACTCGGTCTGCCCCAGTTCGGGTATCCGAAGGGCGGCAAGCGCGTCGGGATGTCCTACTACCTGGCGCCGGAAGACGCGCTCGACGACCCGACCGAGATGCGCGAGTGGGCCGAACTCGCATATCAGGCGGCCCTGCGGTCAAAGAAATGATCTGTGGGTTATGATCTGAGCTACCCGGCGCCGGACCACGCCTCGCAGGCGCGCGACTCAACAGGTGCAGAGCATGGCAGATACAGCCCGGTTTTCTATCGGCGACATCGTTTTTCACAAACGCTTCGACTATCGCGGCGTCGTCTACGACGTGGACCCGCATTTCATGCAATCGGAAGAGTGGTATCAGCACGTCGCCAAATCGCGGCCACCGAAGGATCAGCCCTGGTATCACGTGCTGGTGCACAACAGCATTCAGGAAACCTATGTCGCCGAACGACATCTCGAAACCGACGACAGTCGCGAGTCGATCAATCATCCGCTCGTGGAGGACCTGTTCGACGCTTTCGAGGGCGATCACTACTCGGCCAGGAGTAAGTCAAATTAGCCCGGCAACATCCTGAAACTGTGACACGCAACCGCGCGCCGGGGAAGGAGCCCGTATAGGCTCGTTGCAGGAGTGGGCATCCAATATGTTTCGAATACTGTGCATACTATTGCTCGTCGGCTTTGCTTCTTTCCGTTTCACGGACATCTCCAGCGCGAGCGCGTTAACGTCGGTCATCTTGCCGCTGGTCGACACCTTCATCCTGATCAGCCTGACCTTGTGGCTCATCGCATATATCCAGAGCCGTAATGTCGACCAGGACGTCCCGCGCTCGGGTGCAGGTTCGTGGTGGCTCGGCGATGGCGACGGCGACGGCGGTAGCCACGGAAGTAGTCAGGATCGCGGCTGAAAGCCACTCCCACGAAGACCGCGGATCACAACCCTTTTTCCAGTAACACCGACAACGGATTCTCGCCGTAGTCGCCGAACGGCCCGCACGGGACGTACCCATGACGCTCATAGAATGCGAGCGCGCCAGGCTGATGCACACCCGTCTCCAGTCGGGCGCACGACACGCCGGCGGTCGCGATCTCGGTCTCCAGCCGCTCCAGTAACGCTGCCGCGACGCCGTCGCGCCGGTGCCCCGGCGAAACGTACATGCGCTTGATCTCGGCATAGCCGTCCATAATCTTCATCGCACCGCAGCCGATCGTCTTGCCGTCGACGATAGCGACCAGCACACAGGCATCGGCCTGCTCGAGCGCCTCGACGGAATCGAGGAAGTTACTCCCCGGGGGATACAGCGTCGACTGATACGCGTCGAGCTCGGCCATCAATTGCTGGAAACCGGGGTCGGACGGCCGGACGCGCTTGATCAGGGCCATGGCGTCGTTCTACCTGAAAAAACCCGGGCCATCCTACCACGCTCCCCGACTCGCCCACGTGGCCGCAGGCCTCTGCAGATGAACCGTTTCTCCCGCCCCCGTGACATACGGATGAGAGGAAACGGCAATGGAAATCATCATCTTCACAATCATAGTTTTCTACGGACCACCGCTGATCGCCGAGTGTTGGACGGAAGTCCTCAGACGCCGGATGCAATACCGCACATGAGCCCCCGGGAGAAATCTCGATGACCCAAACAGAAATGGCTTAATCGACCGACGGCTGCGTCGCCGTCAGCGATCTTGCGAAGGAATTCGGGCGCGATCTGCATGACACACATGGAATACGAGCGCGCCGGGTTGATTCACGCCCGTCTCCAGTCGGGCGCACGACACCCCGACCGACTGTCAACCGCCGATATTCAGCAGGAACCGACCTTCCCGCTCGCGACCTGACTTGTGCCTCGCGACGACGCGAATCGTCCAGACGGTCGCGCCCTGCAAGCGCGGCGTCGGAATGTCGCCGAGCACGCCGTGCTGCGTCGCTGCTTCGATGCGCCCGAGCGGCTGCCAGTCGGTCGGGTCCTGCCCCCGGCCGATCTGCAACTCGGCGCCGTCGAAGCGATCGGCCGCGGCCGTTCCGTAGACGCGCACGACCGACGTCTGCCCATCCATGACCACTTCGACGCGATCGATGCCCGCGGCGACAAAAAATTCCGGATCGGCTGCCAGCGCGGCCCGGAGGTTGACGAGGCCATAGCCCGTGTACTGATCCGTGCCCGGCGAGTTCACATCCTCGGCCGATTGGAGAAGCATCCGCGCGACTTCATCGGCCGTCAACGCCGGGCGCCGCGACCAGACCACCGCGGCGACCCCGCTGACGATCGGGGCAGAAAACGATGTGCCCGTGTTGCGGTAATACTGTGTTCGCGGGCCGACGGCGTATTGCAACGGCCGCGTCTCGTCCGGCGTCGCGGTGACCATCAGGTCGGTACCGGCCGCACGCAGCGAGAGTATATCGACACCGGGCGCGGTGATATCGATCGCATTGCCCCAGTTCGAGAATCCGGCAAACTGATCTTCGCGGTCCGTCGCGGAGACGGTGACGACGCCGGGAATACCGGCCGGCGTAAAATTCGCGGCATCTTTCGCGTTGTTGCCCGCGGCGACGACGACGAGCACGCCGCGCGACTGCGCGTACCGTATCGCAGTGCGCTCGTGTACCGAGACGTCCTCGATCGCCATGCTCAGATTGACGATCCGCGCGCCGTTGTCGACCGCATAATAAATCGCCTGTGCGATCCGCGTCGAATAGCCGCGACCGATCATGTTCAGGGCCCGCAACGGCATAATCCGCGCCTTCGAGTCGACGCCGGCGATGCCGATGCCGTTGCCGGTATTGGCCGCGATGATGCCCGCGACGACGGTGCCGTGCCCGACCCAGTCGGTCGGATCGTTGTCCTTGTCTACAAAGTCCCAGCCATAGAAATCGTCGATATAACCGTTGTTGTCGTCGTCGAGGCCGTTCGGCTCCTCCCGCGCATTGAGCCACAGGTTGTCACGGGAAAAATCCGGGTGATCGATGTCGAGACCGGTGTCGATGACGGCGACGATAATCGACTCGCGCGTCTGGTCGCCGGCCAGCTCGCGACGCAGTTCGGCATCGAGGCCGATGCGTTCCAGCCCCCATTGATCGGCCTGATCGAGGCCGCGCCCGGCCAGCTCACCGCCGGCGAACGGGTCCTCGACGTAGGTCTGTGCGGCGGCCGAGCCGGCCCAGGCCAGCAGCCAGGCAAGCAGGAACAAACTTCGATAGCGATTCGCCTGCATGTCACTCCACCGAAACAATG
>Ga0114949_10002061_pt1 | contig 12443 bp, 9 predicted proteins | sample N074metaG_FD_83505 | JGI IMG/M metagenome (GOLD analysis project Ga0114949, IMG submission 83505) | Deep subsurface microbial communities from Kermadec Trench to uncover new lineages of life (NeLLi) - N074 metaG | ecosystem: Environmental > Aquatic > Marine > Ocean trench > Sediment | place... | reverse complement strand
TTTAAAAACCTGAATTCCTAGTTGATGGGAGGGTTCTGCAAACTTGACATCCGTGGTATCACAATCATTGAACCTGTAATCGTGATCATCTTTCAGATAAAAGACTGGCATATGCAGGCAAAGGTCTTTATTACGTGGCATAGAAAGGTACCGGTGCCATTTGGCCCTCATTTCCGGTAAGCTCCGGGCCATTAATTGTGGATTGTCATAGTAAACTACATCTCCATTGGCTATAAAAAAGTCTGGATTCAAATCAGTCACTGACTCAAATGCTTCAAACCCCAGTTCTTTATCAGTTACTGATGCTGGAGGGTACTCACTGTCTTCATTCACTCTATTGTCTATTCCATAGAATTTCTCGTAATTAAAACCTGTAGATATTGCAAAACTAATGGTTCTTGGCGATTCGGGATCTGGTAAAGTATTAAATCGACCAACACTTGAGTATACGGTGTCATAATTATTGATAATCAAAGCTTTAACTCTGTAGTAATAGCGAGTATTCGGCACGAGTTCCGAAATGTATCTTTTAATAATAAAATCACCTTCAGGGTAAGCTTTGATCCATTCTGTCTGCCTAGTTACAAAAAACGAAGAGTCTTCTGAGACCTGAAAACAACCGGATCCTTCCAGTCCTTCCACATCGTAGTTTATTAGGGTATCGGAATTAGCAAACCTGCACTGGAGGATTATACTTGAAGCGGTTAGTTCGCCCGATAGAATGGAAAAACTTGTGTTTTTTTGGAGGTCCGTGTTAATCTCAGGAGTGCAACGAAAAAGAACAAACAGGAGCATTGAGTAGGTGACCTTTAACATAACCCTTGCTCTAAATCCATACTGTTGTTTGTACACAATGCGTAACGGACAATTTGTAGGTTCTGCATATTCTATTAAATTTAACTTTCTGTTAAACATTAATGAAAAGAACTGACCAAATGTACTATAACCTATTCATACTATTGCTGTTTATGATGGTCTCAGGTTGTAATAATGAGCCGAAGAAAAAGGCTGAATCAATAGAAAAAGAGGAAAGCTATTCTATGGCTGATTTTAAAAATGTTCTTAAAATTGATACCCATGCGCACATTACTTCGGATGGGAAAACTTTTATTAACGAAGCCCGGACCAATAATTTTAGGCTTATGGACATGATTGTTGATGTTCCTCAATTCCCATCAATACCCAGACAACTGGAAATCTGCCGCAAACACAGGGCGGAAGATCCGGATGTATTTACCTACACCACGGCCTTTACTTTGGAAGGCTGGGACCAACCGGATTGGTCCGACAGGATTATTGAGCAACTGCAAAAGGATTTTGATAACGGCGCTCTGGGAGTCAAAGTTTGGAAAAATATTGGGATGACCTACAAAGATCAGCAGGGAAGTCTGATTATGCTGGATGATCCTAAATTTGATCCAATTTTCCAATTCATCAAAGATCAAAATAAAGTACTGCTGTCCCACGCAGGGGAACCTAAGAATTGCTGGCTGCCTTTGGATGAGATGACGGTAAATAATGATCGGGATTATTTCAGTAAGTATCCGGAGTTTCACATGTATCTACATCCGGAGATGCCATCCTATGAAGATCAGGTCCGGGCAAGAGACAATATGTTAGGTAAAAATCCTGATCTGACATTTATAGGAGTCCACCTGGCCAGTCTGGAATGGAACGTAGATGAAATAGCCAAGTTTCTGGACAGGTTTCCCAATGCCTCGGTAGACTTGACCGAAAGAATCCCTCATTTACAATATCAATCCAATAAAAACAGAAACAGGGTGCGGGAGTTTTTTATAAAATATCAGGACAGAATTACCTATGGTACAGATTTTGAAGAGGAAGAAAGCCATGACCCGGAGGAGTTAAAAGAGCGGATGAATGCTAGATGGTCACGGGACTGGAAATACTTCAATACCGAAGAAACAATGACTGTTCCTGAGCTGGATACACCAATTCAGGGATTGGGCTTGCCCAAAACTGTAGTGGATAAAATTTACAGGATCAACGCAGAAAATATTTTCAAAGATGCCTGGGAGGCACCTAAAACTTCTTAGATATTGCTTCTTTGGCCTGCTGGAGATACTGAAGGGCCCTCTCTCTTTCGGCTCCATTCCTAAAATTTGAGTACTTTTCAACCCAGTTAACCGCTGCCTTCTGATATAGTCTGAGATATTTTTGGGATTCCGGAACATAAGTAGATTTCCCGTCATGTAGGAAGTAGATCGGATTGGAGTGGGCAAAAACCGTTAAATTTCTTGGAAGCATTCTTGACCCGCCTACCGAAGTAACCCGGCCTATTATCCAGGTACTTTCGGAAAGGGTGATTTCCGTCTCCAGCGCTTGCGAATAGATTGTGTCCTGCTCAGAAGCTTTCAAATTTTCCCAGGCCACCAATTTTCCATTGGCAATGATCTCCAGCCGACCGTAGGGCAAAAGGGATTCAGCTTGCAGTGTGACTACTACGGTTTTTTCACCAGAAAATAATATGCTATCTCCAGACATGTGACCCTCAACGGTAAAATTGAGCATAGGGCCATTTGTAATAAACCCGCGACCTGACTTGAGTCCCTCGATCCATTTATCGTAGGAAAAGTCTCCCTGTATGGGAATGTAGTGGCGGTTGCTGCCCACCGGGATATTTGGCCCCATTTTATCTGTTCCGGCGGTTATGGGAATGTTGAACCCGGTATTCAGGTATTGATAGTACAGATCCATTCCGCGCATAGCGGTAAACTCAGCCTGACTCATTTCGGAGTAATCCCAGGGTTCCCAATGGCTCGGGAGTTGGGTGGGGTCGTCATAGGTCATCAGTTCAATGGCATCGATTAACCCCAGTGGTATGGCCACCACCGATTCCATTCCCGGAAGGTTTGAAAAATGTGCCCACACTGATACCGCTTTTTGTTTTTCAATTTCCTCAAGCCGGGGAGATAAGAGCATGTTTGGGTTATCATATATTGACAATAGTCGACCACCGCAAAATTCCACCGGTTGGATAAGCTCCTTCAATTGGAGTATACTGACGTGCCCCATCTGCCAATCTCGTATTTCTTGTCCAACATAAATGAGATGGCTTTGGGTAGATATTTGATCAAGCTGACCGGTAAATTTATCTGCGTCATTAGTAAAGTCACTGGTTAACAGGTTTACCACCTGCAGATCTTCAGCCCGCATTTGCAGATGAGCTGATTTGGTTTCTAGAAAGTGGACATGGGTGTCACCGCTATAATATCCTTTTCCTAACATATTTGTCCAGCGCTGTAATTTGAATTCTTTGCTTATATCGTCTGAACCTGGAAGGTAAATGGTTTCAGAGATTGGGTAGGTCTCCAACCCATGACGGATATCGATTATTAAACTGTCCTCCCCGGTGGTAATGCTAAATTCCCCCTCAACATACCAATATTCTTTATCCATATAGAAAACATTTTCTGATGAGTTATTAGGTTTGAGAGTTACTTTCTGTCCGGTGGTTATGGATACTGTGGCTGCCAGCGGAAGGTTGGTTTCCGCACTGACAATACTTGCAGTAAATGTCTTATCATTAGCACCGTATAATCCTGACTTGAAAATAAATATAAGAACAACAGCTAGAAGGGAGGTGCTTTTTGGAAGGTTTAGGGCCATAGATTTAACATCAGAATTAAACGTGCCAATAACAGGTATTTTCGTCGATTTAGGATTTTCATATCACTATAGGTTATTCGAAAAACGGTATTCCTTCCGTAGCATATTTTCTCATGCCTTCTTCATTGATTTCCACACCAATCCCTGGCTTTTCCGATAAGGGGATAAATCCATCCACTACTTTATCACCGTCATAGTCGACAATCTCTTCAAACATAGGATTGGTATGGAAATATATCTGCCATTCCAATATCATAAAATTGGGAACTGAAGCACATACATGGGCTGATGACATGGCAGCTAAAAACGAGCCTACCATATGCGGAGCAAAAGGCACGTAGTATAAATTTGACAAATTAGCAATTCGTTGACCTTCGCCAAGGCCTCCTGCTTTTTGCAGATCAGGCATGATAATATCTACAGCGCCTATTTCCAGCATACGTCGGAATCCGTAGGCCAGGTAAATATTTTCTCCGGCGCAAATAGGCGTACTGGTTGAATCCGTAATCTTCTTGTAAGCATCAACGTTTTCAGCCGGAATGGGTTCTTCAAGCCACATTAAATTTAGCGGCTCTAATAATTTTGCTACCCTTTCACCAGTGGTGGCATCGTAACGGCCATGCATATCTGCGCAAATATCTATGTTTGGGCCAACAGCTTCTCTGGCAGCTGACATCTGATCAACCATCCGCTGCAATTCGGCTGGGCTGGCGGTCCAGTTATATTGATCATATTTGTTGGGATCGTTCCTTTGATCTAAATCAAACTTTACCGCAGTAAACCCCATGTTCACAGCATTTTTTGCCGCTTTCCCGAACTCATCCGGAGCGGGTAGCCTGTTCTGATACAAGGCTGTATCCATATATAAACGAATCTTATCTCTAAACTTACCACCAAGCAATTGGTAAACGGGTAGTCCAAGGGCTTTACCGGTAAGGTCCCAAAGGGCGGATTCCACAGCGGTGAGTACCGCTATATACATTCCTGATTGGGCACCTGCAAAGAATCCCGATCTTCTGATGTCTTCAAACAACCGGTGCACATTAAGTGGGTTTTTATCGACCAACATCTTTTCGAATCGCTTAACCAAATGGTAAGTTCCCGGAGTGGCATCTACACCTTCTCCGCACCCCCAAATATCCTGATTTGAATAAATTTTGACGAAAAGTCCGTGGCCATTGCGAATGAATCCGCATTTTATACTGGTGATTTTCAGGTTTGAAGGTGAAGAAACTAATGAGGTTTTTTCTACTGCGGCTTCCAACTCATTACCAAATGGAGAAAAAGCTGCAAAAGAGCCAGCTAATGCAGTATTTTTTAGAAAGGAGCGTCGATTTTTAATAGTCATAAAAGTCTACCAGGTTCTGGTTTTTAATAATTCTTGAATCTGCTCCTTGGGTACCGGTAATTCATCAATATGATGGTTGAGCCACTGTGAAAAGTCCCGCTCAATATCATCTGACCAGCGACTGTCTATTTGACCAGCAGTGTACCTCTGTTCTCTAAGACGTTGATGACCGAACATATCCCTTAATCGGATGACTTCAGAAATTTTAACAACCTTTTCAGCCAGATGGGGTGGAACTACCATTACCCCGCCATCCCGACCCAGTATCACATCACCAGGTATAACCATTACCTGGCCAATGCAAGTCGGGGTATTTATGCCTATCAAAGTAGTATTTAAGCGGCCATCCGGATTATTTAGATGATGGGAGGGGTGATAACTTCGATAAAAGGAAGTAAATGATTCTATCTCTTTAAGGCCATTGACATCTCTTATGGCACCATTGTATACGATGCCGTTTCCCGATTTAGCATATATTGAATTCCCCAAATTATCTCCGATAGTTGGACCGTCTATATGTGCTCTAAATTGGTCAACTACATATACATCACGGGGGACTAGCATGTCAATGGGCCAGGAATTTTGAGATTTAATTCGTCCGTCAACCTGTCCTTGCTGATTTATTACCCTTTGGACGTCCGGACGACCTGGCATAAAGGTGGCGGTCAACGCCCTGCCTACCAAAACACTATCAGGGTTAATGGTGATCCAGCCTTCTTCGTATTGATTGGTATAATTTTCACCTTTTAAAACCGACCAGGCTTCTTCCAAAGTGACCAACTTCATTCGGTCTAGGATTTCATCCGGAACTTTGGGACGACCATCCTCGAACCGTTCGCCCTCCCAGTTGGGAGTGAGCATCAACAAATCATTCTTGGAAATTTGCTGGCCTTGTATGGATAGGTTTAAGCTGATCAAGATTGATATTAACAGACTTCGAAAGAGAGATACCACAGATATATTATTTATGATCGATAATTTACAGATTGATAAAATTTCTTAGACATTGGGGTTAGTCATCGGCATAGTATCGGCCCAGGTGTTTAACAATTGCCATCCTCAATTCAAATGGTTCAATTACACCTTCTTTTGCATAAACATAGTCACCACCGGGAGCCACCAATAGGGTATAGGGTAATGACCCCTTCCAGTTTTCGTCCACCACTTCAATTAATTCGTATATGTCATCCCCACTGTACAAATAGTTTTGATTGGCCGCTTCCATTTTAGTCAACAACTCAAGGGCCTTTTCCTTCTTCGCAGGTTTATCAGTACTGATGGTAATAAACTCAAAATCACGTCCGCGATACATACGGTCTGTTTCAACCAATGCCGGGAGCTCAATCAGGCAAGGGCCGCACCAGGTGGCCCAAAGGTTGATTAACCTAAACTTATTGCTGGGGTTACTGACCAGGGTTTTAATTTCTTTCAGATTTTTTTCCTCTAAGGTCACTGGGTCCTTTGCCCATTCTTCTTTGAGCTTTATAGTCCAGGAGTCTTTCCAGGACCATTTTATGGAACAGCCGAATGTTTTGGTCTGGTTGGTTGTTAGCTTTTCACCTGAAAGTAATTGATCCAGTGCAAGGGCCAGGTCCCTGTGTCGGGGAGTAATATATGGGTCTTCGGTATCGTCAATTCTTCCGCTGTATTGCAATTTCCGGTCCTGGTCAAAAACAAACACATGCGGAGTGGCCACTGGTCCGTAGGCAAGAGAGACCTGCTGCGTTTCACCATCATATAAATATGGAAAATTATAACCCTTGTCTTTGGCCCTGATCTTCATGTCTTTCAGGTCATCACCAAGATCGGAATACCCCAGTTCAGACAAACTAATGGCTTTGGGATCATTAGGCGAAATAGCTACAAATCCGATCCCTTTAGGGCGGTACTGGCTTACCATCTTAATGATCTTGTCCTCATAAGCCTGGGCGGTGGGACAATGGTTGCAAGTAAAAATCACTACCAGTAATCTATTATTAGAAAAATCCTCCAGCGTATAGTTTTTACCATCGGTGCCGGGCAGATTAAATTCAGGTGCGGCATCTCCAATATTGAGGTAATTAATCTGCTGTTCCTGGGCTGTTGAAACTATGGACCAGCAGACCGTCAAAACTAAAATCAAAGGTCTCATTATTGCTCTTTCGGCCATAAAAATATATTCGGATCAAACAATATACACATAATTGTAGTATTTTAAATTTTCAAAATATCACACAGCTAGCATCCTGAATGTAATCGGGAATTTTAATACTGTCGAAAATAATCTATGAACCAAAATAGCGCTAAACTACTAATGGGACCGGGTCCCAGCAATGCTCACCCTCGGGTGCTTAACGCCATGTCAGCCCCACTATTGGGACACCTGGATCCTGACTTTCTAGAGGTCATGGCCGATATAAAAGCAATGTTGCAAAAAGCCTTTCAAACCAAAAATCAAATGACCTTTGCAGTTTCTGCCCCCGGAAGCGCCGGGATGGAAACTTGCCTGGTTAACTTGTTGGAGCCCGGAGATGAAGCCTTGATTTGTGTACACGGTGTATTTGGGAACCGTATGTCAGATATTGTTGAACGGTGCGGTGCCAAATTAAGCAGAGTGGATGCACCATGGGGAGAACCCATCGACCCGGACCAGGTCAGGCAGGCATTGGAAAATAGCCAGCCTAAACTGGTGGCCATTGTTCATGCCGAAACCTCTACCGGTGTCTTGCAACCCCTGGAAGAGATCAGTAAAATGGTTCACGACGCCGGTGCACTTTTCATAGTAGATGCGGTTACTTCATTTTGTGGCACAACCTTGAAGGTGGATGAGTGGGGAATCGATGCGGTGTATTCAGGTGTTCAAAAATGCCTAAGCGCCCCTCCGGGACTTTCACCGGTTTCATTTAGTGAACAGGCTGTTGAAGCGCTGGACCAAAGAAAGACTAAAGTTCAAAGTTGGTTTTTGGATCTTTCATTGGTCAGGAACTATTGGCAGGGGGCACAGCGTGCTTATCATCATACTGCCCCAATTTCCTCTATGTTCGCTTTGAAAGAGGCCTTGACCTTGGTGATGGAGGAGGGTTTGGAACCCCGGTTTGCCCGCCATTGGGAGAGTCATGAACTGTTGAAGCAAGGCATGGAATCTCTGGGATTTGAATTCCTGGTGCGGGAGGGGTTCCGTCTGCCCATGTTAAATGCCATCAGACTTCCTGATACTCTGGATGATAAATCGATAAGACAGAGACTGCTGGCGGAGCATCGAATCGAAATTGGCGCCGGCTTGGGGGATTTTGCTGGTAAGGTTTGGCGCATTGGCCTTATGGGAGAAAATGCCCGGCCACAGGTGGTAGACAAATTCCTGGATGCATTAAAGCAAATAATTTAATATATCTTATATGATACATATTATCAGCAGTTTATTATTATTATTATTATTTTGTTTAAGCCAATGTACGTCAAATGCCGAGAAGGCCGAAACAGGTACCTCATCAAAACCGGCAGAGCGCTGGACAGTGGAAAAAGCAAACCGATGGTATGACCAGCAACCTTGGCTGGTAGGCACAAACTTCGGCCCAAGCAATGCTATCAATCAATTAGAGATGTGGCAGCAGGAGACTTTCGATGCAGAAACCATTGAAAAAGAACTAGCACTTTCTGCCAGTATTGGCATGAATACCCATCGTGTTTTTCTTCACAATTTATTGTGGGAGCAGGACTCTGCGGGGTTTTTAAATCGGATTGACCAATTCCTGACTATTGCGGAACGACATGGAATTAAGCCCATGCTGGTGTTATTTGATGGGGTATGGCACCCGGTACCAGTATTGGGAATACCACCAAAACCTATTCCACATAAGCATAATTCGGGATGGGTCCAGTCGCCAGGAGCGGAATATCTCATTGATAAAAGCCATTACCCGAAACTGGAGCGGTATGTCAAAGGTGTTATTTCCAGGTTTGCTAAAGACCAAAGGGTATTAATCTGGGACCTTTTCAACGAACCAGATAACGACAACAGTGGCTCATACCCCGAGTTGGAACTGGCAGACAAATATGATCCTGCTTTTGATCTGCTAAAAGCAGCATTTAAATGGGCCAGAGAAGTAAATCCTTCTCAACCATTGACTGCAGGAGTTTGGAGAGGGATTATTGGCACAGTCGTCCCCTGGTGTGCACTGAATATCTGGCAAGAAGCCGGGATAACACCTTTGAAAATTTACTCCCGTTGTTCAAAGAGCATCGAATGAATGAAAAAGAGAGCATTTTTAAAGACCACAGGAGTTATAGCAGCGGGCACTGTTTTCAACCCTTTTTCTTTCTGCACGGTTCCTGAAAAAAAAGCAATGCCTGCAACAAACCTGGAAACCAGATGGAATTGGGCAGGAAATCTGCAATACAGTGCGGTAAATTTCCATCAGCCAAGCACCATTAGTGAAATTCAGGAGGTGGTTAGACAATGCGATCATCTGAGTACATTGGGTACTGCTCATTGTTTTAATGCCATAGCCGATAGCAAATACAACCAATTATCGGTGCGGGGCTTAGATCAAATGCTGGAAGTTGATGCGGAAAGGAGCACTGCAATCGTGGGGGCTGGCGCTAGCTATGGTCAGATTTGTACAGAACTTTATGATCAGGGCTTTGCTCTGCATAATTTGGCTTCATTGCCACATATATCAGTAGCAGGGGCCATTGCCACTGCTACTCATGGTTCAGGGATTAAAAACGGCAACCTGGGAAGCGCAGTTTCAGCCATAGAATTCATTGATGCTTCCGGTGAGCTGCAGTACTTATCCCATGAAAAAGATCCGGAGGTGTTTGGCGGAATTATTACTCACCTGGGTGGGCTGGGGGTTATCACTAAAATCACCCTGGATCTCTTGACTGGTTTTGAGGTGAATCAAGATGTGTACCAATACTTACCCGTAAAGAATCTGTTGGAGAATTTTACAGAAATAATGAGTGGCGGATACAGTGTTAGTTTGTTTACTGATTACCAGACCGACACAGTTAATCAAGTGTGGGTCAAGTCAAAAGCAGATGGAAACGAACCTGATACACCTTCGGACTATTTTGGGGCGGTCCCTGCATCCCGCAACCTACACCCCATAGTTGAACTTTCGGCAGAAAATTGCACTGACCAAATGGGCGTACCAGGGCCTTGGTATGATCGCCTGCCTCACTTCAAGATGGATTTCATGCCTAGCAGTGGGAAAGAGTTACAATCTGAGTTTTTCGTTCCTCTTAAAAAAGCCTCGGAGGCATTTGAAGTGATCAGCGCACTAAAACATGAGATTGAACCGGTGCTGATGATCTCAGAGATACGGGCCATTGCTGCCGACAATCAATGGATGAGCCCGTGTTATCAGCAAGATTCAGTGACCTTTCATTTTACCTGGGAACAAGATAGGGAGGGAGTTGAAAGGGTTCTGTCAATGATCCAGGATGGATTGGAACCGTTCAAAGTTCGGCCGCACTGGGGGAAGGTATTTACTATGCGGCCTGAACGGTTGCGCTCGTTGTATCCAAATTTAGATAAATTCAAGGCTGTGTTAGCCAAATACGATCCTAATGGGAAGTTCCGAAATGAGTTTCTGAAGAAATATCTCTATTAGGTAATATTTATGGTAGATTTTACCTACGAGCAGTTATTAATATTGAATTTAATTGACTTTCCGTGAATAAACCCTTGATCATAGTTTTAATGCTTGGCATAATTGCCTGTCAGGCGCCTGAAAGACAAGCGGCCGCTAATGAAAGATTGCCTTTGAACTTTGTTATTATTTTTTGCGATGACTTGGGATATGGGGACCTCAGTAGCTTTGGGAACCCAACCATTCATACACCACACCTGGACCGCATGGTGGCTGAGGGTCAAAAATGGACTCAATTTTACGTGGCAGACCCTGTATGTACTCCCAGCAGGTCCGCCCTAATGACTGGCCGCTATCCTATTAGGACGGGTATGACTTCCAAGCAGCGCCCGGTACTTTTTCCGGATTCCGGAAGCGGGCTACAACAAGATGAAATAACCATTGCTGAAGTGCTGAAACAAAAAAACTATGCTACCGGCATTGTTGGCAAATGGCACCTTGGTCATCTTCCCGAATATTTACCCACAGCACAAGGGTTTGACTACTATTACGGCATCCCCTATTCCAATGACATGAGTGTAGCAGATGGAATGGGAAAATACTACTTTGAACAAAGAGTCAATCCAGACTTTTATCCGGATGCTCAAAATTATAATGTGCCGTTAATGGAGAATGAAGAAATATTGGAACAACCCGCGGATCAAACTACCATTACCAGACGATATACTGAAAAAGCCATACAATACATCAAGGAACATCAGGAAAGGCCCTTCTTTCTTTATCTGGCACATTCAATGCCTCACATTCCCTTGTTTGCCGGTGAAGAATTCGTGGGCTCCAGCAAGCGAGGTCTTTACGGGGATGTGATTCAAGAGATCGACTGGAGTGTAGGACAAGTGCTTCAGACCCTAAAGGAGCTAAACTTAGATCAAAATACCATTGTCATGTTTAGCTCAGATAATGGCCCATGGTTAGTATTCGAAACACATGGAGGTTCCGCTGGCCCTTTACGGGCGGGAAAAGGAACTACTTTTGAAGGTGGACAGAGAGTTCCTACAATATTCTGGGGACCGGGGAACATTAAACCTGGAGTGGTGACCGATATGGGGTCCACACTGGATATTATCAATACATTTGCGGCCTTGGCCGGAGCTGAAATACCTTCGGATCGAAAGATGGACGGATATGATCTTTCTCCGGTATTAAAAGGGGTGGGGCAAAGTCCACGCAAGGAATTCTTCTATTGGGCATTTTCCGAACTGCATGCGGTTCGGTCCGGCCCCTGGAAATTGCATGTCCAACAAAGGGAACCCGTACATTACGATAATATTGCCTCCATGGATGCGCCGGAGCTGTACTATTTGCCAGCGGATATTTCCGAAAGATATGACCGGGCGGAGGGTAAACCTGAAATGGTGGAAAAATTGAGAGAAATGATGCAGGCACACATTGATGATGTTAAAGGTTCAACGCCTGATCAACTGGTAATCAGAATTAAGAGTGATAGTGTAAATATTAATGGACCAGAATAGCGTCCGTTGGTGTAACAATGCGCCTCTGGTATCATAATAAACCTCGATACATAGGAATAACCGTAATGTTTATTACCTTTGCGAAACAATTTAGTTGAGGCGGCCTTTCTTTATTTAATCCTTTCTGATTTTTTATTTGATTTTCACTCCTCCACTAGTACTCAAAAAAAAAGAAGCGTTTGAAAACATAGTTGTTAAGGTGATTGTAAAAACAATTGCGCTTATCAAATGGAGTGTAATCCCTGGTGATAGATTTCTAGAATATAGCTGGTAGATAGTCAGTGATTTATTGAACTGATTAATATGGGATATTATGATATCGATTCCCTTATAGAATGAACTTTGAATAATGAATAATAT
>Ga0114949_10002060_pt1 | contig 12446 bp, 13 predicted proteins | sample N074metaG_FD_83505 | JGI IMG/M metagenome (GOLD analysis project Ga0114949, IMG submission 83505) | Deep subsurface microbial communities from Kermadec Trench to uncover new lineages of life (NeLLi) - N074 metaG | ecosystem: Environmental > Aquatic > Marine > Ocean trench > Sediment | place... | reverse complement strand
GTCGAATTCATTCGACCACTTGTTGGTCGAGCCGTAGGGCCAAATTTATTCGGCCAATTGTGCTTCATCGGTGTTGGCAGCCCTACACCGGTCGAATAAATTCGACCCTACATTTAAACAAATTCGTTCCCACCACTGCAATCAGTCGTTCTTGCGGAGATTGTGCGCCCCCCGTCGACGTGCTGAGCTACACTGCTAGAGGGGTAGCATTACTGTGGAGGCGATATTGATGACAACAAATCACACAGTGGTCAACCAGCAGGAGTGGCTGCGGGCGCGGCGCGACTTCCTGGTGAAGGAAAAGGCGTTTACCCGTGCCAGGGATGAGTTGAACGAGGCGCGCAGGGCACTGCCCTGGTTACTAATTGACAAGGATTACCGGTTCCGGGGGGTCGAGGGTGAGCTCGGCCTTGCAGATCTGTTTGCAGGCCGTAGTCAGTTGCTGCTTTACCATTTCATGTTTCACCCGGATTGGGAACAGGCCTGCAAGAGTTGCTCATTCTGGGCCGACGGCTACAACGGGGTTTTCCGTCACCTGGCCCAGCGCGATGTGAGCCTGGTAGTGGTATCGAGGGCGCCGCTGGCCAAACTGCGGGCCTTTGCCAGTCGCTGCGGCTGGGAGTTTCCGTGGTATTCCAGTGAGGGGTCGGAATTTAATCACGACTTCCGGGTATCCTTCACCGATGATGAAATAGCCTCAGGCTCGGTCGACTACAACTTTGGCCCCAGCCGCTTTACTCCCACTGAGGCGCCAGGTCTCAGCGTATTCTGGGCGGAGGATGACGGTTCTATTTACCGGACCTATAGCTGCTATGCCCGCGGTCTGGATATGCTGAATGTGGCCTACCATCACCTCGACCTGGTGCCAAAGGGTCGTGACGAAGATGAACTTCCTCATTCCATGGCCTGGCTGGATTTCCAGGATCAGTATGACAAATAGGGGACACTGATGTGAGCAGGGAACTGTATTTACTGCGCCATGCCAAGTCCTCGTGGGCTAATGCATCGCTCAGTGATCGGGAGCGGGGCCTGAACAATCGTGGCCGGCGTGATGCGCCGCGTATGGGGCGGGCGCTGGCGGCGCTGTTGGAGCCACAGGCTGCCTGTGTCAGCCCCGCGCGACGCGCCCAGCTCACCCTGGGTGGCCTGCAGGATGGCTGGCCGGAACTGCAGGCCTGTGAACACCAGACAGAAGAAGCCCTGTACACTTTCTCAGCCGACGAACTGGTGGCATTCATCCGTGCGCAGGATGATAGCAGCGACAGCCTGTTCCTGATTGGGCATAATCCCGCCTTGACTGACCTCGTCAACTGGGTCTGCGGTGTCACGGTGCTTGCCAACCTCGTCACCGCCGGTTTTGCGCACCTCAGCCTCGCTATTCCCTCATGGTCGGAACTGGATCAAGGCTGTGGCAGGCTGCATACCAGATTGGCACCCAAAGAACTCGATGATGCCGGAGTTGGATCGTGAAGCAGATATTCCGGAGATTGTTTTGTTGTTACCTGCTGCTGGCGATGCAAGCCACTCTCGCTGGCCCCGCCTCGGAAAACCTCGCCGCCGCAGTGCGTTTTCCCACGGTCAGCCATCAGGACCCGGCGCAGTTTGATGGTGCTGCTTTTCTCGCCCTTCATGCCTTTCTTAGTGAGACCTATCCGCGGGTTTTCAGCGAGTTGGAGGTTGAGCTTGTTAACGAGTACAGCCTGTTGATCATTTGGCCTGGCGCGGATGAACAGCGCGCCCCCGTCCTGTTCACTGCCCATATGGATGTGGTACCGGTAGAACCCGGTACCGAGGCCCACTGGCGTCACCCGGCTTTCGCGGGGGTTATTGAGGGCGATACTATTTACGGTCGTGGCTCCCTGGACGACAAGGTCGGCGTGATTTCCCTGCTGGAAGCCGCCGAGGGCCTGTTGGCGGAAGGGTTTCAGCCGGAGCGTACACTGGTCTTCGGCTTTGGACACGATGAGGAGATTGGCGGCCGCGCCGGCGCGGGAATGATCGCCAGGCGATTGCGAGAGTTGCACTATCATTTTGACTGGATGGTGGACGAGGGTAGTGTCATTGCCGCCGACAGCCCGCTGATCCCGGGGCGGCAGGTCGTCATGATCGGTGTCGCTGAGAAAACCTACCTGACCCTGGTATTGACCGCACGGGGCAAGGGCGGCCATTCGTCTGTGCCACCGCCACAAACAGCCATCGGCAGGCTGGCGGCTGCGGTTGTTAAAGTCGAGAGCAACCCTTTTCCTGCGAAACTTGTGCAGCCGGTGATTACCATGCTGGAGCGCACGGCAGCGCACGTGGATTTTCCCAATAGCCTGGTATTTTCAAACCTCTGGCTGACCGGTTCGCTGGTGGCTGATCGCATGACCCGGGAGCCGCTGAGCGCCAGCATGGTGCGCACCACCACGGCCCTCACAGTGTTCAACGCCGGAGTGAAGGACAATGTGATTCCCCAGGTAGCGGAGGCCCGTATCAATTTCCGCCTGCTGCCGGGAGATACTCCCGACCAGGTCATTGAACACGTCCGCCGCGTCATCGATGATCCTGAGATCACCATCGAACCGGCGCGGGAGTGGGCGGATACGCCACCAGTGGCGGCCATGGAGGGGGGTGGCTACGATATCATCGCCACCGCCGCCCAATCGATCTATCCACAGTCGGTGGTGGTGCCCTGGATGATGTCGGCGACCACGGATGTACGCCATTACATCGATCTGGCGGATAACCACTACCGGTTCCACGGTATTGTAGTGGGCATGGATCAAGTGTCAGGCATTCATGGCACCGACGAGCGTGTCGGTGTGGAAAGCTTTGAAAACGCGGTGACGATTGCGGCGCAAATGCTGCAATTGGGCGGTCGCTAATGCGGGAGGTGTGGTATGTGGCGCTTTTTTTTCGTAGCCGTGGTCATTACGCTGGGCGCCTGCAACGGCTACCACAGCTCAGCTCCAATCGGGGCGGAATTACATCAGAGCTGCCCGCAACCACGCAGTCAGGTCTGTACCATGGAATATGCACCGGTTTGTGGCTTTCTCGACAAGGGACAGCGCAAGCAGTACTCCAATGCCTGTACCGCCTGCAGTGATCACCTGGTCAAAGGCACTATCGCGGGACCCTGCCCTGCAGACGCGCAGTAGCCAGGGGTGGTACTCTTCGCCCCGGGTAATATGCGGTTGTTCGCGTACCGTTGCTGCGGTAGAGTGCGCGGTTTGAAGCGCTGGTATCCCCGACTTCCAATAATAACTCAGGAGTATCCATGACCCTCACCACACGCATTCTTATTGCCATGGTGGCAGGTATCGTGCTCGGCTCAATCTTCAACCTGTTGTCGACGCAGGAGTGGATGCCCGCTGTCGCACAGGGTGTCATTGACAAGCAGTTGGTGGGCGGGCTTTTCGACATCGTCGGACGGATTTTTATTGCCTCCCTGAAAATGCTGGTAGTTCCGCTGGTGTTTGTATCGCTGATTTGTGGTGCCGCGTCTCTCGGCGATAACGCGCGCATGGGCCGCATCGCCGCCCGCACCCTCGGCCTCTACCTCCTCACTACCGCCATTGCCGTGTCCATCGCCCTGGCTGTGGCGATTGCCATCGGCCCGGGCCTGGGTATTGAAATGGACGCAGAAGCCAATTTTGTGGCCAGGGAGGCACCCCCGCTGGGCGACGTACTGGTTAACATGGTGCCTTCCAATCCGATTCTCGCCATGGCTGAGGGCAAGATGCTACAGGTGATCGTTTTCGCCTTGCTGCTGGGCTTCGCCATAACCCGGTCCGGTGAGGCGGGTGAACGTGTGGTTGCCTTCTTCCGCGATTTCGAAGTCGTGATTATGAAAATTGTGGGCATGTTGATGTTGCTCGCGCCCTACGGCGTATTCGCCCTGCTGGCCAAACTGTTCTCCCAGCTTGGATTTGGCGCAATCGTCGACCTGGCCAAGTACTTCTTTACTGTCATCGGTGTGCTGCTCTTTCACGGCCTGGTGGTCTACAGCCTGTTGCTCAAGGGCATGGTGGGTTTGCCGCCCTCGGTGCTGATGTACAAAATGCGCTCGGTCTGGGCATTTGCCTTCAGTACTTCGAGCTCCGCGGCCACCATCCCTATTACCATGCGGACGGTGGAAAAGCGTCTCGGGGTAAAGTCCACTGTCGCCGGTTTCACGGTCCCACTCGGCGCCACCATCAATATGGATGGCACTGCCATCATGCAGGGGGTGGCCACCGTCTTCATTGCCCAGGTCTTCGGCGTGGATTTGTCCATCGGCGACCTGGCGGCAGTGGTGCTCACTGCCACCATGGCTTCTGTAGGCACGGCGGCGGTCCCGGGTGTCGGCCTGATTACCCTGGCCCTGGTGCTGGAGCAAGTGGGCTTGCCGGTTGAGGGCATCGCCCTGATTATTGGTGTCGACCGACTGCTGGATATGGTGCGCACCGCGGTGAATGTGACCGGCGATGCCACGGTGTCGCTGATCGTTGCGGAACTGGAGGGCCAGGTTGACAAGACAATCTTTGGTGACTGGCACGCCGATGTGATGACAGTGGATACCGTGGACACCGATGGTGATCCTGATCGACCCTCTTTTCTGGATGCCGAATCGGAGCTGGACTCTACAACGGGTCGATAATTGGGGTGTGTTCCTTGAGTTGCAGGGGTATGTCCTCCATTATCCCGGGGGAGGCTCCTGCTTTCAGTGAGGCCGCCACTTCTGCGGCGACTCGTTTGCCGCTCATATAAGCGCCGTGTACCGTTTGGTAGTGCGGTGGCGGGGCGGTTGCCTCTCCGGCAAAAAAAACGGTACTAGCCACCGGCTCTGCCAGCCTCTCGCGTTGGCCGTGCCCACCCGGACGGGTGAAAGAATGTGAGCCCTGGCTAAAGGGGTCGCTTACCCAATCCTTGTAGCGATACCAGTTGATCCTGCTCTTCAGGTTCTGCAAGCCGCTGGCTTCAGAGAGCCAGCTCAATACCTGTTGTAAGCCGGCACGTTCTCCCAGATCGCTCAACTGCTGCGCCGCACTGCCGGCGAACCAGCCGATGACCGAGCGGCCTGCTGCGCTTGCCGGGTGAGGCAGTTGGAAGGAAATTCGTTGGTCCGGTGTCCTCCAGCCGCCGGGCCCCGGCATCTCGTCGCGCCAGAGGGGATCAGAAAATTGCAGGGCTACGACAACCACCTGGCCCATCTCCAGGGCATCGATGGATTGCAGCTTCCAGTGAGGCAGCGGGGGCTGGATGGAGAGCTGTTGGCTTTGCAGTACGCCAATGGGCAGGGTGATAATCAGGCGTCGTGCGGTGAGAGAGGTACTTACGCGATTGTAGTTATACGACAAGCCGGTAAGTCCCTCGCGCCAGAAGATGTCGGTAACTGTGCTGGAGAGTTGTATCTTGCCCTTCAAATCCGCCGCCATTTTGTTGGCAAGAGTGCTGTAACCGCCGATTATCTGGAAATCCTGGTCCGCGTAGTTATCCCGCAGCGTACCGTCGATTACTGCTGCCTTGATGCTGAGCCGGGAAGGTTCGCTGGACCAACTGATTGCCTGGACGGCCGCGCTTCGCTCCTGCGCCGGTGTCAGATCCAGGGTCTGCACGAACTCCTGTAAGGAAATGTCCGGCCCATCGTAGGCCTTCCACGCCGCCCTGATCTCGGCTGTCAGCTGGGCAGGGGTCTTGCGGTTGGGTGGCGGGGGCTCCTGGCCGGGAATGTAGCGACGGAATTGTGGGCCACCGAGAATATCACTGGGCCGGGTACGAATGCCGAGCTCTTCAATTAACTCCCAGGTCGCCGCTTTGGAACCGTGAATATACTGTGCCCCCAACTCGATGCCGTGGGGAGAAAGTTTGCGCAGGATATCCGGCACGGTATACATGCGGCCGCCGACCCGGTCTCGAGCTTCGAGCAACAGGACTTTTAGTCCCGGCCCCAGCAGGCGGGCAGCGGCCATGCCCGCCATACCTGCTCCGATGATGGCCACGTCGTAGTCGGCACCGGCCCTGGTCGAAGCGGACCACGCGGGGAAGGCCGTGGATGCGCCGAGCGCGGCACCGTAGCGAATGAACTCTCTACGCCTGATTTGGCTCATTGATTAATCCCTGAACTTGGATAACTATAAATCATATCTCACCCTAGTGTGCTACTGTTTTCGCATGAATCAGGGCTATGAAGAGATTGAACTCAAGCCGGCAAAAGCCGGCTTTGGTGCGGAGTTACGGGGCATGGATTTGTCACAAGCCCTGCCGCCTAAAGTTCTTGCCGAGGTCAAACGGGCATGGGCCGAACACTCGGTGGTCTGGTTTCCCGGGCAGTCATTGAGCCATCGGGCACTGGAAGCGTTTACTATGCAATTCGGAGACTTCGGCTTTGACCCCTATATTGAGGCCATGCCGGATCACCCCCATATCCTGGAACTGCGCCGGGAAGCCGATGAAAAGGCGCAAAATTTCGGCGCGGCCTGGCATTCTGACTGGAGTTTCCAGAAGACCCCGCCCAGTGCCACGATACTTCATGCCAAGGTAGTGCCGCCCCAGGGTGGTGACACCCTGTTTGCAGATTGCTACCGCGCTTTTGCGGCACTGTCATCGACCATGCAGGATCTGCTTAGCGGGTTGAATTGCATTCACAGTGCGGCTCTGGCCTATAGCCCCCGCGGTATTCTCGCCGCCGAGCCCAATAAACGAACCATGCAAATTCACTTTTCCGAAGAGGCTGAAAAAACCGAATTGCATCCGCTGGTGCGTCGCCACGCGGTGTCCGGTCGCAGGGCCCTGTATGTGAATCCGGTATATACCCAGGCGATTGATGGCATGACGGCGGAGGAAAGTTTTATGCTGCTGTCGTGGCTGTATGAGCACATTCACAAGGAGGAGTTTGTTTACCGCCACCAGTGGCGAGAAAACATGCTCACCATGTGGGATAACCGCTGCTGTAACCATTTCGCCGAAGGCGGCTACGATGGTCACCTGCGGGTGATGCACCGCACCACGGTCGCTGGCGAAGAGCCCGCCGCGTAGGGTCTGGGCGACCCCGTCGATTTATTCGACCCTACTCGCCTGTGAAAGTCGGGCTGCGCTTGTCGAGAAAGGCCTCAACGGCCTCCCGGTGATCGTCCGTCTGGTGGCTGATAGCCTGCATGCTGGCGCTCATATCCAGCAGGTCTTTCAGCTCCATGCGCTGGGCTGCTTTCAACAGCCGCTTGGTCATGCGCAGGCTGCGGGGTGGTTTTGCTGCCATCTCTGTGGCGATTTCCAGCGCCCGGGGCAACAATTGTGTGCTCTCTACCACTTCCATGAGGATGTTGTACTCCAGCGCTTCCTCGGCCTTGATGAGACGTCCGGTCATAGTGAGCTCGGCGGCACGCTGATAGCCCGCAACCCGCTGCAGGAACCAGGCTCCGCCGTCCCCGGGAATAATGCCGAGGTTGATAAAGGTCTCTCCCAGCAACGTGTCGGGGCAACCGATCCTGATATCACACATATTGCACAGATCGAAGCCTGCACCGATGGCGGCGCCGTTGATGGCGGCGATAGTGGGAATTTCCAGGTCGTACATTGCCAGCGGTATGCGCTGAATACCCTGCCGGTACTGCTCCTGGACTTCGATGGGCTTGCCGCCAAAAATGCCCCGCTTTTCCCGCATCTCCTTGATGTTACCGCCGGAGGAGAAAGCCTTGCCAGCACCGGTGAGAATCAACACCGACACCTCGCGATTGAGGTTGGCCCAGGCGGCGGTCTGTACAATATCGTCAATCAGTGCGGTGCCGGTCAGGGCATTGCGTACATCGTCGCGCTGAAAGGTCAGGGTGGCAACCCGGTTTTCAAGCGTCAGGCTGGCGTCGGTCAGGTGGGGTAGCTGGCTCATGTGCCAATCCTCCAGTGTTGAGGCGGTTGATGTGAGCAGCTTAGCAGAAAGGTCCACCCGCTACGGGGTTTCAGTCACTGGGGGGCAACGGCTGTGCTATTCTTAGCGCCGTTTTTTTGTGCAGGATAAGAAGATGTCCCTAAAGGTTGCCATCGTACCGGTTACTGCCTACCAGCAAAATTGTAGCATCGTTAAATGCGAGGCCACCGGCAAGCTGGCGATTGTCGATCCGGGTGGGGATATAGATCGCATCATGAATGCTGTGGCGCAGATCGGCGGCACCGTTGAAAAGATTCTGCTGACCCATGGCCACATGGACCACTGCGCCGCCTCGGCCGAGTTGCGGGAGAAGCTGGAGATTCCCATCGAGGGGCCCGGTCACGGACCTACCTCTACCTTCGGCCAGGAACGGGAGACCAATCCCTTTGTCGCCGATGAACGTTATGGCTGAGGAAGAGCTGGCCTCCGGGGAGCAATTACGCGCTGAATTCCACACCCAGACAGCGAAGATCAACTGGCAGGACTTGCAACCCCACTACACTAGGTTGCCTGCTTTATGATCTTGATCCAGTCTCCTGCCCGGGGTTCACCGGAGGGGTACTGGCCGTTCATCAGGCGCAGCTGGTTTTCAGCATCAGGGATGCGCACGCCCCTGGCCAGTTTGGCGTAGGTATCGCCCGGCTTGGCTCGCACATAGCTGAGGTACTGCTGTTTTTTACCTTCCCGTTCACTGCGCTTCATTGGGCGGAAGCTCTCGATCACCTGCATGAACTGCGCATCCTCACTGTCGAAGTTGCGATCGTCGGTCACTTCGCCCTCAAACAGATAGGCCAGGCGACCGGAATAAAGTACCGCCACCCGGCGCCGGTTCTCACCATCGCTGGAGGGGCTGATGCCCGTGTGGCCAGACAGCCCTGCCTGGCTCATGGCTGTGGACTGGAACAATTTGGGCGCCTTTAGCATCTGGTCGAGAAATTCCCTGTGCGTAACAGAGTCATCTTTGCGCTTGATGGTAATGATAACTTCGGCATCGTTGTCGGCATTGTGAGTGACAATGGCTTTGCTGGTGGGTTCTACCAACCACGTTTCCGGGTAGGCGAAGGTGAAGCCCAGCTTGTTGTGGTAGAACCGATTTCCCTGCCGCTGGGCGCTGGTGCTGCTCTTGCCGTAGGCCAGGCCATCCATCATTTTGCGAAACTCGGCGGGATCGATCTGCTTGGGTTGGCGGGTTTCCAGTTCACTGGCGGTGCTGACAACCTGTTGCAGGCGCCTGTCGTTGCGTGGGTGGGTGGAGAACAAGCCGTGGTAGGCCTGGGGCTTTTTCCCGGAGGCCTGGGCTTTCACCCGGTTGTATTGCTCCTGGTCCTTGAGCACACCGATAACTTCCAGCAGGGCGTTGGGGTCATAGCCGGAATTGTAGAGGTAGGTTGCGCCCTCACTGTCGGCCTCCAGTTCGTGGTCACGACCATAACCGCGCACCAGGCTGGTGCCGTAGGTATTGGAGGCCTGTGCCAGATCGGCGCTGCCGGTCAGGACACCTATCACCTGTGACAGGGTTTTATTGGCCGCCGCCGCAGTTTGCTGGCGCACCGCGTGGCGGGCGGTGACGTGGCCGATTTCGTGGGCCAGTACCGCGGCCAGTTCGGCCTCGTTATCGAGATAGACCATCAGGCCACGATTGATGTATATGTAGCCGCCGGGAAAGGCAAAGGCGTTGATGTTACTGTCGTCGATAACCGTGAAGGTATAGGTGATATCCGGGCGGTCGCTGTGCGCGGCGAGGTCCTGGCCGATCCGGTTGACGTAGGCCTGCACCTTCTGGTCATCGTAGGCCACACCCTTTTCGATCATCTCCTCGTGCATTTCCTTGCCTTTCTTGATCTCGCTGTGCTCAGACATCAGCACAATATCGTGCCCGCCGGTAGCGGGATTGGTCGCACAGGCGGCGGCGAGAAGGGCGATGCACAGCCCCAGGAAAAGTGTGGCTGCCGGGTGCGGTCCGCGTGCCTCTGTAATTGCTGATGTGATGCCGGGTTTTCTCACTAAGCTTACCTCTAGTACTTGGCGCTGAAAAAGTGCAGCAACTGCTCGCCGAGGCTGTCGCAAGCGGTGCTCTGGACGGGAGCGATGATAGGAATGGGTATGATCACGGCGGGCATATAGGATTGCCCGGTTGCAGTAGTACTCATGCGGCCCACTTCCACTCGGTCGGTGAAATGCCAGATGGCTGCCTCGTAGTGACTGTCATTACCCCAGGTGCCAAAGCCGAAACAGCCGGCGCCGCCGGGGCCTATGCCACAGGTCATGGAGCCCGAGCCCTCGGTGCGAATGGTCTCTCCGTCAATCCAGACCATGTACTCGGTCTTCATTTCCTGCAATTTGGCCACAACCGGTTTTACCTGTAGCAGGCGTTCGATGTCCTCCGGTCGCAGGGGGGCCGTGCGGGGTTCGAACCAGGGGTAGAGTGCATTCATGAACTCGAGTTCAGACATGACATTAATGCTGGAGTCTGCCGAGTGGATATGATCGCCAACACACTCGATAAAGTCGGGCTCAGTCTCGTAATCGCTGGCGTGGCGCCGGCCCAATATGACCACTGAAGCGTCACCCAGGTTGGCCTCGGTGCCCCGGTATAACACCTCATCGACGCTCGATGTGACGCAGCCTTGCAGCGCCAGCAGGCAGGTCAGTGGCAGAAACTTGCGTATTCTCATGGGCTGTCCTCCTCAAAGTTGGGTGTATCGCCCGGTTCTGCAGTGGATTCCTTTGCTTTGCTTGCCATCGACTCCATCCACAATTTGACCTCGGGTACCCGGGTGAAGTTCAACGCAAAATTTGCCCCCGCATCGCGCAGTGCCACTACCGCCGCCAGGTTGACAGCAGCCTCGGCGCTCTGCAGGAAAGCGGTCGGGGTTTTGCCATAGGATGTCATGGTCCAGTCTGCCAGCAGTTCGCCGTCGGGGGCGTACAGCTCGTAGCGATAACGCATCCAGATCTCGAAGACATTGATCTTGGTGTGATTCGGAATGGAGTACTGTAACTCGGCAACGTGGGGCACCAAAACCGCATCGACCTGCTCCTCCGCCACCGCTGCTACCCGGTCACGGCGAGGAAGATCATTAAGAATGACAATTTTTTCGAACATACCCGGCAGCAGGGTGTTGTACATCTGCACCTGGGCCTCGCCGGTCTTGACCCGCCAGTCTGTCTCCTCCCGACTTGTGGCTTCCTCGAAAAACTCGTGGTTACGAAAATCGGGGTCGTAATAAACGCCCAGGGTATAGGGCAGTTTCTCCAGTACCGGGGTCGGGAAAGACCCGTGTACCACCACGTTATTGGCACAGGCGCCCAGCAGTAATACCACTGCCGCTGTGAGGAATCTAGCGGTAATCATTGAGCCCGACAAAGGTGCCTCCATTGCGATAGGTTAGCTCTCGCATAAGCGTAGCAAAACGTATCCCGGTCGTCTGTAGATGTCGTTGGCGGGCGAACTGCACCGGGAAGCCAATCGCGTGAATCCGCACCCGCCGATTACCGTCCGCATCGGCGCGGTTAATGCGGTCTATGGTTTTCACCACCTGCTGGATAGAATCGCCGGTAAATTCGTCACCAAATACATAGACGCTGATTTTCTTGTCCGCGGCGTAGAAGGTACGTATCGCCTGGGTTATACCCTCTACCGGCGAGCTGTTGCTGAACACGTTCCAGGTGCGCAGCCGATCCATGATGACTTTGCGCCGGCCCGGCGTGTCGGGAATCCACTTGCCGCGGTAGCGGGAAAACATGTACTGCCCCATATCGTTCATCACCTGTATACCCTTCACCTCGGGATAAATGCTCAGGGTTGCCTCGAATTCCCGCAGCATTCGGTCCCAGCTATAGGAAAACATGGAGCCGGAGGTGTCGATGACAAAAATGATGTACTCGCTGTCGACGGGGATGCCGCCGATGAGCTTGTTCTTGCTCTGGTATTGCATGCCCAGCAGCCGTTTCATTTCATCGCTGAGCTGTTGTTGGGCAATCGCCAGCTGACTGGTCACTATATCGTTGCTGTTGGCCTGTACGTTGAGGGTGTCGTGCCGTGACTGCATGCTGGCCCGCACACCCCGCAGTACCGCAATTCGCTGCTCGTGCTCGGATAACTGTTCGTGTTTTGCATTGAGATCGCGATTGAGTATGTGGGTGTCACCCCGCAGCTTGAACAGCTGTTCCTGTAGTGCCGCAATGCGACCCTCCAGGGACACTGCAGAGGCCTCAATGATCTGCGGCTGCACCGTTTTGGTGATCATCAGCAGCAGAATGATTGCGCCAAAACCACAGCAGATCACATCCAGGAAGGACAGGCTGAACTCCTCGATACCGTGTCTGCGCCGCGCCATCAGGGCCAATCCTTCGAGGGGCTCATGAAAGCGCCGGACGTCATCTGGGCCAGCTGCCAGAAGGCAGAGGCGGCCATCGGGTCTCCCTCCAGGGGTTCCAGTATGATGTTCACTGGTATTGAGCGCGGCAGTTGGCTGATGGCCCTTTCGAACAGTTGCATCCGTTGCTTGCCGCTGACTTTTCCGCTCCTGGGTGCCGCTGTGCCCTGGGTGGGAAGACCATC
>Ga0114949_10002056_pt1 | contig 12453 bp, 12 predicted proteins | sample N074metaG_FD_83505 | JGI IMG/M metagenome (GOLD analysis project Ga0114949, IMG submission 83505) | Deep subsurface microbial communities from Kermadec Trench to uncover new lineages of life (NeLLi) - N074 metaG | ecosystem: Environmental > Aquatic > Marine > Ocean trench > Sediment | place... | reverse complement strand
GAGCCGCGCGGCCCTGGGTCACACCGGAAGGCCGCTTCGAAGTCACCCGGTGCTCAACGCGGCCTACGCCATGATCACGCTGGCGGCGCTGCTGCGGGTGATGGTCGTCGCCGTCCCCGATGCAAGAGTGGTGCTGCTGCTCCTATCTGCAGCCAGTTGGTGCCTAGGCTTTGCGTGCTTTGCCTGGCGCTACGTCCCGATCCTGGTGCAGCCCCCAATCGAGCGGCGATCGCCCGTCCAACCCAGCTGAGGCGCACCTCGGCGCTCGCGCACAACTCCGTCTGGTGCAAGACCTGGAGCCAAACGGAAAGTAGTGCCGGGGGCGGGAGTCGAACCCGCACGTGTTTCCACGGGCGATTTTAAGTCGCCTGCGTCTGCCATTCCGCCACCCCGGCAATGCGGGGAGCATCGCCTTAATGAACCAGCTCGTCCACTCGGCGCGGCATTTGCGGGCCTGGCTGCTCCGGACCTGTATCGACGATTCGATTCTTCCCATCGACGAGCACGACCTTCGGCTCGTGCGCCCTCGCCTCTTCGTCGCTCATGTCCCCGAAGGTCGCGATGATAGCGAGATCACCGGGGCTCATGTGGTGAGCGGCGGCGCCGTTGACGCAAATCACGCCGGAGCCTCGCGGACCTTCCAACGCGTAGGTCGTTAAACGCGTGCCCTGCGTCACGTTCCAAATCTGGACTTCTTGGTGCTCGAGAATGCCAGCGGCATCCAGCAGATCGGCGTCGATCGTCACACTGCCTTCGTACTCCAAGTCAGCGTGGGTGATCGTAGCTCGGTGAATCTTTCCGAGGAACATTCGTCGGCGCATGTTTTGAACCTCCGTAGCGTCCCGGAGTGGGTACGCTCAGATGGATCACGAACGTAGCCCCGGACGACCGGGGTCGCAACCAATGGAATCATCCGCGATCCTAGTCATGAAAACTCAACGATTTCAGGCAGTAGGCGCAGGGACAAACTCGAAGCCCAACAGATAGCCGTCTGGCCGGGCTTGCGACCAAACCACCCTCGCGTGCTCGATCGTCGAATGCCCAGGCGCGGTCCGAACCCGCAGGGTGCAGAGGTCGCCAACAGGCACGCCCGTGTCGACGGCAACGCGGAGGCCTCCCACGCTGGCGTTGATCGCCAAGCCCGAGCCTCGCGTCGGTGACAGGAGCTCGATCTCGGCGTCGAGGGCCCACCGACGGAACCGCCGTCGAGCGCCACGATGCACAGCGGCGTCAGCGCCACCCTTCGGTAACATCGAAGAGAGTCTCTCAGCAACGGGTGTCAAAGCACTGCGGAATGTATCGAAACGGGCTGTCATTGGCCAGCGTTTTCTGCGAGCGCTCGTAGCAAAAACGATCGCTCACCTACCCTTCGGGGGGAGACACCCAACTCAATTGTTGGGTCGCATACCAAAACACAACGAACGCAACCGAATGATGCGATCGCTCAAGCGCTCGATCGCCCCGGCAACCCGGGTGCCGTACCAAAACAGATCCTTGCCGTCGACGAGCTCCGCCACGAGCGGGTACGGCGCGTCGAGATCGCCGAACGCCGCTATGTCCTCGTCGCCAAACGCGTACGGCTCGTCCGGCAACAGAACCGCGCGTGCGCCTCGTTCGACCACTTCTTCCAAACGAATTCTCGGGTACCGCGTATCCCGCTCCTCAACCCGCTCTTCGCCCCAGGGCCTGGTTTTTCCCAAGTCTGCGGCCAACGGGTAGAGACGTGCCCGCCCCGAGAACACGTTGTGCGCACCGCACAACCGCAGGATATCGCTCGCGTACGCGCCACCGTCGAATGTCATCCAAGGGTCTTTCCAGATCGGGACGAAGACGGGCAGCTCCTCGGTCCCCGTGTTCCGTTGCGTATGCTTAGTCGCATCGCGACAAGCGACAACCGGCGCGGCGGTCGACGAGTCGACACCCAGCAAGACGCACAGCGATTCGAGATAGGCAAGCGACTCGTCGACGGTGCAAGGGAAGCTCACATGAACCGTCAGCCCCGCGGCGATGAGGGCTTGTACCTGCGTCCGGCTGTTCTCCTCTTTGTTCGCAAGCACGAGGTCGGGTCGCAACGCTTGGACCGCGCCGACGTCAAAGCCCTTCGTCCCCCCGACCGACGGGATCCCTTCTATGACGCCAGCGGGTTCGACGCAGTACTCGGTACGGCCGACGAGTCGCCCCACGCCAACGAGGTCGGCCACCGAAACCGTCTCGCTGGGGACGAGCGAGACCACGCGCGCCGCCGGGCGTTCGCGCTTCACTTGCTGATCAATTGCGTCGACGACTTCAATCATGGGACTCTGAGCGCACCCGAGAGGCCGCGGATTTGCGTGCCCTGGGTCGAGGGTGGTACGGTGCTCGACCCGAAGCGTATGCTTTCTGCAGGTGGGTTGGAGGACACGCTGACAATTCAGGACATTCAGCAGGCGCTTTCGGACGCCGGAGTGGAAATTTACCAGACCGGCGAGCACGAGCTCCGGATCGCGGAACGCGTCCGCCTGCACATCATGGATTCCGGCGTTCGGGTCGTGCTGAACGGTGGGCTCATCGTACAATTCACTGCCCGCACGCAGCGGTCAGACGCCCCATCCGCCCCTTCGGAAGACCTGTTCCGGCGCGTCCGAGAAGAGGTGGGCGAGCGGGCGGGAAGCCGCGGCTATCGAGAGTCCCACGCTGAGATCGTCGAAGTGAAGGACCCGGTCGATGAAGCTCGCGTCCTCGACGTCTGGCACGAGGTCACCTATAGCAAACCGCTAGCAGCGGTCGCAGATGCCGTGGCCGAAGTTCGTTGGGCGCTCGACCTCGAAAAGTACGTGCGTCCCTAGCTCGCAGCCGCCGTCATCGCGAGTTCCTCGCCCACTTTGACGTTCTCGGCGAACTGCCCGCGTGGCCCGAGGCACAAATCGTACTCGACCTGTTGTCCGTCGCGCAGCGTGCGATAGCCCCCGCCCGTGATCTGTGAATAGTGAACAAAGATGTCGGACCCATCGTGAGCGGCGATGAACCCCCAGCCCTTCGCGTTGTTGAACCACTTGACCAATCCTGCTTCCATGACCGGGACCGAACATCTACAGTTCGCGGGTTTTCGTCAAGTGCAATTGAAGGGAGCCGCTACGGGTACAGCCGCACGACGTGCCACGCGTCGCCATCTCGTTCGTAGAGCCAGCGATCGTGCAACCGATCGTCTCGGTTCTGCCAGAATTCGATCGCGGTTGGCGCGACGCGGTAGCCGCCCCAGAACGGGGGCCGTGGCACCGAAACATTCGCGAAACGTTTGCTGGTCTCCAACGCAGCGGCCTCGAGGGATTGTGGCCGGTCGAGCACGTCGCTTTGCCGTGACGCCCATGCGCCGATCTGACTCCCGCGATCGCGGCTCGTGAAGTAGGCGTCGGCTTCTTCATCGGACACCCGTGTGACGGGACCTCGGACACGCACTTGTACGCCCGTCGTGTGCCAATGAAATGCGATCTCGGCGTGCGGGTTCTCGGAGAGCTGCTTGGCCTTCGCGCTTTCGAAATTCGTGAAAAAGACGAACCCGTCGTCGTCGAACCCCTTGAGCAAAATGAAGCGTACGGCGGGTCGGCCTTCCCCGTTCGCCGTAGCCAAAGCGCAACGACTTGCCTCGAATGGCTCAGTCGCACTCGCACGCTCGTACTCGCCGGCAAAGCGAGCGATCGGGTCCTCCGCGGGCATCGCTATGAGCCCTTCTGCAAATGTGCCTGGGCAATGTCTGCCCAAGAGCCCTCGGGTTCGAGCGAGAGGTATTGCTGCCAATGAGGGCGCGCGTTCGCACGCTCGCCCCGCTCTTCGAGCGCCATCGCCAAATTGAAGTGTGCGTCGGCAAACGAGGGGTCGCTCTCGAGCGCAGAGCGAAACGAGAGAATCGCCTCATCCACCTCATCGCGCTCGAAGTGGAGAAAACCCAGGTTATAGAGGGCCTCCGGTTGTTCCGGGTCGCATTCGAGCGCGCGCCCGTAGTACTGCTCTGCAGCTTCGAGCTGATCGCGGCGGTACTCGAGGTTTCCTAGATTTGTCAGCGCATTCGAGAGGGCTGGGTCGAGTGACAGCGCTTTTTGATACGCCTGCTCGGCTTGGTCGTAGGTTTGCTCGTCCTCGTCAAAGCGGCAGCCTTCGAGGTAGTGCTCGTAGGCCCGAGAGCGGTCGTCGTGATCGAAGTGCAGCAGCCGGACGACGTCCGACTCGAGCCCATCGATGCGGAAGTCGAGCACCGCCTGACCAGTCATCGGTTCGTAGGTGCCGGCGTCGTCCTGCACGACGACCGTCCTTCCGTCGGCCAAAACACGCAGCTCCGACAGCGGCAGCGTGGTCTTGGGGAACGCTTCGCGCAGCGACTCGACCGAACGGCGCACCTGTCGAAGAGGCACGCCTTGCTCGAGAAGCCCCTTCGCCGCGCGTACGCCAACCAGATCTTGGAAGGTGTAGTAGTTGCGGCCGGCAACACGGGCCGAAGGACCGAGCAGACCGGACCGGTGCCAGTACCGGAGCCGGGATGGCTTGTAACCGAACAGCCGCGCCACCTCGGTGACCGTATACAGCCCCTCGCGCGGATCGCTCCTCGGAGGCGCTGGCTGCGAGGGTGCCGGCTCCGGGCTCGACGCCCGGGTCAGTTTGCCATCCACCCCGAAACCAACGTGAATCACGTTGTCCCGATCGCTGCTTTCGTTCAACTCACTCCCCCCGCCTGAGAATAGGCCGACCCTGCTTCCGTGCAAGCATCGATGTCCGGCTACGAACCGACGCGCCCGGTGCTAGGCTCCCGCCATGGCCCACCCACCTGCAGCCGGCCCGATCGCATTTCTCTCGGACGTGCACGGAAATATCACGGCCCTCGAGGTGGTGTTGGCGGAGCTCGAACGACTCGACGTGAAGCGCGTGTACGTCGCGGGTGACCTACTCCTCGGCGGTGATGAGCCGCTGGAGGTCTGGCAGCGCCTGCAGGCGCTCGGCGCGATCTGCACCCGTGGTGCGTCGGACCTCGCGCTCGGCTCGGTCGATCCGGGTGGCCTCGTCCCCATCGATGAGGAGCAACGTCGTCAGGCCCGCTTGTTCTCGGCCACACGGGGAGCCATTGGTGACCTCGTCGCGGAGCGTCTTCGGCGCCTGCCGGAACAGCAGCGCATACCGCTGGTCGACGGCCGCGAGGTCTTGATGGTGCACGGCTCCCCGGCTGACACCAATCAAGAGATCAGTCACGATCTGAGCGACGATGATCTCCTGGCGCTGCTGGACGACGACCCGGCCGACATCATCGTTTGCGGCTCTACGCACGTCCCATTCCAGCGCGACGTCGCGGAGTACCGCATCGTGAACGTGGGCTCCGTAGGCGAGGCGCCGGAAGGACAGGTCGCGCACTACACGGTCGTCACCCCGCGAATGAGCAGCGCGGACATCCTCCAGGATTGGGTTAGCTACGAGGAGCCCGAGGCCTCCTAGCCGGCTGCGGCTTTGGGCTCGTCGGGCTCTTCCGTGCTCGCCCGGAGCATTTCGACACGGCGAACATGCCGCTCGTCTGCGTCGAGGACCACGACGCGATACGATCCCGCGACGAGCGTTTCCCCGATCACGGGCACCTGGCCTGCCAGTTGAACCAACATGCCGCCTAGGGAATCGAAATCGGTCTTGTCTTCGCAGATCGCTTCGCCGAGGTGCTCTTCCAAATCGTACACCGAGATGCTCGCGTCCACGAAGTAGTGGCCCGGTGCGCGTTCGTAGACCAAGGGCGCCTCTGCGTCGTGCTCGTCTTGAATCTCTCCGACGATCTCTTCGACGATGTCTTCCAACGTCACGATACCAGCCGCTCCGCCGAACTCGTCCACCACCAAGGCCAGATGGGAACGACGACGCTGCATTTCACGAAGAAGTACGCCAATTTTCTGACTCTCCGCGGCGAAGAAGACGGGCTTTCGCACCACGTCCGTCAGCAAGAGATCGGTCGGACTAGACGAGCTGCGCAGTACCTGAAAAAGATCCTTCGCGTAGAGCATGCCTTCGACTTTGTCGATCTGCCCACGGTACACCGGGTATCGGCTGTGGCCCGACTCGATGACGCGTGCGAGCACGTCGTCGATGCTGGTGTCGATGTCGAACGCCACCACCTGAGTGCGTGGGACCATGATCTCCCGAGCGACGGTGTTCTTGAACTCGAGGACGCTTCGAAGCATCCGTGCGTGCTCTTCCGCGATGGTGCCGGTCTCCTCACCCTGCTCGATCACGTGCTCGACGGTCAGCTCGGCCAGGCGGCCTGGATCCTCGACCTCGGCCTCAGGAACGAGCTTCACCACGAACTCGCTGATCCAACTCAGGGGCGTCGCAAGCGGCGTAAGAATGAGATCCACGGGCCTCAACCACTTCCAAAGCCGTAAGGTGGCTTGCCCGGATCGCTGACGGACCACGGCGCCAGCCAGCGTCGCCAGGATCGCATACGCCACCGAGGTGCCAACCACCCCGATGAGCGCGATCCACGCCCCGTACTGGAGCAACGAGTACGCCACGAGGGCAGTCGCGAGCGCCACGCAAAGCACCCGGCCAATCAAGAGGCGCGACTGAACCGCGGAAACGTCTCGCAGGACCCGCTGAGCGACCTTGGCGTTGGGTCCCTCGGTCTCCGATAGCGCCTGCAAGCCCGCTTCACCGAGCGCGTGCATGCCGGCGCCCACAGCTGCAAGCAGCGCGCCCAGACCCACGCCGCCGACAATCGCGGCGGCCAACTGTATACTTGGAACGTCCAAGACCCTGTGAGCTTTTAGACTACCGAGGACCGCGATCGGCCGCAACAGTCGGGGTTAATCTCCACCACGCTGGTCCCGAAGGGCCCTAATTCGCAGGCGAAGCGCGTTGAGTCGGATGAACCCTGTCGCGTCCTGCTGATCGTAGACTTCGTCCTCTTCGAAGGTAGCCAACTCCGGATCGTAGAGCGTGTTGGGGCTTCGCCGGCCCACGACGTCCGCGTTGCCCTTGTAGAGCTTGATGCGGACCTCGCCAGTAACGTCTTTTTGGGCGTCGTCGATGAGGGCCTGAAGCATCTCACGCTCTGGGGCGAACCAGAAGCCGCGATAGACGAGCGACGCGTACTCTGGGATCAAGCCGTCCCGAATTCGCGTCACCTCTCGGTCGACGGTGATCGACTCCACCGCCCGGTGCGCTCGCTGAAGAATCGTCCCGCCCGGCGTCTCGTACACACCGCGCGACTTCATCCCGACAAAGCGGTTTTCGACGATGTCTACGCGGCCAACACCATGCCGCGATCCGATCTCGTTGAGGCGCTGAATGAGGGCGGCCGGGGACAGCCTCTCCCCGTCCACGCTCACGGGATCGCCCTTCTCATACCCGATGACGATGTACTCGGGTGCGTCTGGCGCGTCCTGAGGATCCGTCGTCCAACGGAACATGTCCTTGCGCGGCTCGTTCCAGGTGTCCTCGAGGACACCTCCCTCGTAGCTGATGTGAAACAAGTTGGCGTCCATCGAGTACGGCTTCTCCGCGGTAACCTCAATTGGAATCTTGCGGTCTTTGCAGTATTCGATACAGTCGGTCCGTGATCGCAGCGACCAAATCCTCCACGGAGCGATAACCTGAATTCGCGGGTCGATCGCCATCGCCGTAAGCTCGAAGCGAACCTGGTCGTTGCCCTTGCCGGTCGCGCCGTGCGAAATCGCGTCGGCGCCTTCCTGCTTGGCCACTTCCATCATCGCCTTGGCGATTACCGGGCGCGCGATGGCGGTGCCGAGGAGGTACTCGCCTTCGTAAATGGCGTTCGCCCGCAACATTGGAAAGCAGAAGTCGCGAGCGAACTCTTCCTTGAGGTCCGCGATGATGCACTTGGAGGCACCGGTCGCACGAGCCTTCTCATCGAGGCCGCCGAGCTCTTCGCCCTGACCGACGTCCGCACAGAACGCGATCACCTCGGCGTCGTAGGTCTCTTTGAGCCAAGTCAGAATGACAGATGTGTCGAGGCCGCCGCTGTAGGCGAGCACGATCTTCTTGGGATGCGCAGCCATGGGGCGGGATGGTAGTGGTCCGCCGACCGGGTGCAAGCGGGCACGCCGTTAAGCCACCCGGAGGATGGCCTTGGCTTCCAGAAGCTCGGTAAACACGCGGAGCGCCTCCAACCGGCCCATCTCGCAGAGCTCGAGCACCTCCGCAACGGTCGTCTGGCCGTCGACGAGCGACAGGAGGAAGCCCGCCTGGGGATCGAGCCCGAGCCACTTCACTTTGGCTGCCGGGACCGCCAGGTTGAACACATACTCGAGCGAGCCGATGCGGGTGGTGTATCGGGTTTCGAGGCGCGCGCGACTGGTGTCCGCATACTGCCGGGCACTCTCGTCCGCCGGGTCTAGGCCGAGTTGGAGCTCCGCCGAATGCAACGCCGCCGCGTAGTCCCCGAGCGCAAAGTGGTCCGCAATCTCGCGATGGATGTCATCCGGGCTCTGCGGGTCGGCCTCCTGTGGCACGACTGCATTGGCCCCAGGCGCGAGGGGCAGGAGGCTGCGCCGATCCCTATCGACCACCCACGCATCCCCGGAAGGACCGCCGGTCGGTCTTTCGTCGGCGTGCTCCCGGGCAAGCCCACCCGTCAGATCGATCACGCCATCGGCGCCAAGCAACCTCGGGGAACTGGACTCACTCGAACCGGGCTTACCCGAAGCCATCGCTCAGGCCGACTTGCCGACCACGCCCCTGAACATGCGTTGCGTGCGGCCGAGCGACTCGATCTCTTCTTTGAGCGCGGCAATGTCGCCATGCTCCAGCAGGGTGCGCGCATTGTCGACCACGCCCTTGGCCTTGTCGATGGCGTCACGCCCGAAGTCGCTGCCCGCGACGATCGACTCGACCTCGGGGAAGAGCCGCTCGATCTCGGCGATTATCGTTTCAGCCTCCTGCCGGATCTGCTCTGTCGCTTCGTCCTCACGCCGCGTCACCGCGAAGTCCGTTGCATCGACCATCATCTCGTCGATCTCGTCCTCGGTGAGACCACTGGTAGCAGTCACGGTGATCGACTGCTCCTTGCCCGTCTCGACGTCCTTCGCGTGGACGCTGACGATGCCGTCGGCGTTGATCTCGAAGGTCACCTCGACCTCGACCTGGCCGGTGGGTGCGCGGCGCAGGCCGGTCAGAACGAACTCGCCGAGAAGCTCGTTGTCTTCTGCACGTCGCGACTCGCCCTGTAACACCAGAATCTTCACAGCCGTCTGGTTTTCACGCACCGTGGTGAACGGTTTGCTCCGAGACGTCGGAACAGTCGTGTTCTGAGGAATGAGCTCTTCGAAGTAGCCACCGACGACCATGATGCCGAGCGTATGCGGCGTGACGTCGAGTAGGACCATGTCCATCTCGGGAGAATCGTCGACGAGCGCTGCGCCTTGGATCGACGCCCCCAACCCTACGACCTCGTCCGGGTGGACGCCTTTGCAGGGATCGCGCTGGAAGAACTTGCTAACCCGCTCTTGAACCTTCGGCATGCGGGTCATGCCGCCCACCAGAATGATGTCTTCGAGCTCATCCTTATCGAGGCCCGCCTCGCCGAGCGTGAGCTCGCAAATCTGAACGGTGCGGTCGATGAGGTCTGCGGTCAGCTCCTCGAGCGTGGCCCGCGTGAGCAGCCTTTGAAGGTGAAGCGCCTCGTTGCGCGCGCTCGAAATGATGAAGGGCAAGTTCACTTCAGTCTCGGTGACCGCAGAAAGCTCACACTTGGCCTTCTCGGCAGCGTCCTTCAGGCGCTGAAGAGCCATGCGGTCTTGCCGCAAGTCGATCCCATGCTCGTGCTGAAACCCTTCGACGAGCCAATCGATGACCCGCTGGTCGAAATCTTCGCCGCCGAGGAACGTGTCGCCCGCCGTGCTCAAGACTTTGAATACACCCGAGCTCGCGATCTCCAAGATCGAAATGTCGAACGTGCCTCCACCGAGGTCGAACACCGCGACGGTGCGATCGATATTCTTGCCGAAGCCGTACGCGAGCGCCGCCGAGGTGGGCTCGTTGATTATGCGAATCACATCGAGACCGGCAATCGCGCCCGCGTCCTTGGTGGCCTGCCGCTGGTTGTCGTTGAAATAGGCGGGCACAGTGACGACAACCTTGTCGACCTCTTCGCCGAGATAGTCTTCCGCGACCATCTTCATCTCTTGAAGCACCATCGCGCTGACTTCGGGGATGCTGTAGACCTTGTCGCGCATCTTGATGCGGCAGTCGCCGTGCGGACCCTCCACAATGTGGAACGGACACGTCTGGATGGCGTTCTTGACCTGTGGCGTGTCCCACTTCCGCCCGATGAGGCGTTTCGCAGCGAACACGGTGTTCTCGGCATTGGTGACAGCCTGTCGCTTTGCGATGTGGCCCACCAAACGCTTGCCGCCTTCAGTCACGGCCACCATCGACGGGGTGACCTTGTATCCCCCTCGATTTGCGATGACCACAGGCGTACCGTTTTCGACCACGGCGACGCACGAGTTGAAGGTTCCTAGGTCAATCCCGATGACTCTTTCCATGCCCCACTTCCAAGCGCTCAGATGCGTTAATCACATCACCCCCCGAGCTGCTTCTTCAGATTTTTCACCATCTCGTGCCCCGGGTCCAACTTTGCAGCCTCCTCGACCTCTTTTGTCGCACTGGCATCCATCCCAGCCCCAATGTAAATGCGGGCGAGCAGAAGCCGCGTGTCGAGTGAGTCCGACGCGAGTTCGAGGCTCCTGAGGGCGAAATCGCGTGCTTTTCGGAGATCACCGCCGGCACCCATGATGGCCTTGGCCGCTCGGCGTGGGGCGACCGGATCGTCTGGCGCGGCCTCAGCGACCTTCGCCCAGGAAATGCTGGCAGCCGCCCACAAGTTGTTGTCTTCCTCGTACTGGGCCTGTTCGCGATGGATGTCGATGAGCTGAACCCACAGGCGGGAGCTAACACGTTGGTACTGTTCGTGGAGGTCGGAGCGGTCCGAATCGAGCGCGATCGCTATTCGTAGCGCCGTTGCCGCTGCCGCCAGATCGCCGTCGGCCTCGGCCACGCGGGCGTTCTCGATGTGATGCTCCGCGCGGTCGACGCCACCGGTCAGCACCGCGGTCTGCTTGAGGGACCGCGTCAGGTCCCGGAGCGCGGTCTTTTGGCCAACCTTCGCGGTGGGTACGGGCATCGAGCGCACTGGCTTGCCCTTGGCCGGGGCCCGTTGAGACCGACCGCCGAGCTTGCGTTCCAAAAGCTCTCGCTTGCGTTGCATGCGATCGTACTCAGGCGTCCCCGGCACGACGGACGGGACGGCCTTGGCCGGGACGCTCGCGACCACGGGCCGCCCCTGACGCTCAGCAACGGGTGCTTTGGTGAGCGCCTTGGACATCGCCTGGGCGCGCTCCTCCACGCGGTCCATCTGCTTCTCTGCCGCAGAAACGGCGATGCTCTGTTTGAGGTAGCGATCGTAGGCTTCACGCTTCTTTGGGCGCCCGACCGCTTCATAGGCGTCCGTCACATTTCGAAACACCACCTCCATCTTCGGTTTGAACGACCCGAGGCGCTTGCCGTAGTAGGCGTCGGGGTGGAACGTCTTGGACAGCGCGAAATACGCTTTGCGAATCTCGGCGCGATCCGCGTCCATCGCGACACCAAGAAGCTCGTAGTGATTCAACTTGTCCGAGCGATGGAAGGCTTTGATGATCCGTTCTTGCAGTTCCCCATCGATGTCGACGTCTTCGACCAGCTCCGCCTGCGGCGGCCCGCTCGAGGCCTTCGGAATGACCCACTCGACGGCCTTCAACGAGACTAGCCGTTCGATCGACTCCAATACCTGTGCGGACGCCAGAACCATCAAGTCGGCAATGTCTTCAATGTTGAGGACTCCATCGATGCAGGAATGGATGAACGTCTCCTGCCCGCTGAGGTCGAGTGCCCCGACGTCTGCGTCCTCGACCTGCCGCGGGATCCTCTCCTCCACCATCGACTGTCCCCTATCCGCCTAGTCTAGCGCGGCCGTTCCTTTGTCAGCCACTTCGCCGAGACTAGACGATGAGCCACTCCAGTAGAGCCTTCTGGGTGTGTAGCCGGTTCTCCGCCTCGTCCCAGACCCGGGACTGCTGCCCGTCGATCACCGATGCGCTCACCTCCTCGCCCCGATGGGCAGGCAGGCAGTGAAGGAAAATCGCGTCCGAGTTGGCTCGCTTCATGGCGGCGTCGTCGACGATGAAGCCCGAAAACGCGCCCTGCCTCTCGGCGGCCTCGTTTTCTTGGCCCATGCTCGCCCAGACATCTGTCGTCACCACGCCCGCGCCCTCCAACGCCTCCTCAGGCCGTCCGACGACGAGAACCTTCGCCCCGCGCGCGCGCCCCTCGGCCAACACCTGTTCATCTGGCTGGTATCCTGACGGACAAGCGAGCGCCAGCTCGAAGCCAGCCACCGCCGCGGACGCGATCCACGAGTGCGCCATGTTGTTGCCGTCGCCGATCCAGGCCACG
>Ga0114949_10002053_pt1 | contig 12466 bp, 5 predicted proteins | sample N074metaG_FD_83505 | JGI IMG/M metagenome (GOLD analysis project Ga0114949, IMG submission 83505) | Deep subsurface microbial communities from Kermadec Trench to uncover new lineages of life (NeLLi) - N074 metaG | ecosystem: Environmental > Aquatic > Marine > Ocean trench > Sediment | place... | reverse complement strand
TCCTCGGTAACCACGAACTCAATTTGCTGCGCGACGAGGAAAAAGACGGCAATTCCTGGTGGGTCAATCCGGACAACCCCAACGAGCACCCGGCCGAACCCGTCAAACCTGCAGACAAGCCCGCGATGATCAGCTTCCTCGAGTCGTTGCCGATCGCGTGCGAGCGCGCCGATTTAAGGGTCGTACACGCGTGCTGGAACGCTGACGCGATCGCGGAACTCCGGAGTCGTGAGGCGGACGGATTAACAGTTAAAACGCTCTACACCGAGTACCTGGAAAAAATCATCGGCCGCTGGCAGAGTGGCCCCGCCGCCGCGGCCTATGCAGCCGAATGGCGCGAATATCACGAGCGCCTCAAAGATCCCGACTGGACACCGGTCTTCCTGCCCGGCAAGGCGCGGACGGACCGTGAATATCAAATGTGTAATCCCGTCTGCATTGCAACTTCAGGCGAGGAACAGGAAACGGCCGAGCCATTCTGGGCCGGCGGCAAATGGCGCATGGTCCACCGCGTCAAATGGTGGGAAGGTTACGACGACCCGCAGTCGGTCATCGTCGGCCACTACTGGCGCCGGTTCGTGAAGGCTCGAACCGTGTTCTCGGACAAGTACGGCCCGGACCTGTTCGCCGGGATCAAGCCGCATCACTGGATGGGAAAGCGGGACAATGTGTATTGCGTCGACTTTAGCGTCGGCGGGCGCTATGCGCAGCGCGCGGCCGACCAGCCGGTGCACCTGTGTTCGCTCGCGGCCGTCCGTGTGCCGGAATGGCAGGTCATTCACGACGACGGCACGGTCCGAGACATTGTGCGGTCAGGTTCGCCCACCAAATCCTGAGTGACGCGCTCGGGTGACTTCGACTGGACCGGTTATGGTGGGCGCGGAAGCGTTCACGCCTAGCTCGAATAGAGACTTTAATTGTCGTGAACGCCACCGCGACCGGGCAACAATCTAGCAAGTCAACGGCACCGATACCGTGACGGAATTCGCAGTCCTGTGGCCGGGGAAATGGGGTCAGACCCCATTTAAATGAGCGGCACCGCGGGCAAGACCCAGCGCCCGCCGTCCCGGCGCGCCGGGCTCGGAATCGCGCAGGCGCGTTCGGCGCCGAGCGCATCGAGTGCGTCGGTGTCGATGCGCCAGCCGTCTTTTTCCCACTGGCGCAGGTGTTTGCGGTAGTGGGCCATGACTTGCTCTTCGGGTTGCAACAGATCATGCCCGCGATCCCGCGGCGGCACGACCGGGTGCATGGCCTCAAGCAAATCGCGGTCCTCCTTTTCAAATTTCCAGTTGGTCTTGATAAGCTCGGCATCCATTGATTCGCCCATCTGAAAATTGCGCGCGTGCAGCAGGTAACGCTTGCAGGCCGTCTCGTCGATCGGCGTGACGTAATAATAAAAACGAAAATCACCGCGCTCCTTGCCGAGCGAAAAGTTCATCTTCGCCCAGCCCTGCACGGCGCCGAGGTAGCCCTGGTTCAGCGTCACTTGCGGGCTATCGATCGTATAACCGCCGTCCCAAGGACCGACGGGCTCGGTCAGGGTGTATAGCGTTTCGCCGCCACGCTGAAAGTCGCCGGCCATTGCGCTGGCGTCGGCGTGCGAAAACTCCGCGTGGGTCGCATCCACGCCATTTTCCATGACCCGCTCGTAGTGTGCGCGCCAGAGATATTCCATCGTGATCATGGACCAGCCGTCGGCATCCCACTCGGGCACTTCGAGGATCGGTGGGCGTTCGGCCTCGGGCAGGTCGCCGAGAAATGCAAACACGAGGCCATAGCGTTCTTCGACCGGATACGCGTCGACGCGCGCGCCGGCCGGTATTTCGTCGCCTTCGGGGAGCGTCGGGATGCGCTGGCAAGCACCGTCGCCGCCGTAGCGCCAGCCGTGGTACGGACACTGGATACAATCGCCCTGGACGCTGCCCCCCGACAACGAACCGTTGCGGTGCACGCAGATATCGGCCAGGCAGTGCGCTTTGCCCGCGCTGTCGCGAAACAACGCGAAATCATGGCGCAGCGCATGGACCTTGAGTGGCGTGTTGCCGAGTTCCTCGCTGCGAGCCAGTGCATACCAGAAATTTATTAGCATAGTGTAGGGTCTGGCCGTCTTTTAATTGGGGTCAGGCCCCATTAACCAGATGCTCACCAATGGTCTGGATCGCCTCGGCCGGATTACTGTAGATGCACAGCGCGATCTCGGTCAGGCCCGCAGCCTCGAACTCGCGCATGCGCTCGACTTCGCGGTCGATCTCGCTCAGGGGCGACGCGGATGTCCCGTTGTCGACAATCTTCGCCAGGATTTCGTCGGGTATCCCCTCGATGTCGGGCGACTTCTTCATATAGGCTTTCATGAACGAGTTGGTGTGCTGGTTTACGATCTCGGCTTCCGCTTCGCTAACGACATCGCCGATGTATTCGGGATAGACCGTGCCGCGCACGGCCAGGAAAATGCGCGCCTCGCGCTGCGCGGCTTCGCGGCTCTCCTGCACGTGCCAGGCCCAGAAATTACTGAGCGGATAATGCACCGGGTCACCCCCCACTTCGGTCAGCACGGGATCAATGATGTCGTGCGCCCAGCGAATGCGCTCGGAGGTGAAATCGCTGACCATGATGCCTTCAGCATATCGCGCGGCGGCCTTGAGCATCTGCGGGCCGTTCGCGCCGACGTAGATCATCGGCGGCGTTTGCGTCAGCCAGTTCACATCCAGCCAGCCGATCTTGTACATATCCCCTTTATAAGTGCCCGGTTCGCCCGTGATCGCCTGGTTCAGAATCTCGACGCATTCGCGCACGGCCGTGATCACGCGATGCGGCTTGAAGCCGATATTCCCGGCCGTGCCACCACCGCCGCCGACGACGATCTGCGCACGGCCGTGCGCCATCTCGTTGAGCGTCAGCAGCGAGTGCGCCATTTTCTGCGGGTGCAGCTCGAACGGGCTGATCGCAATCGGGCCCATGCGGATTTTATTGGTCTGCTGGGCCAGCGGCACGAAATTGACGAAGGCATCGCGGGTGTTGTAATTGTTCGCGACCCAGACGCCGCCGATGCCGACCTCCTCGGCCAGCGTGCCGAGATGCAGCATCTCGTCGTGGGACAGGTCAGAATAGAGAATGACGTCAAAACGCATGAGGTCATTATACGGTCGAAAATAGGACCAAAAATCGGGCCGGAAAATGGGGTCTGACCCCGTTTAAAATGGGGTCTGACCCCATTTACCCAGGGACACCAACATGGATATCGACATCGTTCTCGACTCGCACCTGCCATCGGAGCAGCTGACTGAACTCGGCCTGCTGGCCGAGCAGCACGGAATTCATACCCTGTGGAACGCGAGCTACCTCGACGGCCGCGATCCGTTCACCAATCTCGCCGACCTGGCGCGCCAATCGAGCCGCCTAAAGATCGCGCCGATGGCGCTGAATGGCTATGAGATGCACCCGTTCCGGATCGCGATGGCGCTATTGACGCTCAACGAGATCGCGAAGGGCCGTGTCGAGACCATGATCGGCGGCGGCGGCGAGGTCGTCATGGCGCTCAGCATCCCGTTCGACAAGCGCGTGCGCTACGTGCGCGAATGCCTCGAGATCGTCCAGGGCGCGACGCGCAACCGGCCGTTCAGTTACGCGGGCGAGTTGTTCAAGATCGACAACTACAATCCGCAGTGGCCGACGGCCGCGCCGCCGTTCGTCTATGCCGGCGCAAACAAACCGCAGATGCTGCACATGGCCGCAAGCGTCGCCGACGGTATCGTCATGAGCGATTTATCGGTGAACCTCGCGCGCAACGCGATCGAGGCCGTGAACAGCCGCCAGCAGGAAACCGGCCGCGATTCGGCGGGTTTTCGCTTCAACAATTTCATGGCCTGGTATGTCTACGACGATCCGGCCGAAGCGCGCCACGAAGCCCGGCGCTGGATCGGCTTCCGCGCACTGTTCCGCGATTACATGATGCTCGAGATCATGAGCGCCGAGGATTTCCAGCAGATCCTCGACCACATCCCACAGATCTACGCGATGGCACCCAAAGACGAGGATTCGGTCGAGGGGTTGCCGGACCACCTGCTCGACCTGTGCGTCGACAAGCTGACGCTAACCGGCGGTCTCGACGACCTCGACCGCATCATCGAGCACCTGCTCGAATTCAAGGCGATTGGAATCACGCACCTGTGTATCGAACTCAAGAAACACCAGGCACACGGGATCAAGCTGCTCGGCGAGCGCGTGATTCCGGCGTTGAAATAATGGGATAAGTCCTGACGATCTAGAGCCGCGCGTCGCACTCGCAACATCGCTTCGAAACAATGGGGTGAAAGATCCAGAGTCGATGCCCGAACAGGCTGATGCGACGCTGGAGAAGACCACGACCACAATTCGTGCAGCGCTGCGTCATGCGAAAGCCAAGGAACCCAGCCAGTATTGCCCACGCAATCACGATCGCAGCTAAGTCATTGGGTATTAGAGCGATGGCCATCAATGAAGCGGTCACGGTAACACCGATGCCGATCCAGCTCGCCAGACGCGGACTGTACGGCGGTGGTGGTCCTGATAGTTGCTCTTCCGACATATCACCGGCTCCGCTGATTAGTCCGGCCCACCGAACTCTATTATAGTCCTTGTCTTTGTTGTCGAGAAGAATGTTTCTAATGGTAACGGCCCAAAAGAAAGGTTGCCCCCACCCCCGTTTATTCGCCCTGGCTGACCGATCAGGATATTGGGATTAACATTCACAGCACCAGAGATCATTCCCACGCTTCCAGATACATTTATCGACGGCGTGCCATCGAGCGAGTTCAGCCCTGTCAGTCGTTCGAAACCAAAGTCGATGGATAGTGCATAACCGTAGGCCGGACCGTATTCCACGTAGACACCGAACCTTAGTTTTCCATCCAAGTCGCGACCCAAAAAGATCCCGATGTCGCCCTCGCCACCGAAGCCCAATGCGCCATCTAAGCCACCAAATACCTTAAGAAACTTTCCGCGCGCCGGAAATTGGGATCCATCCCCTCGGGACTTTCCAAGAGTTCCTGCCACCTTTTGCAGGGATTTAATGATGGCAGCATGCAGTCGAGCCTTACCATGCAGTCGTCGTAAATCGTCCCCTAAAACAATCGCACAGTTCGACCCGCCGCCCCTGCAGGTTAACGCCTTGTCCAAGCGGTTCTGTTCAGCCATAGACAATGGTGAAGCAAGGTCGTGGATTGCGAGCCATAAACCAGACCCATCCCCAATATTACCTGCCATGCCGCCGCCGGAAGCCCCAACCCCAACAGTCCCGAATGACGGCGCGCCTTGAGAAGGTGGTGGCGGCGCCGTTACTGTTATTTCATCGATTGGGGCACAACCGCCCTCATTCGATTCCAATCCTGCATTACAAAAACCTGATGGATCGGTAAACGACAGCGGATTATTCATGACATAACTGTATCGATTCAGCGTCTGCGGATTAGTGAGATCCCCGATCAGTGGATCGGCCGAAATCATGCGTCCAATTATCGGATCCTGCACCCTGCCGTTCATGTGAATCAGTTTCGCGCTGTCCAGGTGCTCATGCCCTGTATATCCACGGTTTGTGACATGGGCTGCATTAAGTTGTGAGTCATTGTCATCCGGCATCCAGTCGGGTAAACGGCGTTTTCCGAACGCGTCATAGCTCAGCTCAACCGGTCCGGCGCCGCTTGTATCCCACAACGTGACGCGATCCACGCTACCCTGGTGATCCCAGCGGTAGAAATATCGATTTGAACCAGCCGTTGAGTTGTTGCAGGAGAGCGCCCTCTTCCATTCGTGCAAGGCATACACCACTCGACCACCGGCATAAACGAAAGCCCGATAGCGTGTGGTACTTCCTTCAGTCTCCTCCTCGAAGTGACTATCAATATAGCGGATGCTCTTGACTTCCGTGAACAGGTTCTTTTTCTGCTTGATGCGCCGCCGGTCAGGTCCATAGACGAAACTCAAGGAACCTGCATTGAGATTACCGGGGTCGCCCATATAAATGGTCTTCGGTTTATTAAACGAGTACCACTCTATCGGAGCACCGCTTGTACAGGCGGCTGTCGTATCCCCCCGGCAATCCATATTGCCGTTGCCGTCGTAGTGATAACTGTTGGCTCGATCGCCGACGATGCCGGTCACGGCATTCGAGCCTGGGGCATTGCCATAGTTATACGTACCCACACCTGTATAGCCGCCATCGCCGGTCTTGGTCTGGATACGCCCATCCGGATGGTAAGTCAGCGACTGTGTTTGCTGATCGTGCAACCGGGTTTCCGTAAGACGATCGAGCGCGTCATATTCAAAGGTCTCCGTCGTGCCACTGTTCAGGTCGCTGCGCTCCTTGAGGTTACCGATCTTATCCCATCGATATGCGTAGCTCTGAATGCTCGTGGTCCCACTTACGAGATGCACGTCGCTCGACATGTTTTTCAGACGTGTATTGGCACGATCATAGGTGTAGACACTGTCGATAAATCCCTCGCCTGACGTCGTGATGACCTCGCGTCCGAGGGCGTCCATTTCAGTTACCTCATAGATGGTCTCTGTATAGCCTGCCCCATGATCCTGCTCAATTTTTTTCAGATAGCCTTTGGTATAGCTGTAGAGAAATTTCGGAAAGCCCAACGCCGACCGAGGATAGGTAATCGAATTCACCTGGCCCTGAGTGTTGTAGGTGTAGCCGGTAAAATAGAGATTCAAAATATCGATTGTCGTTTTGGTCTGCTCCAGTCGAGACAGCGAGTTATAGATGTGCTCCTTCTTATACCCTGTTGGATGGAAATCGGTCGGCCCCGTGATCGTATCCAACAGGCCGAAGCCTGAGGCACCGGCATCCTGAACATAGGTCCAGGTCGTGGTTTCGTCGCTACCATCCCGGTCTATGTCCTCGACTCTGGATTTGATTCGTCCGAGCTGGTCGTACTCGATCGTCATCGTGTTGTCCTGGCTATCCTGCCGGCTGATTAGTTCACCGAATACGTTGTAGTCATAGGTCCAGGTGCCGGTATCGACATTGAACTGCGTCTCCAGGTAGCCAAGCCCGTCGTAGGTCCTCGTGGTCGTCGGCTGCGCATCATCCGGATCCTGAATACTGATAAGGCGACCGAATGGCGTATGGCGGTAATAGGTCGTCTGGCTTCCTCCGCCGTTCAGATACTCAATGACATGCTTCAGTGCATCGTCCGGGCGATAGCCGTAGCCAGTTCCGTTTCCATTCGCATCAACCACCCAGACATGATCGGCCCAATAAGCGGTGGTCGTCACCGCAGTGCCACCCGATCCGGTGTCATCGGCTGGCCTGCTCACGGTCAAGCGCCGGCCGATAAAGTCGTGGGTGTATGAAATCCAATACGCCGTTTCGGTATCCTTATAGGGAACATTCTTCTTCACCAGGCGCCCTCGTGCGTCGTATTCGAATGCCTGCTTGCTTTCGCCGTTCAACAGTGCATGCACCTCACCAATCTGGCGGCCAAACCGGTCGTAATGGACTATCGACCAAAAATTGTCCGAACGCGTGCTCGTAATCATGTAACGGCTGTGGCTCGGACACCACTGGCTGCCGCCACACGCCGATGGCGAGGTATAGACCAGGTTCGTGTCCTTATTCAGCGTGGTGTGGTGCTCTCTGGTAACCCGGCCAAACCCGTCATAAGTCCAGACGGCCTCCAGACCCTGCACGTTAATGAGCGACTTGACCAATCCGAGCGCCTCGTCCCAGACCCGCTGCACGACCGCGGGACTCTGGCCGTCAATATAGACCGTCTCTGAGGTCGAACGAGGTGTCCAGGTATAGGGATAAAAGAACTCGGTCTTGCGTTCGAGCGTGCCCGCGGCGACGTAACCATCATCGCGCGTGATCGTCTGGGTGCGCCCCGACGAATCGATTACGTAGCCGGTGACGAGTTGCTCGCCAGGATCGGTCGTGGATCCGGTACGCTCCTCCGCCAACGCACAGGTCGGATGATACGAAGACAAGGTGGTACGAGTTTCGCTCGTCGGCTGCGCAGCCGACGACGTTTTCGTGACATCGACTTGCGTTGCACGCCCCAGACACCATTGAGATTCAATCAGCGATTCGTCGAAACTCACGACTTCGCGAATCGTCTGGAAATGATTTTCCGGACCACCCTGCCAGTTCGTTATGTAGATGTCCTCGACATCCTTGCTCACGACACCATGCACGGGATCCCAGGCGAAATCATGCGTGACTTTACTCATCAGAGTCTGAAAATCCGACTCGTAGCTGGCGTCTTCACTGGCGTCTAAACGGACGAAGTAATAATCAGGCGGAAAGAGCCCTGTTCGCCGGGCAAAATTGCCCCAGGTCTGGACCTCCTCTCGCGGCCCCAAGATGTCGCGCTCGGTGTAGCGGTAATGCATTCGGCCGACATAAGGGTAATCCTGGTGGTAGCGGGTTTTGGTCCATTCGCCGGTGCGCGAATCCAGGACATCGATTTGCGCGAAGCCCAGAAAACCGCGACCGCGCAAGTCAGTTTGGGCGTTATAGTACTTCCGGGTCATGGTGAACTCGCCACCGATACCATTGTTTTCGGTATAGCTCGCCACGACCGGCATAGGCGCGCCGCGTATCAACCGCGTATCCGGCGAATCGGGTGCGGTACCCCGGACAGTCACACCACTGATCGTCGCGATCTGATTGATTCCTGTCGTGCCGTCTGCCTGATATTGTGATTGCGCCGTAGACAGGCGCCCATACACCGGCCGGTGATAGTTCTCGAGCCCGTCCTTGATTTCCGTCACGAGATCCGGCCGTGGCCCATTGTGCAGCCGTATCGTGCGTTTGCTGCCGTCCCACTTTCGAAGAATCAATAAATCCCGATAACCATCACCGTTCATGTCAGCCGCGTCAATGCCGGAATGGTCTGGCCCAAATGCCATGATGCTCATAGGTACTTGCATGGCGTTCGTCGTGTTGTAGGAGTTGCCGTCAGACAGGAAGGCGAAATACCCCTCCCCCCCACTCCCAACGGGATCTAAATTGGTCAGCAAATCCTCGCGGCCGTCGCCGTCGTAATCTACAACCTGGCTGGTCGCGGTCGATCTTATCCCGGTTGCTTGTGGCGGCAACAACCCGCCTCCATCGCTGAGCATCGAGTACCAGTCAAGCTCACCCGCCCTTCGAAACATGAAGTCGGACAGGCCATCCCCGTTGATATCGGGCGTCTGTACTTCGACAACAACATACAGTTCGTTTTCCGAAAGGTAGGTCGAGCCATACAATGTCGATGAGAACGTGTCTCCGTAGTAGCTGTCTTTTTCCGAAAGGTATATGTCGTAAAACGCGCCAATGCCGCTGCCCGGATTGCCCCACAGATTAACCAAAATCAGATCCTGCCGGCCGTCGCCATTGAAATCGGCCGATGGGAGATTTGCGTTCGAGTAAATGGAATAGCCGCCGCCATAACCTGGCCGTATCGGCAAGCTGATCGGCGCCTGATTTTGGTAGGTGTCAAATCCGGAAGTATAGTTTCTGTGAAAGTAGACCGTGTTATTGGTGCCTATGTAAACCAACTCATGCCGTCCGTCGCCATCTATATCAACCGCGCCGGCGCTCGGTACGCCAGGATCAGGAGGCGCGATGCCTGTGTCGTACACGCAAAACATGCCACAGAATCCGCCCGAGCGATCGAAATTGGAGGTGTACACGTGAAAGTTGCCGTTGCTGCCGATGACCATAAAGTCACCCAGGCCATCACCGTTGTACTCCAGGGCCGTGATCATGAAGTGATCACCGGTTCCGATGACCGGGATGCCCGCGAACACGATCGGTGTTGTCAGCGTCGAACCATTGGCGTCCTGAAATTGCCAGTTGCCATTGGGCGCGCCGAACTCGCCAACTTCACCACTGATAATTTCCATGTCGCCATCGCCGTCATAATCGATGAACGCCTTGAATTCCTTATAGCCGTTGGTAATCGAGGAATGACCGCTCCAGCCGGCCACGCCATCCTGCCAGTCGAACGTCGTTGGCGGCAGGCAATCCAAAATACCGTCTGTGTAACCACACTGAGTAACACGCTGCAGTCGGCTGCGGCCGGTGCTCGGTGCTGGCGCCTCGTAATTCAGGTGGTAGTCAAATATCTGCCGCCCCTGAAAGGAATAGATAATATTCGTCAGCCGCTGCGTACGCGCCCACGGCGAGCCGGCAATATAACCGCCGCGGGCATCCGGGCGTGGCTCGTAGGCGAATTTCAGTTTGTAGTTATTGGTTCCGCCCCAGGTAATCGTCTTGGGATCGTACTCACCGTCGGCCCGCTCGTTGTAATTGAACACGACCTCATTGGCGAATTGATCGACGATCCGGGTCAATGCCCATACCCGCACCTCACCCGTATTGGGCGCGTCGATTCGTGAGGTGCCCGAGTCCCCGTAGTAATAGGTCAATCCGTTCGGGTGCCGGACGATAAAATGCGCGGGACCCGTGCCGACGGTGCCATGTGAAGTGATTTTCTCGTGGCTATGAATTTCAGCGCGGTACTGCGTATTTTCAGCCCCGTAACCACCGCTTATCGCTATCAGCTGCCGGCCGTTTAAACAGAACCGATCTTCATACGTGAACGTTACGCCCTGGGCCTCGCCGTTAGTGGCACGGGTCAACCCACAGCGTGCAATCGTTGAAAAGCCCGCCAAGGTCCAGCCAACACCCGCCAGCCCGTCAACGACGTGACTGCTGTAAACAAGTGCGACGTTCGGCTGCATGCTGTTTGCGGCTTCCGCAACCGCGATCGAAATGCGATATGTCGCAGCACCGCTCAGATTGACCGCAAAATCCGCGGCGATACGGCCAACCGCCGCCGCACTATTTGAGCTGTGCAGGGCAACCAACAGGATCACGAAAATCCTGCAGGCCACCGCGGGAGGGGAAACTGATCTGTTTATCGTACTCATGGGCCGTCGCGCTCTCGTTGACTACTGTTCGACGTAGTCTTTTTAGCGCGTGCCCGACAGACCTATCTATTCACATAGTTGCCCGGTTCAACGAGTTACGGTTTTTACGATCGCAGAGATTTACGTACAGATACTCGAACGATGCCTGATTTACAGATGAAAAAATGGGGTCTGACCCCAATAAAAAGGGGGTCTGACCCCATTTAATTTTTGGATTCGTTACCGGTATACCAGAACGACTTGCCGTTCTGCTTGAGTTCGTGATTTTCCATGACCTCGATCATGCCGGCAACGCTCGTGTCAATCGGCGTCATGCCCCTGGTCTGTTTTTCGCCATGCGTCGCGACGCGGCCCGGGATGAGCGTGACGACCTTGATGCCGTCCTTGCGGCCCTTGCGGCCGATGTCGATGTAAAGGTTGTCGATCGCGGCCTTGCTGCTCTTGTAATACGCGAAGCCTGCGATCGGAATGCCCTGCCGGCCCTGGCTCGTCGTCAGCGACGCGATCATTTTCTCGTCGCTGGCCGCGACGTGCGGCCAGAACGCTTCGGTGACTTTGAGCGGCCCCTTCACGTTGGTGTTGAAGAACAGGTCGAATTCCTCGTAACTGATCGAGCCGAACGACTGGCTCTTGTCGGGGCCGCGCATGAGCGCGCCGTTGTTGATGAGCACGTCGATCGATTGCCCGGCGTATTTTGCGGCCAGCGCGTCGATGCCGGGCAGGTCCACGAGATCGAGCCGCTCGATGACGACATTGTCGTGCTCGGCAGCGAACGCCGTCAGATCGTCGGCGCCGGCCGGGTTGCGGCAGGTCGCGATGACGCGGTAACCCTTGTCGGTATATTGCTTGACGAATTCATAACCGATACCACGATTCGCGCCCGTGATCAGCACCGTGCGCTGCGCGTCATCGGCCGCGAACACGTTGACGTTTACAGCCAGGGTGAAAATAGAGATCAGAATAAGAAATAGAAATCTGTTCATAATCAATCCATTAGTAAATGGGGTCAGACCCCATTATCGATAGCGCAGCCGCTTGCAGAATTTCACGTCGCACTCGGTGCACTTGGCGTTGGTGATGCAGACGTTGCCATGGGTTTCGGATGCAAAGGTGCGCAGCAGGTTTTCGATGCGCCGCGCGGGTTGCCCGGCCTTGGCCGCGAACGCGGCGATGAGGTCGCCGATTTCGCCGGCCTCGGGCACGACATGCGAGATGCCGAGCCGGCCGGGCCCGAGAATCCAGGTCAAGAGTTCGTCGGTGACCTCCGCGTCGAGTGGTGCGTCGCCGGCCGCTTCAATAATGGCGTTGTAGTCGCAATCATGTCGCGTCAGCGTCGCCTCGATCTGCGCGACGAGTTCGGCGGGTTTCGCGTCGGCCAGGTTGCGGCGGAACCAGTAATACGCCTGGCTCATGCCGCGCCCGACCATCTCGGGCAAATCCTCGAATTCCTCGCGCGCGAAAAAGCGTTCCTGCAACTCGGGCGCAAAGAACGCCTTGATGTCCTCGCGCGCCACGCGCGTCGGGCCGACCTGGCCGTTCGCCTGACCCGGGAACCGCGGAT
>Ga0114949_10002052_pt1 | contig 12466 bp, 9 predicted proteins | sample N074metaG_FD_83505 | JGI IMG/M metagenome (GOLD analysis project Ga0114949, IMG submission 83505) | Deep subsurface microbial communities from Kermadec Trench to uncover new lineages of life (NeLLi) - N074 metaG | ecosystem: Environmental > Aquatic > Marine > Ocean trench > Sediment | place... | reverse complement strand
GAACGCGTTATTTATCCGGGCCTGCCAAGTCATCCCGGGCACGAGATTGCCAGGCGGCAAATGGACGGTGGGTTCGGCGGAATGCTGTGCATTCAGGCCAAAGGCGGTGCAGAAGGTGCATTGGATGTTGCGAAGCGGTGCAAAGTGTTCATTCGCGCGACGTCATTGGGCGGAGTTGAGAGTCTGATTGAACATCGATATACGATTGAGGGCGAGAGTAGTCCGATTCCAAAGGACTGGCTACGATTGTCTATTGGCATCGAGGCCGTTGACGATTTAATTGCGGATCTCGAACAGGCACTGAAATGAGTGCCGCTGACTAAATGGCTGGCTCAAATGAAGAAAATTACTGTAGCAAAATGGGATGAACTTGCAGACCGTAGTCCGACTCACGGGCTGATTGCAGACGTTGACCTGGTGAATGTCCGCTTCGACGATGCTGTAAGCGTAATGTATGGACGCTGTGCACATCGTGGTGCATTAATGGCCGACGGCCATGTCGATGGCAATAACCTGATATGCGGTGTGCACGGTTGGGACTATCGCCTGCACACCGGCATCAGCGAATACAAGAACAGCGAAACGTTGCCGATGTTCGAATCGTGGATAGAAGATGGGCAGGTACTTGTCGATGAGGATGAGATTGCAGCGTGGGCCCGGTCCCATCCACAACCTTATAATCGAAATAGCTATCAGGGTGCGTACCAGGATCCGACCGGAACTGCAGATGAACCGTATGTGAAATTCATTCGGAAGCTCGCGGGCGAGGGGCTTTCGAAGTTGGGCCATCATGGTGCCGCCGCCGCGATGGGTGTACCACGCGACAGCCTGCCGAAGTGGGACGACATTCAATTCGTTGTTGGCCAGTTACACAAATTGCCGCTGCTGGATGAGGACCCCGTTGGCACCGAGCTGGTGATCGGGCCGAATGCGGTCAAGCCACTAAAACTCGACATTCCACTGTTTGTGTCTGACATGAGTTTCGGCGCGTTGTCCGAAGAGGCAAAGGTGGCATTGTCCAAAGGAGCGCAGCTGGCCGGGACCGGAATATGTTCCGGGGAAGGAGGCATGTTGCCAGCCGAGCAAGAGGCGAATTCGCGGTATTTCTATGAATTGGCATCCGCGCGCTTTGGCTTTTCCTGGGACAAGGTACAAAAGACCCAGGCGTTTCACTTCAAAGGCGGGCAGGGAGCAAAAACCGGTACCGGCGGACATCTGCCTGGCGAAAAAGTTATGGGCAAAATTGCCGAGGTGCGCAATTTGCGAGAAGGACAGACAGCAATCTCGCCGGCAAGATTTCCGGACTGGACATCCCTATCGCCGTACAAAGATTTCGCGGCAGAGGTACGGGAGAAAACCGGCGGCATTCCGATTGGCTTCAAATTGTCTGCGCAACACATCGAAAAGGATATCGACGCAGCCTTGGAAATCGGCGTTGATTACATCATTCTTGACGGTCGTGGCGGCGGTACCGGGGCAGCGCCACTCATATTTCGCGACAACATTTCTGTACCGACCATCCCAGCCCTGGCTCGCGCGCGGCGCCACTTGGATGCCAGCGACAAAGCGGATGTAACGCTCATAATCACCGGTGGCCTGAGACACCCTGCCGATTTCGCCAAGGCGATGGCGTTGGGAGCCGATGGAATTGCGGCGTCTAATGCTGCTATTCAGACCATTGGTTGTATCGGTATGCGCGCCTGTCATACCAATAACTGCCCGGTCGGCATTGCAACTCAAAAACCACATTTACGTGCGCGTCTTCCGGTCGAGATTGCGGCTGAACGTCTTGCACGTTTTTTCATCGCTGCGGTTGAGTTAATGACTGTATTGGCGCGAGCAGCCGGACATAGTCACCTCAGCAAATTTTCCGTTGACGACCTGACCACTTTCAAGACCGATGTGGCCAATCTGACTGGCGTTGCATACGGTGGTGTCGGCGAGCCCTGACCAATATATGAGCAAAGAGCAAAAATTAGACGTTGATGACGCGTATGCGCTGAAGACGCCAGCCGACAGCGTTCGTCTCTATGCGAAATGGGCAGATACTTACGAATCGGGATTCGTCGAGAACGAAGGCTATGTCGTTTACTTGCGGGCTGCGGAGCAACTGCTTCGCCAGCGGGCCGATATTAACGGGGCTGTTCTGGACGTGGGATGCGGAACCGGAATCGTTGGGGCCGTATTGCGCGAAGGTGGTATCGGCACTGTGGACGGCATTGATATTTCGCCACCAATGCTTGCGGAGGCAGGCAAAAAGAAAACGAGTAACGGTTCTCCGGTCTATCGCAACCTAATTAGCGCAGACCTGACGAAGAAGCTGGATATCCCGGATAATCAATACGCCGGATTAATCAGCGCCGGTACGTTTACAGTCGGGCACCTTGGACCCGGCCCATTGGACGAGTTGTGGCGAGTGGCACAGCCTGGCGCCAATTGCGCGATTAGTGTCAGGTCGGCACATTTCGAATCAATGAACTTCGGCGAAAAACTCGCGGCAGATGTTGCCAACGGCACGATAACGAAACCGGAATTTGTTGAAATAGATATGTACACGGCGAACACACGTAACCTGGAACACGCCAGGGACAAGGCGCTGATTGTTGTATGTCAGGTCTTGTGAGGAATAAGGCGATACTATCGGGGCAACTTACGGACTCATGATTTCGAATAGTCTGCCATGCCGACCATCTGCCTCAGCCAGACGTCATGCGGTGGCAGTTTGCCGGGAGCGGCCTTAACGGCGTCCACAACCTCCCTGAGAACCCCGGGTCTTGGCCGATTGGGGCCGTAGCGTTCACGGTACTCGTCGCGCAGAAAGTCCATGCTGTAAAGGATATTCTCATAACTGTGATGATTCCAAAGGCGGCCGGTGTCAACCGGATATCGACTATCTCCACACGCGCCTGCCGACTCCAGGGTTATCTCAGACTGACCAAAGAAGAACTGATCTTCGAAGTCAGAAGCGGACGGTGGCTTGAGTCGCCAGAATTCCAGTTTGGCACGCAGCCTGTCGGTGATTCGCTCCGGCCGCCCGACTTCGCGCCAGAATTCCGTGTCCGTCCGACGTGTCATACAGTAATGCATATTGATGAAGTCTAAAATTTCGTAAAATCGATTTGTCATGATCCGGTTAAATCGGAACGCGAGCGGCTCCAGGTCATCGGTATATGGAAAATGTTCAGCCAGAACTTCGCTGGCCACCTGGCTTAAATACAGTCCGGTTGATTCCAGTGGTTCGATAAAACCTCCGGCCAGCCCGATGGCGACACAATTGCCGGTCCAGGGTTGTTGCCGATGGCCGACCTTGAAGTTCACAATGCGCGATGGCAGTGATTCCGCATGGCTGCCCTCGAATGCGCGCAATTCTTTTTCCGCATCGTCGACGCTTATGTGGGCACTGGAATGCACGTAACCGAGTGAGCGCCGGTTCTGCAGCGGAATGTCCCAGACCCAGCCAGCTGACAATGCGGTCGCCGTGGTATAGGGACGGACAAAACCGAGGTAGTGATGGTCATAGGGTACATTTATCGTTACGGCGCGATCACAAATAAGCCATTGTGAGCAGTCTGTAAAACCAACCTCCAGCTTTTTTTCAATGAGATGAGCCGCGAAACCGGTTGAGTCGATAAAAAGGTCGGCCTCCAGCCGTTTGCCCGACTTGGTCCGAACGGCAGCGATGTTGCCACCCTCATGCATATCGACGTCGGTGACATGATCGAGGTAGTGCGTTACCCCGCGCGCGGTAGAAAAGTCCCGCAGATAGTCTGCAAACTTCAGCGCGTCCATATGAAACGCGTAGATAAACGGCAGACCGGATTTCTCATTGCCCAGCATATTGGGCGACAGGCCCAATTCACAAATCGCGGGCTGTGCCGATACCGTATCCATAAAGGGCACCGATCGGTCGCTCATTAGCCATCTTCGACCGGCATCATCGCTGGGACCCGCGCCATAACGGCTGAAGGGGTGATGATAGAAATCGCCGTTGTTGTCTACCCAGTTAACGTAGCGGATCGACTGTTTATAAGTACCGTCAACCGCCCTCATGAAATCGAGCTCATCAATGCCGATGATGGCGAGGGTGCGTTTGATATTCGGAATGGTAGCTTCACCAACGCCGATACGCGGTACATCCGGTGATTCAACCAGGCTGATATCTACAATTTTTTTACCGCCGACATTTAACGCCGCATTCAAATACGCCGCAGCTGTCCAGCCAGATGATCCCCCTCCGACGACCAGAACCCGCTTTGCCTGCATAAACGAAACCTCTAAACAATGAGCAAGGGTACCGCAACAGGCACCCGGGGCTATTGACCCGCCAATATATTCGTAATCATAACCTGACAATGCGACCATCCAGCCATTGTTATCGAGACCATTAAAGATGGCGTGTCTATATACAAAGCGGCGTGACGCGGTGACACACGCAGGCGAGAGTAAATGAAGCGTTTTTTCTCAGTAGTTGCGGTGGTTGTCATGCTGGGTCTGACATTTGCAGCGACCTACCTGTGGGCACCGCTGGGCAAGAACCAGTCTCTGGAAACCGCTCTCGCCGACGCACAAAAATACGATGTTGAAGTAATTCGCGATTCCTGGGGTGTGCCGCATATTTTCGGCGTAACAGATGCCGATGTCGCGTTCGGCCTGGGTTACACGCAATCGGAAGACGATCTTGGCACTTTGCAAATAGTGCTGGCGGCATCGCGCGGTCAACTGGCACGTTATAGCGGCAAGCGCGCTGCGGTCTCGGATTATCTTGTGACGCTACTCGGCGTCTGGGACCTGGTCGACGAAAAATACGAGAGTGACCTGGCAGAACCCGCAAGGGCGATGGCAGAAGCCTATGCGGTGGGCGTGAACCTGTACGCCGCCGAGCATCCCGAAATAGCGTTCAAAGGCCTATACCCCATGACCGGCAAGGATGTGATTGCGGGTTTCGTCTTCAAATCGCCGTTTTTCTACGGCGCAGACAAGGTCATGACGAGCCTGATAACCGGCAAGGACGATCGCGCATTGGCCATAGCGCCTGCGGATGAAAAAACAGCGTTCCACCTGTTGCCGCTGACGCCCATTGAAATGGGTTCGAACGCGATTGCGATAGCGCCATCGAGGTCCACCGATGGTGTTACCCGACTTCTGGTGAACTCGCACCAACCTTATACCGGTCCCGTAGCCTGGTATGAAGCACACCTGGTTAGCGAAGAAGGTCTTGATGTTTACGGCGGTACGTTTCCGGGCGGCCCGCTTATTTTTCACGGATTCAATCGCAACCTTGGCTGGGCCAATACCGTCAATAATCCTGATCTTATCGATGTCTACCAACTCACACTCAACCCGGAAAATGACAACGAGTATTTACTGGATGGTGAGTATCTTGCGTTCGAGCAGCGTACTGCGTCTATAAATGTGGCAGTGTGGGGCCCGTTTGCTTTTCCGGCCAAAGAAACGGCGTATCGATCGGTCCATGGGCCGGTGTTCAAGACTGAGCGCGGTGCATTCGCGCTGCGCTACGCCGGCATGAGCGAAGTGCGTCAACTGGAACAGTATCGTCGTCTGAACAAAGCCGCCAACTTTGAGGAATGGAGTGCGGCGATGGCCATGGTGGCACTACCGAGCATCAATTACGTATACGCCGATAAAGAGGGCAACATCGCATTTGTATACAACGGCCAATTTCCTGAACGCGCCCAGGGTTGGGACTGGACGATTGATCTTCCGGGCGATCGTTCCGATTTGATTTGGGACAGTTATCATCCCTATGCAGAAATACCGAAACTCATTAACCCGTCGTCCGGAATACTTTTCAACGCAAACAACTCACCGTTTCGCGCCACCAATGGCAGCGACAATTTAATCAAGGAAAGCTTCGATCGAAGTTTTGGCTTGCAGGATGATGATACGAACCGATCATTGCGCCTGATGGAATTGACCGAAGATATGCAAGCAATCAGTCGGGACAGATTGCTGGAGATTAAATTCGATAAGGTCTATTCAAAGCGTTCCGTTGCCGCAGATGTAATCAAGGAAATATTAGCTGAAGACTGGAGCGCGGACAGAACCCTGAGTACCGCGGCCGACGTGCTGCGCAAATGGAATCTGGCCACCGACGCCGGCAATCGACAAGCGGCGCTGGGCGTGTTGTCAACAATGGGGCACGTAACCAGCTCGTTAACGGGCAAAGAACCAAAGTCTCCGTCCGAGGCGTTTAAAGATGCGGCTCACTTGCTCATGGAACTGTATGGCCGGGTTGATCCTGAGTGGGGCGAACTAAACCGAATCATACGAGGCGAGTTGAATATTCCTATTGGCGGCGCCCCGGATATACTGAGAGCCGTATACCCTGGTGAGGGTTTGGTCGATGGAAAGCTTAAAGCGATCGCCGGCGACACGTTGATAATATTGGCCGAATGGTCTGAAGATGGCTCGGTTCAGGGGTCTACAATTCACCAGTTTGGCAGTGCAACACTGGATAAAAGTTCCAAGCACTACGCCGATCAGGTCGCCCTTTTTGCCGATGAAAAATTCCGCCCCGTGTTACTGGACCGTGCAGATATTGAGGCGGATGCCAGTGCACACTATCGACCTGGGAAAAGATGAGAGTCAGTTGAAAATTTGCAGGTTACTTGTCATTGAGTGTTTACGGTCAAAGCATCAACAGCCCAGTGCGTTGCAGGTCATCACGGAAATGTCTCGAAAAGCTCACGGACGCCTTCTTCGATGGCCGGCCCCGGATCGTTGCGGTCGCTATCTGTTACGGTCTTCTCGGCCCAGTCGTGCCAGACGGGTTTGCTGGATTTATTATCGAAAATATCCACGCCCAGCGTTCCCTTTGTGTAAGTGTGTACTGAGATGTCCTGATAATAGTAATAGCTATAAGGGACATGCCAACCCCACCCGCCGCGATAATGGCTTGGATAGGAATCGACCCTGATCTCATCTCTGGTTCCGACCGTGAATGCGACCACGAAGTCTGCATTCATCCGATCGTCGGTAATTTACAAGCAGTGTCATCGCAATACTCCTTTGACTCAGGTGACCTGACACTATTGTCGAGTCAGAATCGGAGCGCGTCTATCGGTAATGGGCGTTGGTTTTTTGCGGTATTTACTTATTCTGGGCCGAAGAATATCAGGTCGAGACCCAGTCAAGCGTTCTCAAGACCGATTTAGCCAACTTACACGTGACAATATGTGTAGGATTTCAAACATGGGTTCTGCCCCCTATTTTTCGCAAGTCGACCAGGGAAGTGACACCATGAGCATCAAAGTTGGTGACGATATTATTGAGACAGACGAAGAGGGCTACCTGCTCAATCCCGATGACTGGACCGAGGAGGTCGCTGAGGAAATGGCGTATCAACAGACGCAGCAGGACAATGTGAAACTGACTGATGAACATTGGGGGCTAATGCAGTATTTCCGTGACTGCTATCAGGAAAACCAGGTTCATCCAAGCATGCACAAGCTGGTGATGACCTTGGGCAAGTGTCATGGAGAGCACTATCGTGACCATGGGGCCTACAAGACATTTTTCTACAGGCTGTTTCCCCGGGGCCCGGTACCGGAGCTTTGCAAGCTCGCGGGACTACCGAAACCCGCGGATGAATTCGAGGGTTGATTCGGCTGGGACGCAGTCAGAAAGTTAAGATCCTGCTAAATAGAGTAAGACAAGCGAATGCCCGGCGAAATTACGAGCCTCCAGTTCCAATGTACTGAAAGCAGGTCGAATCACTAATTTACCTGGAATTTTTTAGCGGAAATTCTTTTGAATCTCAATAGATCGCCATTGGCTCGAAGTTCGTCGACAATAAATGGTGTGTTTGTAAACGAAACCACTTTCCAAGCGGTGTTGGTTCGTTTGAGGGTCGCTGTCGGGACGAGATATTTCTTGATCGTGACCTCGTCATCGGACTCCACGTAGAAACCACTCAGTTCGACGACTGCGACATCAGGTCTTACCAATCGAATCTTACGCATGCTGAGATCAAACACAGTATCAGCATGAAAATATTTAAAAATGAATTGGTAATCCCACGCTGTTTTTTCACCATCTCTTTCTCCCATATCGTACAAGACGGTGAAATAGGCATCAGCGTCGAACGGTTCTGTCCATTCGTCACTATCGCCAAATCTCCAGGCTATCGACAGTTTTTCCATCGCCGTCGCGATCTTCTTCAGATCTTCATATTTTATGGGGTCAGCGGCGGCTGGCGTCGGGCAGGCAAGTTGTACAGCCAGTATGGCCACCAGGGGAAATTTCATCAGGTTCTCCAGCTTATGTCGCGTCACCTTACCATATCAAGGAGCGATTTCAGGTTGTTATGGCGCCAGAGATCAGTAAAAAATGAGGCTGCTTCTGCTTTGCCGGAGGCCTTTGAACCGCCTCATTTTTAGGGTCCGGAGTGTCATCGATACCGTGGGAAGTCCAAAGAGCGGCCATTAGCGTGGGGTCACTTCGCGCTTGTTTCAGGCGGTTGTCGTTGCGAACCGTGCCGACTTGATCGCCACATCGTTGGCTTCCCCTGATCGATTTCGATTACTCGCATATCTCGTCGCGTGCGAAACAAGTGAACCTCACAATGGCATAATGAATGATTCCGCATTCGATCAGCGAACTCGTATGAAATCCAGCAGCAAATGGCAGCGACCAATATTACAGTCGGTGTTACCGGTCCTCGAACGCTCCCAACACGTTTCGACTAACGAAGAAACCGTCATTTCGGTGTCCAGGTGGATGGCCTATGAGCAGTTTTCCATACCAAACGATACCGGAACCGGTCCATTCAATATGGGGAATGATCCCGACCTGTTGATGGACATTAACCTGTTCGTCGCGTCGCTTAACTTTGCGTTCACGGATTTCGACAGCAGTGTCAAATTCTCCTGTGACTATCAGGGCCAGACATGGTCGGACAGCGAGGGTATGTTTGCCCGCATTCATGAGGCGATCATTGCCGGCACTGATCTAACCAGTGGAGCGTTTCTGGCCACCGTTACGCGTCAGGACCTTGCCCGGATTTTCGCCGGCAATATCGAACTCCCCATGCTTGATGAGCGGGTGCAGATTCTTAACGAGGTCGGAGTCACCCTGGTCGACCGTTACGACGGGGCGTTCCACAATTTCGTGCGTTCCTGCGCGCCAGCCATGTATGCATCCGGCGATGGGCTGATGGAGCGACTGGTTACCGAGTTCCCCCGCTTCAACGACGTGAGCGATTATCATGGCCACGAGGTGCAGTTTCACAAACTACCGCAGCTGGCACTGTGGTCAATGCATCGGGCCATGCGCCGGAGCGGTGACTGGGCCCTGGCCGATCTGGATGACATGACCGCCTTTGCCGACTACATTGTGCCGGTCGCCCTGCGGCTTACGGGGATGATCGAATACACGCCGCAACTTGAGGCCAGGATCGTCGCGGGCGAGATGATCGAACGCGACAGCAACGAAGAGATCGAAATTCGCGCCCACACCCTTTATGCTACAGCACTACTCACTGACGCAATAAACGAAATCCGGCCTGCCGACAAGCAGGTTGTTGTTCCGCAAATTGACTTCCGATTGTGGAACGCCTACCACGCCACTTTCTGGCCACACCATCTCACCCGAACGGTTATGTATTGAGACTTATGCTCGAACAACTCGGCACAATTCACCCCCTCCTGCCGCCCGCCGTGGGATTGCTTGCACTGCTCGCTGGCGCGGTTATCGTCGACTTGGTCGCAAAGCAGATTTTGGTTCGCAGCGTGCGTGCATTTGCGAAACAATCCAGTGTCACCTGGGATGACGCATTGGTCGCACACAATGTCTTCGGTCGTCTCGTTCAGCTTGTACCGGCACTGATCGTATTCGTCGGTGTGCAGTTCGTTCCGGATTTGCCTGAGGGTGGCACGCAATTGATACGTAACGTCGCAATGGGCTACATGGTATTCATGTTGACGTTGACACTGAGCGCGATGCTCAGCGCCGCAAACACGATCTACGCGGCCTCGCCGATCGCGAAGGAACGTCCGCTAAAGGGATTCGTGCAACTCATACAGATCGTCGTTTGGATAATCGGCGGCGTGCTAATCGTGGCGACGGTACTGGACCGCTCACCGTTGTTGCTACTCAGCGGTTTTGGCGCGATGACCGCTATCTTACTGCTGGTGTTCAAGGACACGATCCTGTCACTGGTTGCCAGCGTGCAAATCACCGCGCAGGACATGGTCCGCGTGGGCGATTGGATTGAGATGCCACAGTTTGGTGCGGACGGCGACGTGGTTGATGTGCAGCTTCACACCGTCAAAGTGCAGAACTGGGACAAGACGATTACCACGATCCCGACGCACCGCTTAATCACGGACTCGTTCAAAAACTGGCGCGGTATGTCGCAGTCAGGTGCCCGGCGGATCAAGCGCGCCATTTTTATCGACGTGTCGTCGATCCGCTTCCAGACGCAAGACGAAGTTAATCACTTCACGCGTTTCGCCCTGTTGGGCGACTACGTCAAGAACAAGGAACAGGAGCTGGCCGATTACAATGCGGGACTCGCGACCGAGGTGGACGCGGAAGTGAACAGACGGCGGTTGACGAACGTCGGCACATTCCGCGCGTATGCGTACAACTACCTGAAAAATCACCCGAGGATCCACCAAGGCATGACGTTAATGGTTCGTCAGCTCTCCCCGGGTCCCGAGGGACTGCCGTTGGAGATTTATTGCTTCACGAGCACGACCGAATGGGCTGTATACGAAGACATCCAGTCTGACATATTCGACCATCTGCTGGCCATCGTGCCGGAATTCGGGCTGCGCCTGTACCAGAAACCGGCGGGTTCAGATTTGGCGAACCTCAAATAAATTGGTCGGGGTGAGAAGATTTGATTCGGATCGCCTTGGGGCGATCCTCACTCGCCTGACTGTATGGAATGATTATTCTAAGGATGCCGGTAATTCGTGTGGGTTATCGGAAAAATGACCGCAAGTTTCGAAAAACAGACGCGAAGTCAACTATAGACCGAAAAACGAGCGCTGTTGCGGTGATATTTCGGAAGAAATTAGTGTTTGCGCGTGATATTCTCATTCTGCTGCCAAATCTCGGTGAACAATAGGAATTGCGCCATGGCCCCGAAACCGTTGGGCTACAGTTATCTGATCGATCAATACCAACTTGCGGCGCGGCCACTGCCAGTCGTGGCCCGGTTGGACAATAGCGTCAAAGGTCGCGAGACCCGGCGTCAGGGTAACCAGGATGTCCAACTATTCGAAACTAAGTACCAGCCCGAAGACAATCTGGTTGGCCATATTCAGTTTGCCTTACGGTACGAAGGAATCAACCTTGAGGTACTAGAACTTCTATTCGGAAAGGCGGGGGAAGAAGAAATCGGTGCATGGCTCAATGCATCGCCACAGTCTGCATACGCACGTCGCACCGGTTTTCTGTTTGAGTGGTTGACTGGTAGCCAACTTGAACCGTCAGTAGCATCCAAAGCAGGCTTCGTTCTAGTGCTCGACGTTGCTCTGCAGTTCGGCCCGAATGATGGTGAACGCGATTCACGATTCCGCGTGATTAATAACCTGCCTGGAACTAATGAGTTTTGCCCATTGGTGCGTCGCACGCCATACCTTGAACAGATGGTTACCAAGAATCTGCGCGAACGAACGCGTGAGGCTCTTGCACAATACGACCAAGATCTGCTTAGGCGAGCCGCAACTTACTTGTACCTTAAGGAGACTCAATCATCGTTTGAAGTCGAACGGGAAAAGCCGTCTGCGAGCCGAGCGCAACGATTCGCCTACCTGTTACGCCAAGCAGATACTCGGACGCCACTGACTGCTGAACGACTCTATGAGTTGCAGCATGCAGTAATTGACCCACGTTTTCACGAGTTCACTTGGCGCCAGGAGCAAAACTGGGTTGGTAGGGATCACGGTTACCGCCAGCAAATCGATTTTGTGCCTCCGCGTCCGGGAGACGTGCCAGCCCTAATGCGTGGTCTTTTAGAGACAGCCGGCAAACAGTTGGATATGGATGCAGTCATCCTGGCAACCGCGATAGCATTCGGCTTTGTTTTCATCCACCCATTCATGGATGGCAATGGGCGTATCCACCGGTACTTAATCCACGAGGTGCTTGCAAAAGCAGACTTTACGCCACGTGGCATTATCTTGCCTGTGTCAGCGGTAATTCTCGCCAATCTCGATGAGTATGTAAAAATACTAGAGAACTTTTCTCGGCCGTTATTGGATCGGACCGAGTGGAATCCTGATACTCCCAGTGTGCCAGCTATTGGGAACGATGCGATTTACTACCGGTTTTTTGATGCGACGCCACAGGCAGAATTCATGTACCGGGCGCTGTGTCGCACAGTTGAGGAAGATCTGCAAAAAGAAGTTGAATTCCTACTGGGATTTGATCGAGCCCGAACCAGACTGAATGATATTTATGACTGGCCAGGGCAGTCACTTGACCTTTTTATCCG
>Ga0114949_10002047_pt1 | contig 12476 bp, 12 predicted proteins | sample N074metaG_FD_83505 | JGI IMG/M metagenome (GOLD analysis project Ga0114949, IMG submission 83505) | Deep subsurface microbial communities from Kermadec Trench to uncover new lineages of life (NeLLi) - N074 metaG | ecosystem: Environmental > Aquatic > Marine > Ocean trench > Sediment | place... | reverse complement strand
TGCTCGATCCCGCGACCCTGCCGGAGTGTCTCGAAGTCACGGCGCGCACCGAGGACGGCGTGATCATGGGCGTGGCGCACCGTGAATTGCCGCTGTTCGGCGTACAGTTCCACCCGGAAAGCATCGCCTCGGAACATGGCCACGACGTGCTGGCCAATTTTCTGCGATTGACGGGCCGGAAGAAGGCCGCTTGAGCCCGATATGCCCGACATGAAAACCCTGTTGGCCAAGCTCGCCACCGGCGCCGTGCTGAGCCTGGACGACTCGCGCGCGGCCTTCGAGATCATGATGTCGGGCGCGGCCAGCCCGGACCAGACCGGCGCCTTCCTGATGGGCCTGCGGGTGCGCGGCGAAACCGTGGACGAGATCGCCGGCGCGGCGATGGTGATGCGCGAAAAGGCGCTGGCCATCGACGCGCCGCCGGGCGCCATCGATACCTGCGGCACCGGCGGCGACGCCACCGGCACGTTCAACATCTCCACCGGCGCCGCCCTGGTCGTCGCCGCCTGCGGCGTTCCCGTGGCCAAGCACGGCAACAAGGCGATGTCGTCGAAATCCGGCTCGGCCGACGTGCTGGTCGCGCTGGGGGTCAATATCGACGCCGACATGGCCCTGGTGCGCGAGGCGTTGTGGCACGCCGGCATCGGCTTTCTGATGGCGCCGCGCCACCACGGCGCCATGCGTCACGTGGGCCCCGTGCGCGTCGCGTTGGGCACGCGGACCATCTTCAATCTGCTCGGCCCCCTGTCCAACCCGGCCGGCGCCAGGCGCCAATTGATCGGCGTGTTCGACCGCAAGTGGGCGCGGCCCATGGCCGAGGTTCTCGGCAAGCTGGGGTCGGAGAAAGTGTGGGTGGTGCACGGCGACGACGGCATGGACGAGTTGACCACCACGGGTCCGTCCCAGGTGGCCGAACTGAAGGACGGCCACGTCACGACGTTCGAAGTCACGCCGGAAGACGCGGGGCTCGCGCGCGCCACCCTCGACGACCTCAAGGGCGGCGACCCGGACACCAACGCGGCGGCCATCCGCAACCTGTTGGACGCCAAGTCCGGACCGTACCGCGATATCGTTCTGCTGAACGCCGCCGGCGCCCTGGTCGTGGCCGACAAGGCGGGCGACTTGAAATCCGGCGTCGCCCTGGCCGCCGAAGCTGTCGATGGTGGGCGCGGCCGGGCCGTGCTCGACCAACTGATCGAGATCACCAACCGGGCGCCCCTGGAGGCCACCGCATGAGCGACGTGCTGGCCCGCATTTGCGCCGACAAGCGCGACCACATCGCGGCCCGCAAGGCGCAACGAAGCGAATCCGCCGTGATCGCCGACGCGCGCGCCGCCGCGCCGACGCGTCCCTTCGCGGAGGCCCTGGTGGCGGCCGTGGCCCAGGGCCGGGTCGGCCTGATCGCCGAGATCAAGAAGGCCTCGCCCAGCAAGGGGCTGATCCGCGCCGACTTCGATCCCGCCGCCCTGGCCCGCGCGTATGCCGACGGCGGCGCGAGTTGTCTCTCGGTGCTCACCGACGCGCCCTATTTCCAGGGCAACGACGATTTCCTCGGCCAGGCGCGCGAGGCCCGCGAGCTACCGGTATTGCGCAAGGACTTCATGTTGGAGCCCTACCAGATCGCCGAATCGCGCGCCATCGGCGCCGACTGCGTGCTGCTGATCATGGCCGCGCTGGACGACGGGCAAGCGGCGGAACTGGCGGCGGCGGCGCGAGAGTTTTCCATGGACGTCCTGGTCGAGGTCCACGACGAAGCCGAGCTCGACCGCGCCCGCGCCCTGCCCGCTTCGCTGCTCGGCATCAACAACCGAAACCTCAAGACGCTGAGCATCGACTTGGCGACCACCGAACGGCTGGCGCCACTGGTGCCGGCGGGTTGGGACATCGTCTGCGAAAGCGGCCTTGCCACGACGAGCGACATCGCGCGCATGCGGCGCGCCGGCGCGGAGCGTTTCCTGGTCGGCGAGTCGTTGATGCGCCAAGACGACGTCGCGGGCGCGACGCGCGCGCTGCTGGCCGGCGACGGCGCCCGGCGCGCGGCCGAATAGCATGGCCGACTTCACCCATTTCGACGCCGAGGGCAAGGCCGTGATGGTCGATGTCGGCGGCAAGGACATTACCGAGCGCACCGCGACCGCCCAGGGCTCCGTCCTGATGCGGGCCGAAACCCTCGCGCTGATCCAGGACGGCGGCCACAAAAAAGGCGACGTGCTGGGTGTCGCGCGCCTCGCCGGCATCATGGCGGCGAAACGAACGCCGGACCTGATCCCGCTGTGTCATCCGCTCGCCTTGACCTCGGTCGCGGTCGATCTGGTTTGCGACGCGGCGCGCAACGCCGTCGATATCACCGCGACCTGCAAGCTCACCGGCCGCACCGGCGTGGAGATGGAGGCGTTGACCGCCGTCTCGGTGGCGGCGCTGACCGTCTACGACATGTGCAAGGCGGTCGACCGCGCCATGCGGATCACCGAGATCCACCTGACCCACAAGGCCGGCGGCAAGTCCGGCACCTTCGAGGCGCCCACGCCGTGATCCCCGTCGCCGAGGCGCTGCAACGGATCGTCGGGAGCTTCGAGCCGCTCGCCCCCGAGCAGATCGCGCTGAGCGAGGCGCTGGGCCGGGTGCTGGCCGAGGACGTGGTGGCGCGGCGCACCCAGCCCCCCGTGGCGGTCTCGGCCATGGACGGCTACGCGGCGCGCGCCACGGACATCGCCACGGTTCCCGCCGTCTTGCGCCAGATCGGCGAGGCGCCGGCGGGCGGCGCGTACGAGGGCACGGTGGGCGCCGGCGAGTGCGTGCGGATATTCACCGGCGGCCCGGTGCCCGATGGCGCCGACACCATCGTCATCCAGGAAGACACCACCGTCGACGGCGAGAGCGTCACGGTCTCGGAGAGCAACAGCGCGGGCCATTACATCCGCCCCGCCGGGCTCGACTTCCGCGCCGGCGCGGTCGGCATCGAGGCGGGCCGGGCGCTGACCGCGCGCGACATCGGCCTGGCCGGCGCCATGAACCATCCCTGGTTGGCCGTGCGCCGCCGCCCGCGCGTGGCGATCCTGGCCACCGGCGACGAGGTGGTGATGCCCGGCGACCCGGTCGGCCCGCATCAGATCGTCAGTTCCAATTCCGTGGCCCTGGCCGCCTTCGTCCGCGCCTGCGGCGGCGCGCCGATCAACCTCGGCATCGCGCCCGACCGCGCCGACGTCCTCGCCGCCATGGCCGAGGGCGCGCGCGGCGCCGACTTGCTGATCACCACCGGCGGGGTCTCGGTCGGCGACCACGACCTGGTGCGCCGGGTGCTCGGCGAACAGGGCCTCGACATGGACTTCTGGCGCATCGCCATGCGCCCGGGCAAGCCGCTGATGTTCGGCCGCTTGGGCAACACCGCGGTGATGGGCCTGCCCGGCAATCCGGTCTCGGCGATGGTGTGCGCCTTGATATTCCTGCGCCCCGCGATGGCCCGCATGCTGGGCCTCGACGAGGAGGCGGAGCCGACCGTGGCGGCGCGTCTGGCCGCGCCATTGGCGGAAAACGACCGCCGCCAGGACTATCTCCGCGCGCGCCTGACCCGCGATTCCGACGGCTCTTTGCTGGCCGAGGCGTTTTCGGCGCAGGACAGCTCGATGATCTCGCTGCTCGCCCACGCCGACGGCCTGATCGTGCGCCCCCCCCACGCCCCGGCCGCGCCCGCCGGCGAGCGCGTCGACGTGCTCACCTTTCCCAAGGGATATCTTGCGACCTGAGTTCCCCAAAAACCGCTTGACGCCAGAAAAGAACTAAACTAGGACATGTGGCTACGTTTTTGTTTTGTTCCATATCTGGTGGGTTCGAGAGCATGCTTACGCGCAAACAACACGAGCTTCTGCGCTACATCAACGACCGGCTTGAGGCGAGCGGGATTTCGCCGTCCTTCGAGGAGATGAAGGATGCGCTGGGCCTGCGCTCCAAATCGGGGATTCACCGCTTGATCACGGGGCTGGAGGAACGCGGCTTCATCCGCCGTCTGCCCCATCGGGCGCGGGCGCTGGAGGTGATCAAGCTGCCGACGGAAGCGGCCGTCACGGACAAACGCGTCACGCCCTTCGCGCCCAAGGTGGTGCGGGGCGATTTCGCGGCGCTCGCCGCGCGCCCGGCCTCGCCCGAATCCATCGATCTGCCGCTGGTCGGGCGGATCGCCGCCGGCACGCCGATCGAGGCGCTGCAGGACAACACCCATTTCGTCGACGTGCCGGCCAGCATGATCAACAAGGGCGAGCACTACGCCCTCGAGGTGGCCGGCGATTCGATGATCGACGCGGGGATTCTCGACGGCGACATCGCCGTGATCCAGCGCTGCGACACGGCCGACAACGGCGCCATCGTGGTGGCGCTGGTCGATGATCGCGAGGCGACCTTGAAGCGCCTGCGCCGCAAGGGCGCCTCGGTCGCGCTGGAACCCGCCAACCCGGTCTACGAGACCCGCATCTTCGGCCCCGACCGGGTCAAGATCCAAGGCCGCATGGTCGGCCTGATCCGGAAATATTGAGCGGGCGGAAATACGAGGCTGAAATACGAGGCTATAGACATATACCGTGTTCGCGGGCTTGACCCGCGAACCCATGATCACGGACCCGGGTTCGCCGGCGCGACGCGACAAGCGGCTTTCCGACAATCCGCCGCCTCGGAAAGGTCTGTGTTCATGGGTCACCGGATCAAGTCCGGTGACGACGAGGTCGATGGATTTTTTTGATGTTCGCGGGCCGCTCGGCGCCGACGGAATCCCCCTCTATTCCGCGCGTGGGTCCTTGGGCGGCAGGATGGGGTCGGGTCGGGCGTAGAAGCGGAACTCGGATTGCTGGGCGGTTTCGCCCGATTTCCTTTTCGCGCGCGCCGTGAGCCCGATCTGCGCCACGCCCTCGATGACCTTCATGCGGGCGTCGAACACCTTTTTGTGCATGGCCCGGCTGTAGGGCAGGCGGTAGGCGCGCGGCATCCGCCCCGAGACGGCGCGGGTGTCGATAACGCCCGGCGTGTAGATATCGTCCTCGTCCACCGGCCCCGCGCCCGGCAGCGCCATCGCCCACACGTAGATCGCGCCGGGATTTCGCGAGCCCGGGTCCGGTTCCACGATTTTTGCGTAGACCAGCTCGAACCGGTCCGGCAGTTTCTGGTCGGTGGGCCACCCCAGCAGGGTTTCGACCGACACGAAGGTGACGAAAAAAAACGCCGTGACGACCACCGTCACCGCCGCCTTGATCCACCACCGCACGCGCGCCCATAGATTGACGCTGAGCAGCAGCGCGCCCAACACGACGTAACCCGCGATCAACTCGAACCAGCCCAGCGCGTAACCGGAAAGCAGCGCGTTCACTTAACTATTCCCGTGAAGTCGTCTGGGCAGGTTATTGACGTCCACGACAGCGCCGTCGGGCGCGATGGTGAAGCGCACGGCGGTCTTTTCGGCGCCTTGACGGTTCAGCCAGATGGTGTCGAAGAACACCACCCGCACGGTGGGATTGATCCTTTCCACCTTGACCTTGATCGGAATCGCGGGCGGCGCGCCGTCGAGCGAGACGAGATCGCCGGGGTCGTAGGCGTATATGTGGACGTTGACGATGAACTCGCCGGGCACGATGCCGCGGATCGATACGATCTCCTGGTTGAGCGGGTTCTCCACCGTCACCCCATTGACCGTGATCACGTCGCGCGTGGTGCCGGTGTCGTCGCGGTCGAGATGCATCAGGCCGGCGTCCTTGGCGGCGTACCACACCAGGTTGCCGGCCGGGTCCCGCACCCACGTGTCGACATCGGAAGCGTTGCCCTCGGGCCAGGTCACGGTGATCAGGTATTCGGCCTTGGTCTCGATGATGCCGGTCTTGGCGATCGGGTTCATGTAGATCAACGCGACCGCGAACATGAACACGAAGCCGATCAGGACGTTGAACAGCAGGTCGGTGAAGGCGTCGGCGTTTTCGCGCCGATGCTCCTTACGCCGCATGACGGCTCTCCGCCGGCGCCGCGGCCTCCAACACCGGCACCACGTAGACCTCGGTGATTTCCGTGGCCATCGCGATGAGCTGGTCCGTGGTGCCTTCCAGGAAATAGTATTGCAACTTGAGCAGAATGCCGCCGATCAGGCCGCACAAAGTGGTGAACAAGGCCACCGCCATGCCGCTGGACATGGCCGAAAGCACTTGGCGCATGGAGTTGACATCGATGTTCTGGATCGCGGTCAAGGGCCCCAGCATGAGAATGAAGCCCACCACCGTGCCCAGCAGGCCGAGCCGCAACATCAAGTCGGCGACGAAGAAACCGATCTCCTGCGGGCCCTTGAGCCGGTCCTCGAAGGCGCGCAGCAGCAGGGTCTGATCGAGACGCCCGGTCCCGGTCCGCGCCTTGAGCACGAGGTCGCGCACGTGTTGCGCCAGCACGCCGGGGCGCAGCGTCTCGCCATTGCCCACATGCACCGCCTCGCCGTCCACCCGGTAGGCGTCGCCGGCGCCCGCGATCTGGTGGCTGGCCGCGCCGGTGGCGTTCATCTGGCCGGAAATGAACAGGATCTGGACCATGCAATGCAGCGTGGTCACTAAATAAAGCAAGGCGATGCCGATCGAGATGTAGCTTTTGTCGCTCTCAAAGACCTTCGTGACCAAGCCATAGCGGACCGCGATCAGAAACGCGAACCCCGCCACCCCGGTGAGGATCATCCACTTCAGCAAAAGCTGGTGGTGCAACTCGACGCCGAACAGGCGCCACAGGCTGAACGGACGCGCGCTCAAAACGGTGCCTCCCAAAAAAGGCCCGACAAAACCCCGCGCGGCGTATCCTTCGATCCGCCCACGCCGCATCCGCGAATTTACGGGCCCTGTCCGGCGGGAAACTTAATACAGCCATGCCCGGGCATCAACCGGACGCCCGAACGGCCGACCCCGTGGCAAATTCCGGCGGTCTCTTCGATTTGCGCCGCCAAGACCGCCGACGCTCTTGACCGCGTTAATTCGATTTCGCCTCTTTCGGGGGATTAAGGTGAGATCTGGACCTGAAGAGAAAAAATTTCACGATCAGGGCCGCGCCAAGCAAGACCGCGGGAATCGCCCACATCATAAAGTCGGTCGTCATTGCTCACTCCGTATGAAGCTCACCCAGGAACGCCAAACGACCGCGGCCCATCCTACTCCGCCGCTTCCGCCACCTCGTACATGGTGACGAATTCTTCCGCCGCGGTGGGGTGGATGGCCATGGTGGCGTCGAAGTCCGCCTTGGTGGCGTTGCATTTCAGCGCGACGCCGACGCCCTGGACGATTTCCGGCGCGTCGGGGCCGACCATGTGGCAGCCCACCACCCGGTCGCTGGCGCGGTCGACGACGAGCTTCATCATGGAGCGCCCCTGGCTACCGCTGATGGTGTTCTTGAGCGGTCGGAAGGCGGAGCGGAAGATGGCGATATCGCCGAAGCTTTCGCGCGCCTTCTCCTCGGTCAGGCCGACCGAGCCGATCGGCGGCTGGCTGAACACGGCGGAAGGGATGTCGGCGTAATCCACTTTTTGCGGGTTGTCGTTGTACAGGGTCTCGACCAGCGCCCGGCCCTCGGCGATCGCCACCGGGGTCAGGTTGACCCGGTCGGTGCAGTCGCCCACCGCGTAAATGTTATCCACGTTGGTGCGCGACCAATCGTCGACCTTGACGGCGCCATTGGCGGCCACCTCAACCCCCGCCGCATCGAGCCCGATCCCGGCGGTGTTCGGCGCGCGGCCCGTGGCGTACATCACCACGTCGGTCTCGATCGCCACGCCTTCGTTGGTGTCCAGCACCAGGGCGTTACCCACGCGGCGGATGGCGGCGACCTGGCAACCGGCGCGGATCGATATTCCCTGGCGGGTCATCTCGTCCTCGAGGTGGAGTCGCACGTCCCCGTCGAAGCCGCGCAACAGATGGTCGGCGCGGATGATCTCCGTCACCTCGACGCCCAGCCGGTTGAAGATATTGGCGAACTCGACGGCGATATAGCCGCCGCCGACGATCACCATGCGTTCGGGCAAGGCTGGCAAGTCGAGCGCCTCGTTCGACGTGATGGCGTGTTCGATGCCGGGCACGTCGGGCATTTTCGGCCAGCCTCCGGTGGCCACCAGAATGGTCTCGGCGGTAACGCGGCGGCGCCCGCCGGCGCTGGTTATTTCCACCGTGTGGGCATCCAACAGACGGCCGCGCCCGTGGATCAACTCCACGCCCGCGTTGGCCAGCATGGTTTCGTAAATCTTGTTGAGCCGGTCGAGCTCCGTGTTCTTGTTGGCCATCAGGGTCGGCCAGTCGAACCGCGCTTGTCCGATGGTCCAGCCGAACCCGGCCGAGTCCTCGATGTCCTCGGCCATGTGCGCGGCGTAGACCAGGAACTTCTTCGGGATGCAGCCGCGCAGCACGCAGGTGCCGCCCGCCCGGTCTTCCTCGCAAATCGCCGCGCGCGCGCCGTAGGCCCCGGCGCGCCGGGTCGCGGCGACTCCGCCCGACCCGGCGCCGATGGTGAACAGATCGTAATCGTACATCGACTATGGCCGCCTTACGTGTTCAAGCCGCCCATGCACAGGTACTTGACCTCCATGAAGTCCTCCAGGCCCTGGCGCGCGCCCTCGCGGCCGATGCCGGATTCCTTGACGCCGCCGAACGGCGCCACCTCGGTGGACAGAATCCCCTCGTTGATGCCGACCATGCCGTATTCCAACGCTTCCGCCACGCGCCAGATGCGGCCGATGTCGCGGCTGAAGAAATAGGACGCCAGGCCGAACTCGGTGTTGTTGGCCATCTGTATCGCTTCTTCTTCGGTGTCGAAGCGGAACAGGGGCGCGACCGGCCCGAAGGTCTCCTCGTGCGCCACCTTCATGTCCGACGTCACGTCCGCCAGAATGGTGGGCTGAAAGAACTGGCCGCCCAGTTCGTGGCGCGAGCCGCCGATTACCACCTTGGCGCCCTTGCCGAGAGCGTCGGAAATATGCTCCTCGACCTTCTCGACCGCCGCCATGTCGATCAGCGGGCCTTGCGATATACCCTCGCCCAGGCCGTCGCCGACCTTGAGCTCGGCCACCGCCTTGGCGAAGGCGGCGGAGAATTCGTCGTAGATAGTGTTCTGCACCAAAATCCGGTTGGCGCAGACGCAGGTCTGGCCGGCGTTGCGGTATTTCGACGCCATGGCGCCGCGCACCGCCTCGTCGATGTTGCAGTCGTCGAACACGATCAGCGGCGCGTTGCCGCCGAGCTCCATCGACACTTTCTTCACCGTGTCGGCGCATTGCCTCATCAACAGCTTGCCGATTTCGGTGGAGCCGGTGAAGGACAGCTTGCGGACGATCGGGTTGCCGGTCATTTCGCCGCCGATGGCGCTGGCCGAGCCGGTCAACAGGTTGAACACGCCCTTGGGAAAGCCGGCGCGGTCGGCCAGTTCGGCCAGCGCGGTGGCCGAATAAGGCGTCGCGCTGGCCGGCTTGATGACCACCGGGCAGCCGGCGGCGAGCGCCGGCGAGGCCTTGCGGGTGATCATGGCGGCCGGGAAGTTCCACGGCGTGATCGCCGCGACCACGCCGATCGGTTCCTTGATGACGATGATGCGTCGGTCTCTGAACGTGGTCGGGATCACCTCGCCGTAGGCGCGCTTGCCTTCCTCGGCGAACCATTCCACGAACCACGAGGCGTAAATGATCTCGCCCCTGGCCTCGGCCAACGGCTTGCCTTGCTCGAGGGTCATGATCATCGCCAGGTCGTCGGCGTTGGCGAGCATCAGGTCGTGCCACTTGCGCAATATCGCGCCGCGTTCCTTGGCGGTCATCGCGCGCCATGCGGGCCACGCCGCGTTCGCCGCCTCGATCGCGCGCCGTGTTTCGTCCGCGCCCATCTTGGGCATGGTGCCGATGACCGTGCCGTCCGATGGGTTGGTGACGTCGATGGTCTCGCCCGAATCGGCGTCGCACCACGCGCCGTCGATATAGCATTGCGCGCGGAACAGGCTCGTGTCGTTGAGCTGCATGGATTTTCTCCCTGAATAGAAGCGGCGGCCGCGGGCCCCTGCCCCACGCGCCGCGCCTTGACCGAAAGTTGACCGCAGTATAGCCGGGCGCCGCACCCCGGCAAGCCGACACGGATCCCGCGTTGGTGGAGCCCGCGCGAATATAACCTTGCCAAACGCGATCAAAGCACGGAATATTTAGCCTGTTCGCGATCAATGAAGAAAACGACAAACGGGGATTTCGGACAATGGACCAAGCCATTTGGCTTGGTCATAAACGTGTGCAGGGAGGAACTGATGAAAAAGATCCACACTTCGGCGCTAGCGATTGCTTTCGCTTCCTTGTTTCTTGCGGCGATGGCGCCTCGCGCGGATGCGGCGGACCCCTATGTGGTGAGGGGCAACGAACATATCATCATCGGCATTACCTTGGACGAGGCGGCGGTCCGGGCGGCCTTGCCGGCGGGCCTCGAGCCGACCGAAAGCATCTCCGGCGGCATCAACGTCTACACGTCCGGTGGCGGCTATGCCACGGAGCCTTACACGAGAGCCTATGTCTGGGCCGATCTCGAGGGTCACGACTCCGCGAACGGCAGCAAGGGACGCTGGATTCTGTGGGGCACCACCAGCGGCGGCCTCGAAAAGATGAACCTCTATTACGGCAACATCATTGTCGCCGGGCAGGCGAGCCTCACGGAAAACGGCAACAAGACGATCGGAGTCGCGTCAGTCGGCGGTTCGCAGATCCTGAATGTCGAGATCGAACTCAGTGACGACCCATGCGGCGAGGCATCCGGCATATTGAACTATCCGGTCATGGTGGACACGTCGGGAAAACTCGGTGTCGAGACGTTCACCTGGGTCGCCGATATATGCGGCGCGACTCTGACCAAGGTGGAGTTCATGGTGGCGAGCGATCATCCTTTGTCCAAGTTCAAGCCCACGGCCGTGATCTGGGCGGCGCAAGCCAAGAATCTCAGCTTCGGATCCAAGCCGCCGCAATCGCATTGACCGGCGGAATCGGGATCCGCGGAGCGGTCGAGCCGCGCTCCGCGGTCCACCCCCGGCGGGCCTATTCCATCAGGCCGGCTTCGGTCAGGCGGGTCGCGAGGTCGCCCATGAGTTCCGCTTCCTCGCGCTTGTTTTTGGCGTCGCGAAGATAGAGTTTGCGGAACAGGCCGCCGCCGACGGTTTCCTTGATCACCCGTTGCGCGAAAGACCTGGATCGTTCGTGGACCAACGAATCCTCGCGACACAGGTCGATCATGAGCATCGCGCGCTTGACCACGTCGGTCTCCATCGTCGCCAGGCTCTGGAAAAATTCGTTTTCCTTGATGAAGCGCTCCTGCATGACCGCCACCCGTTTCATGATGGTCAGTTTGCGGAACGCGTCCATGGCCGCGTCCTGGATGCGCCGGTGGAGTCGCGCGAAGGTATTCAGCTTGTCGATCAGCGTGTCGCCTTCCCGCACAAGGTCCTCGAACAGGGTTTCGTCGCGGAACGCGATCTCGATCTCGTCCTCGATGACGCCGGCCTTGAAATCGTTGTCGATGAATCGGGAAAAGAAAATCAGCTTTTCGAGGCGCGGTCCCGGGCGCGGCTCGGTTTCCCGGAACTTGGCCAGGTTGTTCTCGCTTACCGCCCATCCGACGCGGGTCTTGAACGCGTCCATCACGGCGGATTCGCGCAATTCCTGGGAAGCGCCGTCGAACAAGGCGAAGGTCTCCATCAACGCCGAGAGCTCGGATGAGCGTTCTTCGGCGCGGTAGCGGCGCGAACTTTCGATGACCCGCCTGATCACCTCGATGACCGCGCCCTTGGTGGCCGGAAACCGGCCGGTGCCGATCATCTGGTTGACGAATTCAAGAGATGAATGCCGATCGACCACGTCGCCCTCGACCTTCGGCCCGCGGCCGTCGGTCGCCCCGCCCAGCACGCCGTCATGAAGCTCGATCAGGCGGGGTATGATTTGCTCGAGGCCCTCCACCAGTTCGAACAGTTCGGCGACGGCGATGCCGTTGACCATGATATCGCCCAGCACCTGGTCGAGATGATGCACGACTTCGTCGTCGTGGTCCGGATCGTACAGGCTGGCGAGCTTGTGAATCTTGGTCAGCCACGAACCCGAGCCGTCCAGGAACACGGCCAATGTGCGGAACAGCACGAAGGACCGGTCGGCGTCCTTGAAGCGCTGGCGGATATCCGCCAGTACCTTGGAAAATTCGGCGGGCTTGAAGCGTGGCGCCTGGTACAACATGGCGCGCTTGCGGGTGCCCGCCACCACCTTGTCGAACATGAACACCAGTTCGCGCTGACGCTCCTGCGGCGTCTTCTCGCTGGTCTTGGCTTGGACGAAGGCGGCTTTCTGGAAGGCGTTCAGCAGTTCGCCCGATTCGTAGATGAGGCGCTGGTGGAAATCGGAATGGAGGAATTCGACCGGCGTCAGCCGGCGTGGATCGAACGCTTCGGCGCACAGCCTCACCATGGCCATGCGCGCCGCCGGACGA
>Ga0114949_10002045_pt1 | contig 12477 bp, 10 predicted proteins | sample N074metaG_FD_83505 | JGI IMG/M metagenome (GOLD analysis project Ga0114949, IMG submission 83505) | Deep subsurface microbial communities from Kermadec Trench to uncover new lineages of life (NeLLi) - N074 metaG | ecosystem: Environmental > Aquatic > Marine > Ocean trench > Sediment | place... | reverse complement strand
CGGGCTGCAACGCTGCCGCGCCTCAGGATCGACCGTTTTCGGCCCACTCGTCCAGGAAGCTGCGCAGGTGTTCAGACCGGCTCGGGTGGCGCAATTTGCGCAGGGCCTTCGCTTCAATCTGGCGAATACGTTCGCGCGTGACGTCGAACTGCTTACCGACTTCTTCCAACGTATGGTCGGTATTCATATCGATACCGAAGCGCATTCGCAGAACCTTTGCTTCGCGGGCCGTCAGGCCACCGAGCACATCGCGGGTTGCTTCTTTGAGGCCCTCGCCCGTCGCCAGCTCCACCGGCGAGCCGATGATCGGATCTTCGATGAAATCACCGAGATGGGAATCTTCGTCGTCCCCAATGGGCGTTTCCATGGAAATCGGCTCTTTGGCGATTTTCAGCACTCTGCGGACCTTGTCTTCCGGCATCTCCATGCGCACGCCCAGTTCCTCAGGCGTCGGTTCACGGCCCATCTCCTGCAACATCTGCCGGGAGACCCGGTTCAGCTTGTTGATGGTCTCGATCATGTGCACCGGAATCCGGATGGTCCGAGCCTGATCCGCAATCGAACGCGTGATTGCCTGGCGAATCCACCAGGTGGCGTAGGTGGAAAACTTGTACCCGCGCCGGTATTCGAATTTGTCCACCGCCTTCATCAGGCCGATGTTGCCTTCCTGGATGAGATCCAGGAACTGCAAGCCGCGATTGGTGTACTTCTTCGCAATCGAGATCACCAGCCGCAGGTTGGCCTCAACCATGTCTTTCTTCGCGCGCCGTGCTTTTGCTTCGCCAAGCGACATGCGGCGATTGATGTCTTTGATCTCGGTAACGGTCAGACCCGTTTCCGTCGTCAACACCTTCAGCTTCTTCTGTGCGCGGATAATCTCGTCTTTGTTCGCCTCCAGTGGCGAAGAATAGCTTTCTTTCCGCTTGATGAGCTTGTTGACCCAGCTGATGCTGGTTTCCGAACCCATGTAGGACTTGCGGAACAGATCACGCGGGACGCGGGAAGTTCGCACACAGACGTTCAGAATGACCCGCTCCTGACGCCGCACCTTGAAGAGCCCGGTGCGAGCCATGTCGACCATCACATCAAAGTGACGCGGTACGAGCTTGAAAGGGGAAAAGGCCACACCGAGTTTCTTGAGTTGCTCCTGTGCTTCTTTGCTGTTGCGGCCATTTGCGGCGATGACTTTCTGCGTCTTGTTGTAGGCACGCTTGAGTGCGGTAAAGCGCCGCTTCGCCTCGACCGGATCCGGACCCTTGTCCTCTTCCTCATCGTCATCGTCTTTCTTTTGGTTCTGCGCACCCGGTTGCACCTGTGCGGCCTGCGGCACGTTGTCGGTAGGATCGAGGTACCCCACCAGAAGATCCGCGAGTTTGGCTTCTTTGGTGACGGCTGCATAAGTTTCCAGCAGGTATTGCGCCGGTCCCGGATAGTGCGACAGGGCCGACAGCACATCGCGGATGCCTTCTTCGATGCGTTTGGCGATGGCGATCTCGCCTTCACGGGTCAGCAGTTCGACCGTGCCCATTTCACGCATATACATGCGTACCGGATCGGTCGTGCGCCCGGCTTCGGTTTCGACCGCGGCGAGTGCGGCGGCGGCTTCCTCGGCGGCGATCTCATCTGCGGTGTTTTCTTCTGAGCTCAACAGATCATCTGGATCCGGTGCGGTTTCGTATACCGTGATCCCCATGTCGTTGATCATGCGGATGATGTCTTCAATCTGATCCGGATCCGAGATGTCATCCGGCAGGTGGTCGTTCACTTCGGCGTAGGTGATGTATCCCTGCTCTTTCCCCTTTGCGATAAGTTCTTTGAGTCTTGATTGCTTCTGCCGTTCGATTTGCTTGCTCATAACACCTCGTTTATGACTCTTGATATCGGTCCGCTTGCATTTCCGCAGGCCACGACGGCCGGTCGATTTCCCGGCCCATTTCGGCCGGACTAATTCCGCCAGAACCCTTCCAGGCCTTCGTAGGCCTTCCTAGGCATTGCGGGAATAACCCACCACCACGCTGCACCCAGACCAACCCGCAAGGATACCCGTCTACATGGGGTCCAACAACGTTTTTTCCAAGTATCTTAGACAGTCCGCTCGGTCAGGAATCCCCCCGGGTGCCACCGGACGGACGGACGGCCTGGCCCTGTTTGCGCGACCAGAAGTCGCGCAATTTCTCCTGCGAAGGATTTTCCTTCATGTCCGCCAACAAGCGCCGGCGGCCGCGCTGTGCGGCCAGCTCCACATGCTGTGCCAGCCCCTCGAGAAACTCCTGTGTCATCGCCTCTGCGGCCAGTACGGTGGGCCGGGAGGCCAGCTCAACCAGCACAGAATGCAGGGTCTCCCCCGCATACCGGCCGAGAATTTCACTGCGCCCCACGTCCGGGTTCTTAACAATATAGTTGACTATTTCCGCGAAGGGATCTTCCGCGACCAGCGCTTCGATGGCTTGTGCCAGCGGTGCAGGCACCTCGCGCGCCAGTGCCGGCTGGTGCAGGACGTAGTGCAGCAGGCGCCGGCTGAGATCCGACAATTGCGCGCTGCCCGCGCGCTGCCCCGCAGTTTGAATTGAAGCACGCGGGCCGCTGCGTGGTTGGGCAGTGGTGGTTGCGGTGAACCCGGTCAGTGACTCCAGGCGGTTGGCCATCAACTGCTTGAGGATGCCGCCGGGTACACGCTCGATATAGGGCAGCGCAAGGCTCGCCAGCTTCGCTTGACCATCGAGCTGGCGCAGATCCAGATTTTCGGCCAGCCGTGCAAAGAGATACTCGATTGCCGGTGAAGCCGCTTGCACACGCTGCAGAAACGGCCCCTTGCCTTCCTTGCGCACCAGCGAGTCGGGATCTTCACCGTCGGGCAGGAACATGAACTTCAGTTGCCGACCTTCGGTGAGCGTGGGTAAGGCATTCTCCAGCGCGCGCCAGGCTGCCTGGCGACCGGCGGAGTCGCCGTCGAAGCAGCAGATGACGCCGTCGGCGTAGCGGTAGAGCTTGTGAAAGTGTTCCGTCGTCGCCGCGGTACCGAGGCTCGCTACGGCATTGGCGATCCCCGCCTGGGAAAGTGCAACGACGTCCATATAACCTTCGACCACCAGCAGCTCGTCGATTCGGCGCAGCGCTTTGCGCGCCTCGAAGAGACCGTAGAGCTCGCGCCCTTTGTGGAACACCGGAGTTTCAGGGCTGTTGAGATACTTCGGACCTGCCGCCTGCGCCATCACGCGGCCGCCAAAGCCGATTACCCGGCCGCGGGTGTCGCGAATGGGAAACATGATCCGGCCACGGAACCGGTCATAGACGTTGCCTTTGTCGTTCCTGGTCAGGAGCCCCGCCTTGAGCAAATCCGCTTCGGCCGCCGTGCCTGCAAATGCCTCGCTTACCGTGTGCCATTCATCCGGGGCGTAGCCGATCCCGAAATCCCGCGCGACCGCGCCCGTCACTCCCCGACCTTTGAGGTAGTCGACTGCTTCCGCGCAATCGCGCAGCTGCGTGCGGTACAAACGCTCGGCCCGTGCGAGCAATTCGAAAAGATCGGTGTGATCGGGCCGTGGTCGCCCGGACGCTTCCCGCGGCACTTAGACGCCGACGAGGCGCGCCAGGGTTTCAACCGCCTCAACGAACTCCAGCCGATCATGCTCTAGCAGGAACGTCAGCGCCGTGCCGCTCACGCCGCAACCAAAACAGTGGTAGAACTGCTTTTCCGGGCTGACCGAAAACGACGGTGTTTTCTCGTTGTGGAACGGGCACAGGGCCTGATAGTTCTTGCCCGCTTTCTTCAGTGTTAGCCGCGCATCGATGACGTCGACAATGTCCAGCCGAGCGAGCAGATCGTTAATGAAGGATTGTGGAATACGACCGGCCATAAGTGCCTTACGTTACCATACGCAAGTTACCAGGCGCGCTGCTCGTTGGACGCGGCAGCGCAGGCAGCACCGCGGCTGCATCAGCGGCCGTAGACATCCTCGAAGCGCACGATGTCATCCTCTCCCAAGTATGCGCCTACCTGGACTTCAATGAGTTCGACCGTGACTTTGCCCGGGTTCATCAGTCGATGTTTCACGCCGAGCGGAATGTAGGTGCTTTCGTTCTCAGCAAGCGTGAAGGTCTCGTCACCCCGGGTCACTTCCGCGGTGCCACGCACCACGATCCAGTGTTCCGCCCGATGGTGGTGCATCTGCAGAGACAGCCGTTCACCCGGCTTGACCTTGATTCGCTTCACCTGGTAGCGCTCGCCACGTTCAATCGACTCAAAGCTGCCCCACGGCCGGAAGACTTCCCGGTGTGTGACGGTTTCGTCGCGGCCACATTTTTCAAGGCGTTGCACGATGGTTCGCACGTCCTGCACCTGTTCCCGGTCCGCGATCAGCACGGCGTCGGCGGTCTCAACAACCACTAAATTGTCCACGCCGATCGTGCCGACCAGCCTGTGCTGGGCGAGAACGTAGGAGTTTTGCGTGTTGACTGCGAAGACGTCGCCCTGCAGATGGTTACCGTCTTCATCGCGCTGGGAGGCTTCCCAGATGGCCGACCAGGAGCCGACGTCATTCCAGGCAAAGCCCACTGGCACCACCATCGCTTTGGTGGTTTTTTCCAGCACCGCGTAGTCGATCGAGTCCGCTGGACATTGCACGAAGGCATCTCCCGGACGGAAGAAATCCAGATCGACTCTGCCGGTTTGATGCGCGGCCAGCACCGCCGAGGACATGTCCGGAGAGAGCGTTTGCAGTTCCTCGAGATACAGCTTTGCACCCAGCACGAACATGCCGGAGTTCCAGAAATAGTCACCGGAATCGACATAGGTGCGGGCCGCCGCTGCATCGGGCTTTTCGACGAACGAACTCACTGGCGTCGCCGGATCGCCCACAACGGCTCCTGGCGCACAGATGTAGCCGTAGCCGGTTTCCGGATGGCTCGGCCGGATGCCAAATGTGACCAGCGCACCCTCCTGTGCGGCCGCCTGCGCAAGCGTCACAGCAGCACCGAACGCCGCGTCATCTTCAATGAGGTGATCCGAGGGCAGCACCAGTAACTGTGCGTCCTGGGTGGTTCCACAGTCGAGCGCAGCCAGCGCGATCGCAGGCGCCGTATTGCGGCCTTCGGGTTCTAAAATGATGCTCCGCCAGTCGATGCCGATTGCCCGGCATTGTTCGGCAACGAGAAAGCGATGTTCGTGATTGCAGACAATGATCGGCGGTTCGCGGGTGATCCGCGCCGCCCGGGAAAGGGTGTTCTGCAACAGAGATCGCTCACCGAAGATCGTATGAAACTGCTTGGGAAAGAGCGCTCTGGACAGCGGCCACAAGCGACTGCCTGTGCCACCGGCGAGTATGACGGGAATGAGAGTCGCCATAGAGGCCGATCCTTATCTTTGAGCTACAGTTGCTGGGCTGGGGTACTGAACAGCTGGCAACGATAGCAGAGAACACTCTGCCCGCCGTGACGAATTGTAAACGCTCAGCCGAGGCGAGCTTTGACCTTGCCGCTCACCGCTGCCATGTCTGCCCGGGTGGCAATTTCTGCTTTGACCAGGCCCATTACCTGCCCCATGTCCTTCATTGAGCTCGCACCGGTCTGCTCGATGGCACGTTCGATCACGGCGTCCACTTCGGCTTCGTTCAGTGGCTCCGGCATGAACGTTTTGATGAGTTCGATTTCGAAGCGCTCCTGCGCGGCGAGGTCTTCCCGGTCAGCCTGTTCGAATTGGCTGAGAGAATCGTTACGCTGTTTGAGCATGCGGTTGAGAATTGCGAGCACGTCGTCGTCCGTGAGCGTTTTTCGCTCATCGACTTCCACCCGCTTGATTTCCGAATTCACCATGCGCAACGCCGCCACACGCGATTTGTCGCGCGCTCTCATTGCGTCTTTGGTGGTTTCTTCGATTTGTGTTTTGAGGTCGGACAATTACGCCGTCCCTGAGTGTGTGCGAAGCCAGACTAGTAAGACTTCTCGAAGCGCCGTGATTCGCGCTGGAGCTTCTTCAAGTGGCGCTTAACCGCTGCCGCCGCTTTGCGCTTGCGAACCGATGTCGGCTTTTCGTAGAACTCGCGGCGTCTGACTTCCGACAGTACGCCTGCTTTTTCACAGGACCGCTTGAAACGGCGCAGGGCGACGTCAAATGGCTCGTTTTCTTTGACTTTTACACTTGGCATAAATTGGCTTCGGACTCTCGGTCACTCTTGAAAGGGCGCGAATTTTACTGGGATTACCGCGCCATTGCAAAGCACACTGGAGGATCAATTTGCCCCGTTTTCTGGACCAAATCAGCATCGCAGCGTGTGGGGTTCGGTTCGCCCACGGTGACCGACCAGCCGAGTGAGCGAATTGACCCGCAGGGGGAGGCTCACGGGTGATCCTCGCCACAGCCTTCCAGCCGAGTTCGCCAGCAACACAGCAGTGCGGCGAGTGGGGTTCGGTTATCGCACGGTGACCGCCCAGCCGAACGAGCGAATTGACCCGCAGGGGCAAGTTCGCGAAACGAGGGCATTCCGGAGGAACTGGGCGGCGCGCGCGAACCGAACCCCACACGCTGCGATGCGGGATCAACGGAATCATCCCGCATAGGCAACCTCGCGAATCGAAGGTACCATTCCGCCATGCTCGTTCTCGGTATCGAAACCTCCTGCGATGAAACAGGCTTCGCGCTCTACGACAGCGAGCGTGGCCTGCTGGCCGATGCCTTGCACAGCCAGATCGACATCCACGCCAAATATGGCGGCGTCGTGCCGGAACTGGCGTCGCGCGACCACATCCGCAAGCTCGTCCCACTCACCCGTGAAGTGCTCGCGCAGGCCGATATGGGCCTGCACGACCTCGATGGCATTGCCTATACCGCAGGACCGGGGCTGGTCGGGGCATTGATGGTTGGCGCCGGATTCGGCCAATCGCTCGCCTGGAGCCTGGATTTGCCGGCCATCGCCGTGCACCACATGGAAGCGCATCTGCTCTCCCCCCTGCTCGATCAGCAGCACGCGCCGCCACTGCCATTCGTCGCGCTTCTCGTGTCCGGCGGTCACACTCAGCTGGTGGAAGTCAACGGCATCGGCGACTACACACTGCTCGGCGAATCCCTCGACGACGCCGCGGGCGAAGCGTTCGACAAAGCGGCAAAGATGCTCGATCTGGGCTATCCCGGCGGCCCCAACCTTGCACTGTGCGCGCAATCCGGGGATCCGGCACGCTTCAAGTTCCCGCGGCCCATGACAGACCGTCCCGGACTCGACTTCAGCTTCAGCGGCCTGAAGACCTTCACGCTCAATACCATCAACCGGCTCAAACTCGAAGGCCCTTTCAGCGAGCAGGACCGGGCGGACGTCGCGCGAGCGTTCTAAGAAGCCGTCGTCGCTACCCTGCTGATCAAGTGTCGCCGCGCGATCGAACACACCGGTGTTGGCCACCTGCTGATCGCCGGGGGGGTCAGCGCCAACCAGCGCTTGCGCGAGGTGCTGAGCGAGAAACTTCCAGCGGAAGTCATTTATGCACCGCTCAACCTGTGTACGGACAATGGCGCAATGATTGCCTACACCGGGTGCCTGCGACTGCTGGCCGGAGAGCGCGAACCGCTCGGCGTGAAGGTACGGGCGCGCTGGCCGCTCAGCGAGCTCCAACGCGTTGCAAGCCCGACCCGACCATGACCGCGGGCGGCGACAGCATCTTCATCGAAGATCTGCAAATCATCTGCGTGGTGGGCGTTGCTGACTGGGAGCGGCGAACCCGCCAGAAACTGGTTGTCTCAGTGGAGCTGCTCACGGACACCCGCGCGGCAAGCCGCGCAGACTCGCTTGAGGCGACGATCGACTACGCCAGCGTGAGCGCGGCCATCACCCAAATTGCCGTAGAGGGCCGGTTCAAATTACTCGAAACGCTAGCCGAAGAAGTCGCGCGCCGGTTGTTGCAGACGTACGCAGCTACCGCCGTTGTGGTGGAAATAGAAAAACCTGCTGCGCTCAGCGAGGCGGCGTGTGCAGGTGTTCGCATCGAGCGATGTATCGACAACGGCGAGCAACGCAAAGAGACATGAGGAAACACCGTGAGAGATTCGAAATGCAGCAACAGGCTTACAAGGCGTGTTGGCGTAGCTTTGTTAGCGCTACTATTGATGTCCGGCTGCGCACCGGATCCAGTGCTCGAGCCACCTGAAATCGACGTGACCGCCCTGTCGGTGACGCAGTTGCGCTCGCAGCTTGCCAGCGGCGAACTGAGTGCTAAAACTCTCGTAAGCGCATACCTCGACCGAATCGCCCGCATCGACGATACGGCACCGAAACTGAATGCCATTATCGAAATCAACCCGGATGCGCTGGAAATTGCCGCGGAACTCGACCGCCGCTTCAAAGCAGGCGGGCCGGTGGGTCCGCTGCACGGTCTGCCCGTCCTATTGAAGGCAAACATCGACACCGCGGATGCGATGACAACCACCGCGGGTTCGCTGGCACTGGCCCACCACTACGCAGCGCGCGATGCGTTTGTCGTGCAACGCCTGCGCGCCGCCGGCGCAGTCATTCTGGCCAAGACCAATCTGAGTGAATGGGCCAACTTTCGCGATGACAAGTCCTCGAGCGGCTGGAGCAGTCTTGGCGGGCAAACCAGAAACCCACATGTTCTGGATCGCAACCCCTGTGGCTCGTCCAGCGGCTCCGCTGCCGCGGTCGCTGCGTCCCTGGCGCCGCTTGCAGTTGGCACCGAAACGAACGGATCCATCGTCTGCCCCGCCGCTTACAACGGTATCGTCGGCATCAAACCCACCGTCGGCACCGTCAGTCGCCAGGGCATTATCCCGATTTCCCACAGCCAGGACACCGCAGGCCCCATGGCACAGACCGTTGCGGGAGCCGCCTTGCTGCTCGAATCGATGATCGGGGTCGACGCCGCCGATGCAGCGGCGGTCGCCTACCCGGAGGGCGCTCGTTCGCTCCTGCCCGATGCCGGGATACAACGTCTGGCTGGGACCAGGATCGGCGTATTGCGCACCTACTACGGTCAGGGCGAGAATCCGGCGGTCGAAGCCATTTTTCAGACGAGCGTGGAAACACTCGCCGAACTGGGTGCAACGTTGGTGGATCCGATCGATTATCGCCGCGACGATGCGCAGCGCCAGGCCGGCTATCAGGTACTACTGTATGAATTCAAAGCCGGACTGAATTCGTACCTCGAAAGCCACAGCGTCGGCGACGGTGTCGACTCTCTGGCCGATCTCATCATATTCAACGAAGCCTACGAAGAGCGCGCAATGCCCCACTTCGGCCAGAGTATTTTTCATGCAGCGCAGGCCAAAGGTGGATTGCAGGAGGCTGACTACATTGACGCCCGGGCAGCATCGATTGACCGCCTGCGCAGCGATGTCGATGCCCTGTTTGCCGAGCAGGAACTCGACGCCCTCGTCATTCCCGTCAACGGGCCCGCCTGGAAAACCGACTGGCTCAGTGGCGACAATTATGCCTTCGGTGGTACGGCCTATCTGGCGGCAGTGACCGGCTACCCGAGCATTGTCGTTCCAGCAGGAGCGATCCGCGGGCTGCCGATTGCCGTCGGTTTTGTCGGCCGCGCATTTGCCGAAAAGGAGATCATTCAACTCGCTTACGTTTTTGAGCAGGCCACAAACGCGCGGATCACCCCACAGTTCATCGCCACGCTGGAAGCAGAACCGTTGCCTGAAGCGGACTAGCAGCGCGTTGCAAAACGCGCTGCTCATCGCAAGCCGACGCGGTTACAGCGTCACGAACGCCGCAACCGGCAGCGCAGGCTGCGCTCATCAATTCTGAGATTCGACTATTTTTCTCAGTCGTGCCGCCTCGAGCGCCTGCCCCAGATCCGCGCCTTCGAGTCCCTGCGCGCGAAATACGGACGGTTCGACCGATTGTGAGACGGCGTTGACCATCTGCCGCAGGTCTGCCAGGTCGACATGCCCGATGGCTTCCACAATCCGCAGAACCGAGTCGAGCAGACCGTCGGGCTTGAACGCTCGTGCGGCGTTGAGCGCCGTCTGCACGGTTTGCGCCGGTTGCACCGGCCAACTCGCGAACACCGTTCCCCACTGTGCCAATAACGTCGCAAGACGCCGGTAGGCAACCGGCGTCTTCAAGCGCGCACTGAAACTCTCGCAATCTGCCGGCGCGAGCAAACCCGCCATCGCGGCATAGCGCCCGGGCGGGTCTTCGAGGGCGGCGGGGATGATGGGCATCAGGCCGGCAAACTCGGTAAACCACGGCATCAGCGACCCGGTATCTCTCAGTGTTCCGAGGAATCGATTGGGATCTGCACTCGACAGCGCTTTGTGCATCTCACCCCAGACTCGTTCCGCTGACAATTCATCCAACGTCCCGCCAGCGGACATTTCGCGCATCAGTGCACTGGTTTCGGGAGCAACCACAAAGCCAGACAACTGGGCCGTGAATCGTGCGACTCTGAATACTCGCAACGGATCTTCGGAAAACGCCGCCGAGACATGGCGCAGGCAACGGCGCGCCAGATCCTCACGGCCGTTGAACAGATCAATGAGCACACCGCGTGAATCGCGCGCCATGGCATTGATGGTGAGATCGCGGCGCATGAGATCTTCTTCCAGTGTGACTTCGGCGCCAGCTTGCACGACAAATCCAGTGTGACCCGGACCGGTCTTGCGCTCGGTGCGGGCAAGCGCGTACTCGTCGTTCGTCTGCGGATGCAGATATACCGGAAAATCCCGGCCGACCTGACGATAGCCCAGGCCCGCCATTTCCTCAGGCGTGCTGCCAATCACGACCCAGTCCCGCTCCTGCACTGGACGGCCCAGAAGGTCGTCACGCACCGCGCCACCAACCAGATATATTTCCATCAAGTGAAGTTAGCAGGAAGACGTAGATTTATCGCGCACGGCCAAGTCCGGTTCAAAAAGTCGTAGCCACCGGGTCAAGCTGCCGATTTGGCTTCCTCCGGACAGTGTTTCGTCGCAATCACCTCGTCGTTCCAGGAGGATTCCAGATGCACCGGAAAACCCCACAGTCGGTGAAAGTGTTTCAACACATGGTCCGTGCTCTCGCCCAGCGGCTGCCGTGCATGCTGGATATGCTGCAAGGTCAGGCTACGGTCGCCTTTGACATCCACCCGCACAACCTGAATGTTCGGCTCCCGGTCTCCCAGATTGTATTGGCTTGCGAGTAGTTGCCTGACCTGACGGTAACCGTCGTAGTCATGTATCGCCTGGACTTCAATGGCGTCTTTTTTGTCATCATCTAAAATTCCAAAAAGACGGAGGTCCCGCATCACTTTCGGCGAGAGAAATTGCAGGATAAAAGACTCGTCTTTGAAATCACGCATTGCGGCTGGCAGTACCTCGAGCCAGTTACCTCCGGCGATATCGGGAAACCATTCACGGTCTTCGTCAGTTGGGTTCTCACAAATCCTTCGCAGGTCTGTGTACATCGCAAAGCCCAGCGCGTAAGGGTTGATGCCGCTGTAGCTGGGATGATCGAAAGCCGGCTGAAACAGTACCGATGTATGGGATGACAGAAATTCCATCATGAACCCGTCGCTGACCAGGCCTTCATCGTAAAGGGTGTTAATCAACGTGTAGTGCCAGAACGACGCCCACCCTTCGTTCATCACCTGAGTTTGACGTTGCGGATAAAAGTACTGTGCAACTTTGCGGACGATGCGCACCATTTCTCGCTGCCAGGGTTCGAGCAACGGCGCATTCTTTTCAATGAAGTAAAGTAGGTTCTCCTGCGGCTCGCAGGGAAAGCACTCGACTTCAGTGCGATCCACCTGCTTTGCCTGGGGCACCGTGCGCCACAGATCATTGAGATTGCGCTGAATATATTCAGCGCGTTCGACCTGACGACGTTTTTCCTGTTCTGCGGAGATCGGGTGCGGCCGTTTGTAACGATCAACGCCGTAGTTCATCAACGCATGGCAGGAGTCGAGCAATTCCTCGACCTCCTGGACACCGTGACGTTCTTCACATTCGGCGATGTATTTTTTGGCGAACACCAGATAGTCGATGATTGCGCTCGCGTCCGTCCAGGTACGGAATAGATAGTTGCCTTTGAAAAATGAGTTGTGACCGTAACAGGCGTGCGCAATGACGAGTGCCTGCATCGTCATGGTGTTCTCTTCCATCAGATAACTGATGCAAGGGTCCGAGTTGATGACGATTTCATAGGCGAGACCCATCCGGCCGCGCTGATAATTGCGCTCGACCTCGACGAAGTGCTTGCCGAAGGACCAATGATTGTAGCCCAGCGGCATGCCGATGGACGCATACGCATCCATCATCTGATCCGAACGGATGACCTCAATTTGATTCGGGTAGGTATCCAGCCCATAGCCTTGCGCGATCCTGCCAATTTCCCGATCGTAGGCTTCGATGAGTTCGAAACTCCAATCGCTGCCTTCGGATATGTACTTGCGCGCCCGGTCACCGGCAACTGCGGATTTTTTCGGGCTTTTCCGCTTGCCCGTCGCGGCCTTTTTTGCCTTAGCGTTCGGCCGCTTTGCGCCTACGCTCTT
>Ga0114949_10002044_pt1 | contig 12479 bp, 13 predicted proteins | sample N074metaG_FD_83505 | JGI IMG/M metagenome (GOLD analysis project Ga0114949, IMG submission 83505) | Deep subsurface microbial communities from Kermadec Trench to uncover new lineages of life (NeLLi) - N074 metaG | ecosystem: Environmental > Aquatic > Marine > Ocean trench > Sediment | place... | reverse complement strand
GCAAGCTTTGCAAGGGAACATGAAACCTCGAAGATTACTACGAAAACAACAAATTACACTGGAATCATCAAGGAACAAGTTAATGAAGCCATAATTATCCAAACAGCCCCCGGACAACATGTTCGCGTTCAACGTGATGAAATTACCGGAATCGAGCCTCAAAGCACCTCAATGATGCCGCCGGGACTTGATAAGTTACTTACCCCGGAAGAATTATCTGATCTGATTGCCTATTTGGTTTCTCTTCCTGATGGAATGGGGTATATGGGTAAAGGGGGTAAACATTAATATGGTTTTATTTCCAGTTGGCGCCCTGGATATGTATCAATTCGGACCATATAATTAATGTCATCGATCATTAGGGTTATCTTCACTTTTTTATGAAATAGAATGTTTGAATATTGGGTTCGATTTAAATGTATTTGTTGATAGTGAACCTATGAAATCACAAAAAATCACCATGTTGGGCACCGGTCTCATCGGTACTTTTTATACCATGTGCCTGCACGGTCAGCGCAGCAGGGACCGGGTACATGCGATATATTCCCGGACCAATGCCCGCACCAAAACATTTTCAGAACAATGGGGCATCCCAAATACTTATACAGACATGGCCAGTGCCATCCAGGATCCGGAAACCGATATTGTAGTGATTGGTTTGCCCAATAACATGCACCATGAGGCGGTGATGTTGGCAGTAGCTGCGGGCAAAGGAATTTTATGTACCAAACCGTTGGCACGAACTGCAAAAGAGGCCAAAGAGATGTTGGAAGCAGTAGAAAAAGCAGGAGTATTTCACGGTTATCTGGAGGACCTGGCTTATACCCCCAAAACCTTAAAGGCCTTGAAATCCGTACAAGCCGGCGCTCTGGGCAAGGTATTATGGACCCGGTCACGTGAGGCCCATCCCGGTCCGCACAGTGATTGGTTTTGGGATTTTAAAATGTCAGGGGGAGGAGCTATCGTAGACCTTGCTTGTCACTGCATAGAAATTGGCCGCAACTATATAGGCAAGGACATCAGGCCTGTTGAAGTTATGTGCTGGGCAGCCACTCAGGTAAAGCCTATTGAGGCGGAAGATAACGCCATTGGGCTCATTAAATATGAGACGGGCGCCATAAGTCAGTTTGAAGTTAGTTGGACTTACCGGGGTGGCATGGACCTCAGGGACGAAGTAGCCGGCACAGAGGGCAACATCCGTACAGATCATTTTCTGCGTACCGGATTTGAAATGTTCACAGATGCCGGTATAAAGGGATATGTAGCAGAGAAGGCAGAAAGTGAAAAGGGTTGGCTATTTCCGGTTGGTGACGAAGTACATGAATTAGGTTATACCGACATGTTTACCGACATGTTCAATGCCCTGGAAAAAGGATCACAACCTATGGAAAATTTTTATGACGGCTATGTAGTCAATGCCATTATGGATGCTTGTTATCATTCGGCTAAAACAAAAAAATGGGAGCCTGTGGAGTTGGATGATTGGAGGGGACAAACCGGACTGCAGGACAAAATAGAAACCGAGGATTATGATGATGAACATTATCTGATTAAAAAAGAGATTTTACCTGACGGTCGGAAAAAGGTGATTGTTAAGAATAAAGAAACCGGGGTTATCTCCGAAAAGATAGTTTGAATGCTTTCAGATAAGAACATAGTAATTATCGGTGGTACCACAGGATTGGGCCTGTCAGCTGCACTTGCGCTGGTCAAAAAAGGCGCCCGGGTGGTGGTCACCGGCAGGAATCAGGAATCCTGTAACCAGGCCCAGGATCAATTGGGCGACCAGGGACTGGCCATCAGCAGTGACGCCACCCTTGAAGGTTCCGCAGAAGAAGCGATCCAGAATTGTCTCACAAAATGGAACCAGCTACATGGACTTTACCATGTGGCAGGAGGCAGTGGCCGTAAAGCAGGTGATGGACCATTGCATGAAATGACACTGGATGGATGGAATACCACCTTCCAACTCAACCTCACTTCAGCAATGCTCTCAAACCAGGCGGCTGTCAGAATTTTTCTGGAGCAAGGCACTGGTGGAGCGATCCTTAATATGGGGTCTGTGCTGGGATCCTCTCCTTCTCCGGAGTATTTTGCAACTCACGCTTATGCTGCCACTAAGTCTGCTATTATTGGGTTTAGTAAATCCATTGCCGCTTATTATGCAAAAAATAATATCCGTGTTAACGTGATCGCCCCAGCTTTGGTAGAGACACCAATGGCGCTAAGAGCTGCTCAGGATGATACCATTCAGGCTTTTATCCGGACCAAGCAACCTCTTGACGGAGGTCGAATCGGGCAACCACGCGACCTGGACGGAGCATGCTGTTTTTTAATGTCAGATCAGGCCAGCTTTATCACGGGACAAGTACTTACAGTAGATGGAGGCTGGACCATCAGTGAGGGTCAAATTTCAAAGTTATGAATGACGCGTACATAGGGATTGATATTGGGGGTACTTATATAAAAGGAGTTTTGATAGATGATGGCGAAATAAAGAACAAAGTAACCAAAGAAACCAACGATCACCAAGGTCTATGGCAACAAGCGACGGCTGCGGTTCTTGAGGAATTAATTGGCAATACCAACGGACAGGCCAAGTGTGTCGGATTATCTGCCCCCGGACTTACTGATAATGAGAATCGCACCATCAGCTGCATGCCCGGTCGTCTTGAAGGACTGGAACACTTTGATTGGACTGGTTTTTTAAAACAGGACGTACATGTATTGAACGATGCTCATGCCGCGCTGGTTGCGGAGTCTCGTTGGGGTGTAGCAGCAGATATTCCAAACGTAGTCATGCTGACACTCGGTACCGGCATCGGCGGCGGATTACTTATCAATGGACAACTGCAGCAAGGCTTCCTGCACCGGGCTGGCCATTTGGGTCACATCTCCATTGACAGCGCTAGTGAGTCCAGAGGTATTACCGGTATTACCGGAAGCCTGGAAGATGCGGTGGGTGAAGCCACCTTATCACAACGTTCATTAGGAAAATTTAACAGCTCTCGTGATTTAGTAACGGCCTATTTGGCTGGTGACACCTGGGCCACCTATGTATGGCTGACCACAGTACGAAAACTCGCCCTTGGTATCGTATCCTTTTGCAACATGATAAGTCCGGACCTGGTGGTGCTGGCGGGTGGAATTACTAAAGCCAAAGAGCATTTGTTGGGGCCTATATCAACCTTTATGGATTTGTATGAATGGAGGCCGGGAGGTCATGCCACTCCTATTAAATTGGCTAAATTTGAAGAGTTTGCGGGAGCCATCGGAGCGGCGCTGTTTGCTCAATCAAAGAACCATGGCTCCCCGATTCCATAAATTACCATAAAGCATTATGTCTGTTATAGACCAATATCTTCAAAAATGTCAGCAACTTATCGAAGCGGTTGAAAAGCAAAAAGACCAATTACAAACCGCTGCCCAGTGGTTTGCCCGTACTATTATCGCCGGACGGATGGTGCATGTATTTGGCTCGGGCCACAGTCGCATCATGGCGGAAGAAATGTGGCCGCGTTACGGTTCCTTCCCGGGGTTTAATCCGATCGTAGAATTATCCCTGACTTTTCACAACCTGGTAGTGGGAGCCAATGGCCAAAGACAGGCGATGTTTTTAGAGAATGTAGCAGGGTTGGCCGAGCGTATACTAAGAAACTTTTCATTGACCAAAGAGGACAGTGCTTTGGTGGTTTCAAGTAGTGGTTGTAATGTGGTTCCTATCGAGATAGCGCAAATTTTTCAGGAAAAAGGCATAAAAGTGGTGGTCCTGGTGTCATTGGCACATCTGGAAAAATCAACCAGTAAAAGCGCTAATGGGGTCAAACTAACGGATTATGCAGACCTGATCTTAGACACAGGCGCACCGGTAGGTGATGCCTCGGTTCAAATACCAGGGTTGGAAGCTCCGGTGTCGCCGACTTCCACAGTGGGAGGTGCTATTATTATCAACTGTCTCAAGGCCGAAATAGCCAAGCTGCTTACCGAAGCTGGAATGCCTCCAAAAGTACTCACCAGTGCAGCCATTGTGGGTGCCCAAAGAGCAACCGATCTATTTGAGAGCGCCTACGACGAACATGCTCACAGGTTAGCCAAATTGTATATGGATGTTGGAGAATAAAATAATAGATATATGGAATCACAACCAATACGCACTATAGTTATCGGCAGCTATCCCTTTCCGGCCTGGTTGGAGTTTGCCTCCCAAAATCTGGACCGGTTTGGTCAGAACGATATTCAGGAAATGATTGAAGATGCTGTAGTTGCTGCCATTCATGATCAGGTAACCGCAGGGTTGGATCTTATCACCGATGGTGAACAAACCCGGCTCGATTTTAACCTTTCTTTTTATGGTTTTTTACAGGGGATAAAAAAAGAAATCAAATCGCCACGACTTTGGGGCCCGCCTGCTCATGATCAACGTGGCAAACACACCCTGGATGGTGCACTGATAGCCCCCAATGGGCTGGGGGTAGTGGAGGAATTCCTCCGTTTAAAGCGTCTTGCACCAGAGCAACAAGCCCTAAAAGCCAGCGTTCCCGGACCGTTTACTTTAAGCGGCAGGTTGCTGCCAAATAAGCAATATCCGGACCGGTTCGCCATTACTGAAGCGCTACTGCCCATAGTTAGAAATGAGCTGGAATCACTGGTAGCTGCTGGGTGTCAGGAAATTACCATAGACGAACCCTCTATGAGCTGCTATGCCTATAAAGAGGATACCAAAAGATTTGTAGATATATTCAACCGTACCGTAGAACCCGCTGTGGGCAAGTGCCGCTTGTCAACCCATTTGTGTTTTGGGAATTACAAAGGACATCCGGTGGGATACCGGCGTATTGCGCCTATGCTTCCGGATTTTCTGGATTTCAAAGTGGACGAGGTACACGTAGAGATGGCCAACCGGGAATTTGCCGAGATCGAACTGATTGCAGAATTTGCCAGGAAGATGGATGTTGCTGTGGGGGTAATTGACGTAAAAAGTTATTACATCGAGACTCCGGAAGACGTGGCAGCTCGAATTAAACAATGTCTGCAGTATGTTTCTGCTGATAAACTGGCTATTGCTCCTGATTGCGGACTAAGTCAAACCGCCCGTTGGGCAGCTAAGAAAAAGTTGGTAAACATGGTGACCGGAGCCAGCATGGTGAGGAAAAAATTGTAAACTGCCGTAGACCCTAATATTCAGTTTTAGGTATTGAAATGATCACACCATACTTACAAAATGAGGCATTGCTGGAAAGTATCCGTAATACCCCAAAGAATCCGGAACGGTTTTATTTATGGTGGCTGGGACAAAGTGGCTTTTTGGTTAAATGGAGAGGGCAGCACCTGCTTCTGGACCCGTATCTCTCCGATTCTCTCACCAAAAAATATGTTCAGACTGACAAGCCGCACCTGCGCATGACCGGCCGTGCTGTAGACCCTTCTGTGTTGGATTTCATTGACATAACCACCTCCAGCCACAATCACACCGACCACCTGGACGCTGAAACACTGCGCCCATTGATATTAGCAAACCCAAAAATGAAATTACTCATACCAGAAGCCAACCGGGAGTTTGTGTGTGAGCGACTGCATTGTAAAGCAGAATTCCCCGTGGGATTGAATGTTGGTGAATCAATCACCATCAAAAACTTCACTTTCTATGGTTTACCTGCGGCGCACAACAAACTTGACATAGATCAGCTTGGCAGAAGCCTGTTTATGGGATATGTGATTGAATTCGGCCCCTGGAAGATCTATCACAGTGGTGATACTCTTTGGTATGTTGGAATAGAACAGCTAATTAGACCATTTAAGGTGGATGTGGCTATTCTTCCTATTAACGGCAATAAACCGGAACGCCGGGTGGCTGGCAACCTGGACCATGAAGAAACTCCCAGATTAGCGCAAGCCATTGGGGCTCGTTTGGTGATCCCCTGTCATTATGATATGTTTACCTTCAATACCGCAGATCCAGCGGCTTTTGTCAGGAGTGCGGAAAAACTGCAACAACCTTATAGGGTTTTACAGTGCGGAGAGCCTTGGAATTCAGATCAGCTGCCATGAGCTTCGTCAGAACCGCATTAGGTGATATATCCTCCAAAGGATTTGGGTTTAACACTTCAAAAATTATTCTCTTTTTCAAAAAATGATACATAATTTACACGATTAACGATTTCTAAAATGAATTTAAATATTAAAGCCACTCGGGTGAAAACCTGGGCTACCTGATAGATCTGAGACCTCAGATCTTAGATCTCAGATCTCCTATATTCCTATCCAACTGAACTGGTATTGGTGTTCCGGAATCTTGAGCCGTTCAGACACACGACGCAGGCGATCCGGCAGTTTCATTACATAGTCTCTGGCCCGCTCACCTGCTTCGTTGAGATCGGGTACTTGATCTATATCCCAAATGGTTAATAAAGACTCTAAAATATCAATATAATCTGTTGCCGTATAAATGCCCAGGCGTTGGGCAGCATCTGAAAAATGAGTAAAAGTTGTACTAATTTCTCCCCCCAATTCACGTAGGTAATGTGCAGGCATAACGATCTTCTTGCGCATCATATCGGCGAAGGCCAGCATCATCTCACTAGGGTCCACCTCCATTATTTGCTGAACAAATGACTGATAGGCATGGGCATGCCGGCCTTCGTCACCGGCGATCTTAGAGCAAATTTTGGCCAATTCCGGATTGTCTTGATTTTTGGCAATAGCTCCTACCCTTTTATGGCTGATAAGCGTAGCCTGTTCCTGAAAACTGGTATATACAAAATTGCGATAGGGATCCGCCGCGGTACCTATATCAAATCCATCATTCAATAAATACTGAGTACTGATCTCCATCTGTTTCATATCCACTCTACCCGACAAATAGAGGTATTTATTTAACAAATCACCGTGACGATTTTCCTCTGCAGTCCATCCGCGTATCCACCTGGTCCATCCATTATTTTCCCCTTGATTAACTCCTTCCATTCCTGCTAACCAGGATTCATAGGTTGGCAGCGCTTCCTCAGTGATGGTGTCGCCGATAAGCACCGCCCAAAAATCATAGGCCAATTCCTTTGCCCGTTCCTGTAGGTCTCGGACCTCCTCAAAAAAAGAAATGTCTCTGGAATCAGGAAGGAAATCAGCCGGTTGCCAGTTTTGGTCGATAGGCCGGAGAAACTTGGACAGTTTCTTCGTTACAAATTTTTCAACATGGTTCATTACCTCCAGCCTGCTCCCGTCCATTGCTTATAGATTATTTTGTATAGATATTTACTAGAAAGCTGTAAATATTGCCAAAATAATAGATAAAACCTATGCTACCGCTTATTTTGCCCTTCTTCACATTCATATCAGGATTACATGAGAAAACGTAATTTTAAAACCGCTACACAATGTGTACACTCCGGGGCTTTGCCTGACACTTTAGCTGGAGGAGTAAACTCACCTTTAATTACATCTAGTGCATTTCAATTCCTAGGCCAGGAAGATCCTGCTTACCCAAGGTATTTCAACACCCCTAATCAACAGGTGGTAGTGGACAAATTATGCGCCCTGGAAAAAGGCGAGGCTGGATTAGTGCTCAGCTCCGGAATGGCCGCTATCAGTACCGCTTTTATGGCCCTGCTCAAGCCAGGTGATCACGTGGTAATACAGGATCAGATCTATGGAGGTACTTACTTTTTTGCCAAGTCTCAATTTGAAAAATTAGGAGTTTCATACACGCTGGTAAAAGGCACTGAGGTAGATAATTTTGAGCAAGCCATACAATCTAACTCGAAGGTTTTATACTTTGAGACCCCCAGTAATCCTCTGCTGAGCATATTGGATGTTTCTGGTCTGGCCAAACTGGCCCGCGACCATAATATGATATCGATCATTGATAATACATTTGCCTCTCCCATTAACCAAATTCCACTGGATCTAGGTGTGGACGTGGTTATGCATAGTGGGACAAAATATCTGGGTGGACATAGTGACCTTTGTTTTGGAGCCCTGATAACCAGTGGGCGTTTGCGCGGGGCCATGCAATCCACTGCTGTGAATTGGGGAGGAAGTCTGAATGCCGGAACCTGCTACCAGATTGAACGAAGCTTAAAAACATTGTCACTCAGGGTGCAGCGCCAGAATGAAAACGCCTTGGAAATAGCCCGTGCATTGCATGAGCATCCTGCCATCAAAAAAGTCTATTACCCTGGTCTTGACTCACATCCCGGGCACCATCTTGCAAAATCTCAGATGTCGGGGTACGGCGGTATGTTGTCATTCGAGCTGAACGCCACGGGAACAGCGCCCGAATATTGTAAACGACTTAAATTGATCAAGCCGGCGCTCAGTCTGGGCGGGGTGGAAACCATCATCAGCATCCCATGCCTGACCTCACATGTTAAAATGTCCAAAGAAGAACGGGCTGCAGCGGGAGTTTCGGATGATCTTTTGCGGCTGTCAGTTGGAATTGAAGATGAAGAGGATTTGTTGGCTGATTTAGAGCAAGCGCTTAATTAATTACGAATTTTCAACTTGGCGCAACGTAATTTGTAATTGGTAATTTTATTGTCCATTGTTAATTATTAATCGTTAATTGTTCATCATATCCCGTGCTTGGGAAACCCAATCATCCCTTTGGATCCTTCCGGGAAAGAACTCAATTGCTTCATTGATTTTGCCGGCTTGGTCGGTGGTCATAGAGGCTATTTGTTCAAAAGTATAGATGCCGATCCTGTTTAACTTTGCCTCAATAAAAGGACCTACTCCGCCGATCTTTTTTAAATCGTCCTTTTCATCAGCAGATGCTGATTTGATACCAATGGAAGAAACAAAATCCTGCCATGATGGCTTGTTATCAACTTCGTTTGCTGGAACTTCTACTGCTATTTCGTTTGTAGATTGATCCTCGTAGTTTGGTCCTTTTAGCTCTCTTAATTCCTCTTCCAGATTGGTGTTAAATACCCTCAGCCGATTGACTTCGCTCCTTAATTTGTTTGCCTCTTCCTGAGGAAGCATTTTATCAATTTTCAATTGGATCTCCTGTTTCGTCTGCTCATGGACACGTTCGATTTCCGCCAGAGATTGCCCGGCAGTTTCACTTTTCTCACGCTCCTTTTTTAGCTCCGTAGTGATTCGTTGTACCTCTTCAATACTTACCAGGTTTGTTTTACTTTCAATACACTGGTTCAGTTGGTCCTGTATCTTGTCTTTGGCTATATCCAGGTTTTCATTGGCTATATGTACATTGCGAACTTCCTGCTGCAATTTCATTAATTCCTCTCGTAGATAATTGATAGGTTGGTTTCGAAGAAACCAGGCAATAAAGTAGCCAATAAGGAAAGCCCCGAGAAGCATAATCAAGATATCGACAGGTGCACTGATAAATGGCTTTAAAAACATGGCTTCAATGTTTATTAGATTATTATAATTTCTACTCTTCGATTTTGTTGTCGCCCGCGCTTTGTAGTATTATTCACCAAAGGTACATCCTCCCCTTCCGACTCTGCTAATACCTTCCTTTCAGGCATTCCATAGGAAATCAGTATGTCCTTCACCTTGGTTGCCCTGACCAACCCAAGCTTTTTATTGTCCATTGCCTCTCCGTGATTGTCAGTATGGCCCACCACCAATAAGTCCCGGTCATTTTTCATGGCGCTCCCCGCCAGCTTCTTTAAGGCCTTACGTACTTGTTGATTGGATTCAGGAGCAGCGCTATTATTAGGAAAATGGATTACCAGTTTATTTTTGGTCTCACTAATTATAAAATCGGTGGTGGGTGCTTCTTGGGGTATCAAACCGAATGAGACTCCCTGGTTGATTTTACCACCGAGCCCGGAGCTGAGATCTGCTGTTTCTGAGTTAACTCTTATGCTTCTTTTGATCCCTGAGTAAAGTAGTAACTGTTTTATGTTCTGGGCCCTGGCCAATCCAAGGTTTTCGTATTCAGAATTATTGATTTCCTGTTGGTCATACAATCCGGTTATTTCCACTACTGCCGCCGGAGACCGGTCAAAAACTTTCACTAATGAATCCCTGAATGCAGTAAATTCTTCGCTGGTTATTGGTTCGGCGCTGGACCATTCAAAGGAAAGAGGTGCTTGATAAGGTTGTATCAAGACCTCCTCGGGTAGAGGATCGGGTGCAGTTTCTTCCTGTTCATTGGCAATGGTTTTGCCGTGGTCGCAAAGCTCTTGAATCCCGCATACGTACCAACGGACGCTGATAACGCACCACACCGTAAATATGATTAGCCCGGGTATCAGGATTTTCATAACTTTATAACTGATTGAGCATCAATTTTGGAAATTTATCTGGCTAAATCAATATAATGGCTAGATTAATTGTACAATTCTAAGAACCATGTCGCAACTTAAATGGTACCGTGTATTGGGTCCGGAAGCAGCAGCCGAGCGAATACCAAAGGGAAAGTTACAATTAGTGAAATTAGGTAAACAGAGGATATGTATTGCCCACACGGAACAGGGATATGCGGCAGTATCTGATATTTGCCCCCACTTAGGTGAATCCTTAAGTAAGGGGACCATAAATTTTTTAAACGAAGTAATTTGCCCCTGGCATGGACGCCGGTTTAATTTAACAAATGGAAGAGAATGCCAGCAACGTACCCCTGATTTGGAAGTGCATAAAGTTGAAATGAGGGAGGATGGTTTATTCCTGGGGGTGGTTAGGTAATGATAAATTATAAGTGATAACTGACAAATGAAAATACTATTTACAAGCTTAATGTGCATCTGGTTTACTGTTCTTATCGGGCAGGATATGACCGCGGAATCTGAGGTGATTATTTCAACTCAGCTACCAGCTTGGTTTCAATTGTACCAGGACCTGCATGCCAGTCCGGAACTCTCTTTTTACGAAGAAGAAACTTCATCAAAAATGGCCCAAGTGCTCCGGAAGCAGGGTTTTGAAGTAACAACGGATTTTGGCGGACATGGAGTTGTAGGAGTTTTGAAAAATGGACCGGGACCAACGGTAATGGTACGTGCGGACATGGATGCTCTACCGGTAGTGGAAGATACGGGCCTTCCATACGCCAGTACTATACTTACTAACGATGAGAATGGAAACCAGGTGGGCGTGATGCATGCCTGTGGCCATGACTTGCATATGACGGTATGGTCCGCCACCGCCCAACTATTGTCTGAATTGAAAGATCAGTGGAAGGGGACACTGGTGTTCATCGCTCAGCCAGCAGAAGAGCGTAGTGGAGGCGCTAAAGCCATGCTGGCAGATGGGCTTTATGAAAAATTTCCCAGGCCAGATTACGCGCTGGCGCTGCATACCAGTGCCAGTTTAGAGGTTAATAAGATCGGGTACGTTTCCGGGTATGCCATGGCCAATGTGGACTTTATGAAAATCACCATTTTTGGAGAGGGAGGTCACGGCGCCTACCCCCATACTACCAAAGATCCTGTGGTGCTGGCAGCTAGAACCATTCTGGACCTGCAAACCATTGTAAGCAGAGAAATTTCTCCACTTGAACCAGCAGTGGTAACAGTGGGTAAAATAAGCGGAGGAACTAAAGGCAACATCATTCCTGATCAGGTTGAACTTGAACTCACTATGAGAAGCTATAGTGACGAAGTAAAGGAAGCGCTGATCGAGAAAATCAAAAGGATCTGCATTGGTAATGCCATTGCTGCGGGATTGACGGAAGACAAGTATCCGGAATTCTGGCTAAGGCCAGAGGATACGCCTGCATTGTTCAATGATCCTGAATTAACCGACGAATTGGCGGCAATGCTTAAAAAGCGCCTAGGAGAAGAGCAGGTGGTGGAAGTAAAGCCAGTGATGGCCGGTGAAGACTTTTCAGAATTCGGACGAGTAGAGCCAAAAATTCCCATATCCCTGTTTTGGTTGGGAGCTGTTGCCCCTGAAAAAATCAAAGCCGCAGAAGCCGGGGAGATCGAGCTGCCTTCTCTGCACTCTTCCAAATTTGCACCAGTGGCAGAGCCTGCCATTGAAACCGGAGTTAAGGCTATGAGTGCGGCCGTGTTGCATTTACTAGGGAAAGAGAAGTAGGGTTTTAGGGTGGTAGGGTGGTAGGGTGTTAGGGTGTTAGGGACGAATTACCAGGGACGAATTACCAGGGACGAGGGACGAAGGTGGTAGGGTGGTAGGGTGTTAAGGACGATGGACGAAGGTTTAGGGACGAAGGGAATACCGAACACCGATTTACCAAGGCTGAATATCGAATGTCGCAAGTCGGATTGGACTGACTTAAAAGAGCAAGACTTGGTTTGACTAAAGTATGCTTAACTTAACACTAGTCTTTAATTTTTATCATCCGTAAATTCATTATACCAATGTGACCCGTCACAAAATGGCTTGTTTTTAGACCCTCCGCAGCGGCACATTGTAAAGTGTTCTTTAGAAGCACCTTCAGCTCTTTCGGTATTTTCAAGAGTCGGGTCACCCGAAACAACATATGGGCCATTTGGTGCTATAAAAATGCTTGGTTCTCCATTACTGTCCCTGTGCTCCGCATCATCGAT